>JACCDV010594352.1_pt1 | contig 18767 bp, 20 predicted proteins | sample 7446131 | NCBI WGS metagenome assembly JACCDV01 (sample SAMN15323448, study PRJNA562643) | freshwater metagenome | isolation source: river surface water | place: USA:Blue River Watershed | collected 2017-08-17 | reverse complement strand
AGTTTCTAACTCAAATTCTGCATACTGACCGTCATACGCCAGTATTGGCGGTTCATAAAAACGCAATGACATTGAGTTACCAAAAGTTACACCAAATGGAACTTGAACATTTGTATTTAACGTTGTAGAACAATATTCGCCTTGATATGATCTAGGATTCAAAGATGGATTTAAAAGAAGATCAACAGAAACAGATTCACCATTATTATCAATATACTTAGCATCTACTGCATATGGAACACCAAGTTTGAAGTTTACTTGTTGACCATCATACATTCGAATATAATTGACACCGTTTGGAATAACTGGTCTATTAATCTCAATTGTAATATCGCCATCAGGTATTAAATTACCTTCTTCTAAATTGATATAATGTTCTGTAACAACATCACGTGAATAAACACTTTGACCTTCACTTACATTTACTGAGAATGTATTATATGTATTGTCATAAGTCATTGTCTGACCTTCATAAGCATTAAAACTAAATGTTCTACGACTAGATAATTCAAATGTCATAAGTTCACATAATGGAATTGTATAATCATACCTAGTCCAGTTATACGGCGCATCATCCAACTCTATATCAAGAATATTATCAAAGAATTTAGTACAACATTTTCTCTTATCTAAATCTATGCTATAAGGTGATTTTGTCCACTGATCTATAAACATCTCATTACCAAACGTATATTGAACTGTGAATTTTGTAGATACCATTATTGAAACATCAGGCAAATAATTTTGTCCATCTGTTATTTCAACTTTTCCTAGTATCACTGGTTCACCACGTTTTAAAACTAAATCAGAAGATTGACCTTCATAAGATTTAGATTCAAATAAATAATCACTTGCTATTTCAAAATTAACTGATTCACCAATGGTTGATACAAAGTTAGGTAGCTCATCTATTTCAGATATTAATTTTTCACCATTATATGCATTGAAGTTACCCAATATTACGGTGAACATTGGTTTAACATTTGCATACTGACCGTCATATGAATTGACTGCCATTCTAAATGATTCTTGAGTTTCTAATTGTGTTACAACTGATTGACCTTCATAAACATTAACATCTGTCATTTCTTGAATATTATTCAATTGGAATACCATAGTTTCACCTGAATACATTTCAGTTGGGTATCCTTTATATGGGTCATATTCAAGTGTTGTTAATACACTTTCACCTGTATATATATTAGTTATAAATCCAGTTTCAGTATTAAGAACAACTTTTGTATTATGTCCATCATAAACTTTTGGTTCAATAATGAATGTATAAGGCTCATAAAAATCAAATTTAACATATTCAGAATTTTGTGAAATATCAATTTGCCATTCATAGAAAGTCGAAATATCAAGACTGGTATCATGTCCATCATACACATTGACATATAAACTAGAACTTATTCCTAAATCAGTAGATACATTCTGCCCTTCATAAACATTAACATCTATTCTTCCAGTATCAGGTAAGAATAATTCGACAGTTGTATTATGACCATCATAAATGTTTGGTATAAACCCAACAGTAGTATCTAATCTGTAGCTTACTGACTGCCCTTCATAAACATTTACTGGTATTGAAATTGATGGATATGTATTTAAAACAGTAGTTGCAGATTCAGCATTATTGTTATAATTTACATCAATTGAAGAATCACCATTTAAGATAATATCTAAATTGTTTCCACTATTTATAGTTGGCTCAAAATATGCAATAGGTGAATATGTTAAGTTTACTGTATTAGTTTCCCCAACATAAACCAACGGCGATAAGAATCTATAATTAGTTAATTCTGTTTCTAACCGTTCACCACTAGAATTATAATTAACATTATCAATGATTGTACGTCTAATATCTAAATTAACAGTAGATTCTTGACCATCATAAGCTGTATAAATTTCAAGACCGTATATGCTATATGTTGCATATTCACCTTGATAAGCTCTAATTACACCCAAATCACTATTATTAGTTTTACTAGAACAATCTACATTAAAGTCATTTGATTCATTTTCCCACGGCGTTACACAACCACACGTGAAATCAGTTGAATTATCATCCTTCCATTTAGGGTCACACTTGTTAGGTAATTCAGGACATTCAAGATTAACTTGGTCGCCGTCTACTTCTACCCACGGTTTAGCGCATGAACAATCAATATCTACTTTGTCGCCGTCTACTTCTACCCATGTTGGGTCACATATAGTAGTCGGCGTTTCATCATATCCAAAAAATATTTTTAAATTTTTGGGGTTAAGATTTTCCTGTATGTGTAAGTCACTTGGGTCAAATATAATTTTTAAATTATTTGTCATAGCTTCTTTACTCACAAGAACATTACTTACTTATATTTAATAAGAATTAAATCAATGATTTTGGTTCAATTGGACCAATTGCTTGCATATCTCCAAACTTTTTAGCAAAATCCATAACTAATAGATAAACACTAAAATCTTCATAATTTCTATATAAAAAATTACCTGTCTCTTTATCACTTGTAACTCTACTTACTAAATCACCAGTACGATTATTATAGACTCGAATTTCTGTTTCAAAAGGTACGTTTTCTAATATAACTGTTCCCCGAACATGATGTTCAATATCACCCGAAAATATCATATCCATAACATCATTAGAAAGTGGTATATCATAGAATGCAATTCGTCCTAAGCTACCTACAACATTTTTACCAAAAGGATGCCCCATAAAATAAACTTCTCTATCCTTTGTGTAGTCCTTATTTATATTTGTTCCAACTATATTATCAATTTTTTTATTGTCTACTCTTATTTCAAAATTAGAACTGTTGGCAGGTGTACTTAATCTAGTACATAGTATTGTTATCATATGCCAATTATCATCAGTAATATTAGTAGTATTATATATTCTTGAATCGAGTGCATTAAATGCAATTTCTAAATATCCACCATCAGATACACCTATATATATACCCTTTGTATTTGGATGTATCTTTTCAATGTCGGAAAATATTGTACCTTTTGTTTTTTGTTTTGATTTAAACCAAAAATTTATTGTATAGCTACCTGAATTATCCCATGAATTATATAAATTACAATTTCCAGTTATGTTTTCAAATCTAATACTATCTTTAAGTATTCTATGATATTCCTTATCATGATAAACCTTCCCACGTCCTTTCAATCTAATTTCAGAATAAACATCATAATTAATATAATTATTTCGTATAAATCTATTTGGTAATGATCTTAAATCATCTCCAAGTTTATCACATGCCCAATAATTCATTAAATTTTTATCAATTAATAAATTATCTTGCCTAAATGTACTAAAGTATAAATCGTAATAATATTTATATGCACTATCTTCATTAGATTTAAATGTTGCAAAGTTATCAAAATATACATAATTATTAGTTGTTCCGTATCTAAGATATTTTATATGTTCAAGCTCAAAGTAATTGCCACCGATATTAAAGTTATATTTTCCAAATTCTTTATTATTTTTCGTTTGTGTTGGCATAAACCCTATCATTACTGGCATGTTTTCAAATGTTGGGACTGCATAAATCTCCCTTCCAATACCACGATCTTTTATTAATCTTGTACTACCTTTGTATGAAACTGTTTTTACTGGATATTCTACATTATCAATTATAAACTGATAGTTGAAATTATAATCATATTGATTCATTGCAGGGCTATGACCTGCATTTAGTGTATAAAATTGTTTACATGCAAATAATACAGATTTATCCATGCTACCTATACTATGAGAAATATCTATTGAATTCGTAACCCTGTTATAAAGTTGAATAGTTCCATTATACAAAACTCTTATATCATAGTGCATATATCGCATTACTTGTTGTGGATTTTGATCTGTACCATTTTCTATAATATTATCTCTTTGTGGTATTTCACCAATATCAACTTCAATTCTAATATTATTCAATTGTGGAATAGTAATATCAACACCTGCTTGCCAACGTTTTAGCTTAACAAGTCTTCCTTGTGAATCTGTAGTTACAATATCCTTTATTTTTGGTTTTCCTGTTGAATTTCTACTATTTGTCTCATAGGCTGAATATATATTATCGAACGTATTATCATAAAGCTCACAATTTACTCCAACACGCATAGTAGAATTTCTAAGAAATGAAAGTGGATAGCTATCATAAACTTCACCCGTTCTAGGATTTATAATTGAAATAGAAATCATTCTTTGATCATATTGTAATATTGTATCAGGTGGTAAATATCTTGGATTCAAAACATCTTCCCAACATTCTACGTCACCATTAAGAGTATACATATTTTTTTTGAATACATATGAATCACCATAAGATGTATCTACCATCACCACGGCGTAATCATTATTTGCATCATAATCAATATATTTATATCGTGTTCTTAAATCATTTGCACCAAAATACATCTGCCAATAATTTGTATATATTTTATCAACACTCACATCATTCATATCAAATGAAGCGTTATCCCTTAACATATAATAAAGATTTCCATTATAGTTACTACTATTTCGACCAATAACTATTGATGAATCTTTATCATTATAATATTCACTTTCAGTAATTTGATTATATAAAACATCAATATCTAAATCAGTTGATTTTTTATTTACTGTAACAAGTCTAGGATGAAATGTTGATGAATCCGTTTGGCTGAATACGTTAGATACACCAGTAATACCATAGTCTTCATTTAGATCATATTGTATAAATACATCTTCTTCACGGAAACCAAATAATGTATCAGGATTAAGACTTTTTAACTTTTCCGAAAAGCTCATTTGCATATTCTTTCTCCAAATCTGAAAAACTAACATTTTTTACTGCATGTGTTTTTTTGTTTTCAACTGTAATTAACGTATCACCACCTAAGCAGTTTAAAGACTTACCACGGACAGCATTTTTACTAGTAGCAGCCACAAATACTTTAGTACCGTTTCCTAGTTCCATACTACGTTTATTCCACGTTTTGACACCCATTTGCAAGAACCACGGCAAGCCTTCATATGACTCCTGAATACGGGTTAAAATCTCTTGTGCTTGCTCAAGTTTATTTGCCAAACATGCAATATTATATTTCTTATTAAAAATTGCCATATGCAATAGGTATCCACCTACAACAGTTGTATTATGAGATAATATACCATTTGTATAATATTTATGATGTTCACTTAATTGTAAATCATACATTTTTTCTTTATAGCCTAATGATCTTACTTCTAATACTTTTTCTAATCCATTGTCAGTTTTTATTTTATGATCAATTGAATCTATTGCATATACTTCTTCATCTAATTCATTTATTAATATATGTTTGTCGGCACACTTTATTATTTTTGTTTCTAATGTAACTTGATATAATTCATATTCTACTGTTTCCATTAATGTTTCAATATCTATATATCCTTGATCTGTATATACTTGATAATCATCAATATCATATGTGTTTATAAACTTTTTCATTATTATTCCTTATATAATTTTATAATATTTATAAGTATTTAAGAATAAAAAAAGGTGCATTAAGCACCTTTTGTATTATTCATCATCTTTGTCTTTTGAATCTTTTTCCTTATCCGATTTTTCATCTTCATCAGGCTCATCATCAGATTTAGAATCTTGATCATCAGCTTTGTATTCATCAGATTTGGTATTGTCTTTCTTTTCTTCATCAGGTACTTTAACTGGTTGTTTTTCACCTTTTTCAGGATTTTCACAATCATCTTCACGTTCTTTTTCATCTTTTTCAAATTCATCTTTTGTTTTAGATGGTTGTTTATCCGATTCTGAATCATCCTTAGAAGTTTCACCTTTACTTTTTGCTTTAGAAAGTTCGCTTTGCCCTTTTTGTTCAATGACTTTTTCTTTCATTGCTTCTTTAAGGTACTTTTTAAAATCTATAATTTTTTCCATAAATTTACCTATAATATTGACTTATATACCAATATTTAGTAAATTCGTCCAACTTTATAACTTTCTTTTTTACGGCGCTCTGAATCTATATAAAAATCACGTTCAGATTTTCCAAAACAAGTTAGGGGGCGTATAATAGTTTTGTATAAGTACACAACAACAATACTTATGACTAAAATAATGAGTAATTCCATATCATTCTCCTATTGTTGTCATGTTCATTATTTATACAAAAACTATAGTACACTATTCCTTATCTGTCAATAGATTTTCATGAAATTTTAAAATTAATTTCTCAATTTCTTCTTTCTCTAGTGTCAATAAGAAATCATCATCATAAGTCTTTTTAAATTTACCTATAAAGTCACCTAGTTTTTTACCAGTCATTCCAGTCAAAGCCATTACAAGTGAACCATCAAATTTTTCTTTAAGTTTGTTGATTTTATTACCTTCGGCAATGATCAAATCAATATCTTTCTGAATATGTGGGTAAAGTTCTTTGTAAGTTGGCAACTTTTCTGTACTATCCACCATTGAAGATATATGTTCAAGAAATAAACGATAATTTTTTCGTTTTGAGTCACGAACTCTATTACGATTATTCAACTTATCATATGCATAAAATGATGCCTTAAAGTATTTGTTTTTAGCTACATAATCAAACATATCTGTCAAAGTATCAAAACCTTGATCAAATTCTTCAACACTCAAGCCTAAAACAGATAATACTTCACGATAATCAGTTGAAATCAAAATATCTTTTTTAATACGTGTACCATCATAGTATGTATAATAAAAACCATCATGACCATGTTTAAAATAACTTTCTTTCACACATCGACCAATCAAATTTCCTAAATCATTATGAGATAAGTATTTTTGGTGATATTCTTTATAATCTTCACGGGTTTTAATGAAATCAATTTGATACTTTTCTTCATATAAAGCAGAACAGCAAAATCCACTATGAATAAATAATTTATCAGGAATTCCAATAGATGATAAGTTGGATTTGATTTTATCAAAAACCCCACTACCATCTTCTACAACCAAAATATCCAAATCACCAAAATCTGTTTTATCTTTGATTGATTCAATATCCAAATATTCAATACCTAAACTTGTCAAAAAATCATAAATATCTTTTTTAACCCGTTCAAATGTTTCTTTTGGCATACGTTTAGCTTCATATCCTAAACTTGTAAATGCATTACCACCCATAATTTTCTCCTTATTTAAATGCATACCACCATAGCATTATAAATGGGGTTTTTACACCCCAAATATTTTCATTTAAATATAATTTGCATTAATTTCTTTAACATCAAATGCAAATTCCTTGTTGAATACTTTTACTTTTGATTTTTCGTCATCAGTTAAAGATTCATATTGTTCTTTATTATAAACATTTTTAGAATGCATTACAAGTAAATCACCAATTGTAATTTTCTTTTTGTCTACAATAGTCAATAAACGATCAAGAACAACAATATTTTCCGCCGTGTTATGGCGACCTAATTCACCTTTATCATCTACCCACACCAATTCTTTTGTTTTTAAATCAATATAGAAAGGTGTAATAGATTGAATATTACCAGTTAAAGTAAATTTATCTTCAACTGTACTAGGCTCATAAATATACCCATTATCATCTTTTCCACGATGCATAAACCCTGCAAATAGGTCGGCAATTTGGTCACACGGACGACCACTATATGAATTAATATGCATCACCAAATAACGAGCATCTTTTGGAACATCTTTCATATAAATATCAATAAACTCACTTCCGCCATTTGGTGCTGAACGAACATCACCGCTATGAGTACAGAAATCAGATTGACGTTCATAAAATGCACAAACTCCAACTACATGCTTGCTTTCAGATAAGAATAAAGCACTTAGGTCAAGATCATCACTACTGCGCCAGTGAACAAACAAACGCAAAATATCATTAAATTCAATATCCAATCGTGAACCACGTGATACAGATTTTGCCGAATCATTTGCACTCATATTAGATGGAATATTAATTTTAAACAATGACTCATCAATATAAGCATGTTCAATAACATTATCACCATTTGAATAATTTTCTTTAAGTGCTGTCATTAATGAATCTTCCAATAACTCTAATAAATTAGAATCCATTGCTTTTAATGGTTTATCATGAACAACTTTAACGCCACCACTTAACCCTTTAAGATTAAATGAACGAACACTTAAATCTTCATCACGGTTTGAAAAATGTCCAATCAATTGCAATAAGATTTTAGAATTGATTTTAGGTGCAATTTTTCCTAAAATATCAAGAATATCTTTAGCCTTATCTTCATTTTTTCGTAAAAGTGCATCTAAATTACGAGCAAAGAAAGAAGGATTTTTTGTTACAACTTCTTCAAACAAACTTTCAGAAACACCATTAAGACCATTTGCAACTAATGAATGTAAGAAAGTTTTATCCGTGCGTGGATTGTTCACTTCTTGCAATTCCTTAGCAACTTGGCTTACTTTATCATTAAATTGGCTATATTTTTTGTCATGAACATGAAGTGCCTTAAACAAGTGTTTAAACATTTCTTTATGACCTGTTACATCATTTAGTGTTACAACGTCATTAAGGTCACGTACAATTACACGGCGCAAAGAATTAGATAAAGGTTTGATCTTAAACTTTTCATCAAGTTTAGCATTTTCTTCACCACTAATAAGAGCTACGGCACGTAAAATATCTGTAGAACTACGAGCAACACCACCAGTATGTTTATTATATTCATATGCTACATGTCGAGCTAACACTTCTTTAAGCATAATATCTTTGTGATTTACATTTTTAAGTAAAGCGTCATCTGTAGCATAAATATGTGCAATAAGCTGTTCATGATCTAATTTAAGTGGAATTTTTGTAGAAATTAATTTTAAAATTTCATCGTCAACACTTTCAACAATATCAAGAACTTCCCATTTTTCTGCAATACCACGGTTTAGGGGCATTAGTGCATAGTCAGAACGCAATCCTTCACCAGTTAGATAATTATACAATGAACCAAATAATTTATTAAAGTCACATTTAAAAGTAACTTTTGGAAATTCAGACATAATTACATTATGTGCTACATCAGAACCTTTAATAGATTTTACAGCATCCATTACTTCTTTAAGGTCACGGTTTTTTGTACCATTACCAAATAATTGAAGCATTGCTTTTTCTGATAAAATATAACCATTATCTTTTAATGTACAAACAAAAACAGCTTTGTTTTCCAAAGTTGAATTATCAATTCCATCAATAGACGCAAATCCAGTGGCATCAAAAGTTTTTAATACGATAGAGCCACAATCTTTGATTGCAAATACATTTTTCAACATTGTTATTTCCTCATTAATTTATATATGGGAATTAGTATACGATAAAATTTAATTCTTGTCAATAAAAAAGGCGTAATAAGTTAAATTATTACGCCTTAAAATATGGTTAATCCTTTTTAGGTTTATACCAACTTTGTTTCTTGTCTGCACCAATATCAAAATATTTTGCATATTGACCGCCTTTCATTTTTGATTTTGCTAAACGTCTAGCTTCATTTTCGTTATCCACAAAATCTTGTGAAATAATCGTTTTTTCATCTTCATCCATGATCAAAAGAATTTTTAATTTAATGTCTTTAAAAACGTCTTCCATAGATTTTGATTCTTGTAAGATTAATTCTTGATTTTCACTTAAATTTGCTACGTGTGCATCAGTTGATTCTTTTAGAATTTCTTCAAATGTTTTCAATACTATTCTCCTTAAAATTTTATGTTTATATCGTTGTCAAGTAACTTGTTAAGTTCAAAAACTTGTCCTTCGACAGCACCTTTTATTCTATTAATATCCTTATTAAGTAAAATTATATATTCATCTTTAGCCATACCTAACATTGAAGATGTTTGGTCAACATTCTTTTTATATTTAGGTTGTTTAATTTCGCTATCATATGAATTCATTGTGCTTACTAACGCAATAGTCTGTTCAAGAATTTTTGTAATATTACCATAATTATTAGTTCCATTATCAATTAATTCTTGAACAAGCTTTGAAATTTCCGATGATACTTTACTATGGATAGACTTTTTGTTTAATTCAAATATCTCCTGAATAACTGGCGGTGTAGTTAGTGACTTTCCTTCATTTAATTCACTTAAATATTGTTCAAAAGTTTGCATAGTAAGATTCCTTAGAATAATTTTTTAAATTGTTCAAATGAATCTTTATTAATTACAACTTCTGCCTTTGATTTATTTGATTTATCATAAACGATACATCCATAAGTCGAACCCTTCTTGTGTGCAACAAATAGTGTTGTATCAGTATTTGTTATTACAATAAAAGGCATTTCTTTACCATTTGCAGAAACAGCTTTATCGCCAACAGCTTTATCTTTATTAGCTTCAATAAATTTATCATCCATGCCACTAAGAGCTTCATTCAAAGATTCACGAAATTCATGATCTCCACAATCATCTTTATTAGCTTCTTTTAACTTATCTTCCTTATCGCCGTGGGATGCATCATGGCTTTGTTGGAAGCTATTAACTTTTTCTTTTTGTGCATCTTTAGCTTCTGCCAAAAATTGTTCAAAAGTTTGCATATTAATTCCCCTTATTTAATTGTTTCAATCTCATCTTCAAATGCTTTAATCAATTTTTTAGCTTCAGATACAATAAATTTTCTAAATTTAATATCTTTTTTGAATAATTCTACAATCTCATCTCTGCTCTTACCACTTTTCTTAACAACAGATTCCATTGCCATTAACATAAATGTTTCAAAATATTCTTCATCTTTTTTAGATTCATTAAGAGATTCATCACCATCTTCTTTTTCTTTCTTGTCGTCACATTCGCCATCTTCTTTTTCACCTTCTTTCAAAGTATCAGGCTTGTCACCGTGGGATGCATCTTTTGCTTTAAGGTCGGCATTTTCTGAATCTTTTTGTTTATCTGCTTCTTTTAAATCATCAGGCTTCTTATCACCCAATAAAATCTTTTTTTCTTTTTCTTCTTTAGCTTCTTTTAAATATTCTGCAAAATTAACCATTGTCAAATCTCCTTATTTTAATTTTTTAAGTTGTTCTAATGCTGTAGCATGTTCTTCTTTTGAAGGTTGGAAGTACACTTTATTGATAATTTCATCATCGGTAAGTTCAGTTAGATATACCATTGTTGTTTTGCCACTTCGACCAAGTAAAATACTCTTTTCTTCAAACTTTCTACCACCACCTTTATAATCTTTATGAGTATTTTTATAAATTTCATTTAATAGGGATTTTTTATCTTTATACTCACTGATTGGTTTAAACTTACTTGATAAACTTTCATTTAGTCTTTCTGTAAGCATTTCTTCTATTGTTTGTAAACTTTCCATTATATTCTCCTAGTTTCGATTACTTAATAATATTTAGCAAAAAAGCCAATGTATAAATACACTGGCTTCACGCTTTAAATAAATTGAGTAATATCTTCAATAAAAATATCTGTAACAGATTTCTTTTCTAAAATCTTATATTCCTTTGTAACATCCTTTAATTCTTTTTTAATCTTATCAACTCTTTCAATTGTAAGTGACATAATATTTTGATCTAAAAATTTATTAATATGTTCTTCATTATCAACTACTGTTTTTAACTTTTCAATCAATTCAACTTTCTTAATTTTAGTTAAATCATTTTCAAGCCAGTAATTAATTAGAATAAGTAGATTTTCTAACCAACTTTTTTTGACATTCATTTTTGAAAGAATGTGTGTTTTACGTTTTTGAATATAACCAAATTTGTTATCAATCCAATCATCTACTAAATCACTGATGCTTTCATAAACTTTTAACTTTCCATCAAATCCCCATACAGTCAAATTCTCTGTGAATTTTTCTGTCATTTTAAGTTTGTTCAGTAATTCTTCATCATCTACACGGGAGAAATCACGGGTATGTTTTAGAATAATTTCCCAAGTATTTTCTTTTGATTCATTTTCAATATCAATTAAACCACTTTGTCTATTTTCTAATAAAGGTAGTAAAACACGTTCCTTATAACGTTCATATTGAAAAGAACTTGTTGGGGGTAAATCACGAATTACTGTAGTTGTGGTATTGACTCGATCAATAACTCCTTTAAGAAGATATGATTTATCTCCTAAAACTTCAACTTCACCAGTAAAGCCATGATAGGAAGGAATCAATAGTGATTTATCTGCCGTTCCTTTTGAAAGCTTATCATAAATATACTTTGCTACTAATCTTTCATCACGTAATGCAATTTTAGAGCTATATCCATTACCAATACCAATTGTACCATTAATTGCAATTAATGGTAATTTTGGGAGATAAAAAACAGGTTCAATTGAAATACCATCATATGTTAAATATTCAACAATTTCACGGTCATCCACATCAAACATATCATCAAGCTTATCATATCGCTTTACATGAATATAACGTGGTGATGAATTAAGATTATCAACAACTGTTCCAAACTGACCTTCTTTTAAAAGTAAAGGATAATTATTTGAACCTGCATAATCTTTTGCCATCCCAACAACTGTATCTGTAATACTTTGTTCACCGTGTTTATAATGTGTCAACATACTGGCAGTAGATGCAAGCTGTGATGTTTTTACATCTTCCATATTTTTAAGAGTTTTAAACACGGCGTAAATAACTTTCCGTTGTGAAGTTTTCAATCCATCTACAATAGATGGGATACTACGTGTATTATCATAAATTGCATATTCACGCAATTCTTCCTGTACATAATCACTTACACGTTTTAATTTAATATCCATTATAATTCCTCATTATTTTTATTATATTATTACACCAAGAAATATTCTGTAGTTCTATTACGTCTTGACATAATTAAAGTTTTATTTGTTTTTGAGTCATGATAATAATCTGCTGTTACTGATACTTCTTTATCATTCATAAATTCATAAATGGTATTTACTGTTCCATATGAATATTGATCTCCTTCGTTTAAAGGAAATTTATATTTTTTAAAAATAGTTTCAACTTGTTTTTTATCTGCATCTTCTTTGCCTTCTTCGTGTACATCCACATAAACATCAGTTATATGGATATGCATATCATACGATCTAGGCATTTCTTTTTTAGATTTATTTGTTTTTGAAAAATTTACACCAGTAAAAAACTTTTTAAAGTCAGCATCATATATTGACTCATTTAACATTGTTATAAATTGTTGCATAATTTGAATCTCCTTTATATTGTTATTAATATTTAAGGAGATTCATTTTTAATCAGATAATTGCTACCCAATCTTTACGGTCATCTGCTCTCTTAGGGTCAAATGCCATTCCTAGCAATTCATCATCACGTTCAGAATTGTAATCAATAGTAAAATATGAATTTGAATCATAAATAAATTCTGTAAATGATTTTGTATCGTGTCCACCTAGACCTTTACAATACTTAGTTTTGTATCCAGTCTTGTCTTTAGCCCATTCATCATATTCAGATTCTTTAATAAAGTTATATTTCTTATTTTTATACGTTACAATTACTGTAGGAGTTTGTAAAATTTGAATTCTACCTTCTTCCAGTAACTTGCTCCAAAACTTTTTAAATAATAGTGTAAGTAACATCGTAATATGGTATCCGTCATAATCTGCATCACATGCAATAACAATCTTACTATAACGCATATCATTATATTTTGGATTTGTAATACTCAAATTTAAAATACGTGAAATATTCATAAATTCGGCTGATACAACATCACTCAAACTTTTTGCATAACAATTTTCAGGCTTTCCCTTCAACGGAAATAGACCATGAATTTTAGGGTCTGATGCGCCTTTTAATGGCTTTTCTGCTGAATCCCCTTCACATAAATATAAGATACATTCTGAACGATCTTTACTTGTTGCAGGTCTATATTTTGGAATATCATGAAATCCCTTTGATCGTACTTTTTTGGCATGATCTTCAATAGTTTTCAATTCATCCATTTCTTTTTTACGCATTGCCCATTCAATAATATTTTCAACAACTTTACTTGATAATAATTTTTTAATAAACTTTTCATCTAATACAAACTGGCTTCCAAATTGGCTAGGTGGTGTAATTAGTTTTTCTTTTGTCTGTGAGTTATATCTAGGATTATTGATATTACAATCTAATAAAATTGTTAAGTTATTTTTAATATCACTAGGCTTAATTGTTTGTTTAGTTTTCTTTTCAATCTTTTCTCGAATAGATTCTACAATTTTATCTGTAACATAATCAATATGAGTTCCACCATCAAAAGACGGCGTACTATTTACAAACGAAACATGGTTAAAACTTTTCTTACTATAAGAAACACCTAATCGCCAACGATCAACACATTCATAATATACAGATTCTTTATCATATAATTTAACAAACTTTTCAAAACTATTAATATCAATTTTCTTTCCATTAAAACTTACTTTTAACTTTGGATTTGTAAATGCAACTTCATATACACGGCGTTCAATCATTAACATATCATCTGAACTAATACCAGTCATATTCATACGTTCAAAATCAGGAACATATGTGATTTTTGTATAATTCTTTTGTGATTTTCCGATTTTTGGTTCAGTTTTGTTTGATAAATTATCTTTATATTCAATTTTAAAACTCTTGCCATTTAAGGCAGTTTCAACGATAAATGATTTTGAAAAAATGTTTACTAGGCTTGAACCTTCACCGTTTTGACCAGTTGATAAACTATCAGCATCATCAGAAAAGTTTGAGCCTGAACGCAATTCACCAAAGATCATATCAGGAATATATTGATTATATTCAGGATGAATTACAACTGGAATACCACCATTATCATAAACTGAAATCGTGTCATTTTTTACTTCTACTTCAATAACTGTTAAATCTTTACCTTCCGCCGTGCGTGCATGATCGGCACTATTGGAAATAATTTCATCAAAAAGCTTATGAAATGCAGGTACAATATTAACATTTTTAAATGATACATCACCGTTTTCAATTACCCATGCTTCTTTCTTTTCTAAATTAATTGAACCAATATAACGGGCAGGTCTTAGCAAAACATGTTCTACTTCACTAAGCTTACTATACTTATTAATATTCTCATTCATTATATTTTCTCCATTATTCTTATTATTAAAAAAGGCTAGATTAACTAGCCACTTTTATTATTTACTTGAATTTTTATGTTTCTCTTTAAGCATATCAATTGCATCTAAACCTAGTTTAATATATACCTTAAAGTATTCTGCTGTGCTACCTTGTGGATTGGTAGTAACTTCTTGAAAAATTTCTGCAACAGTACAAACAACACCTTTCTTTTCTGCATCTTTGACCATTTGTTCTAAAGCTTCTACTGTAATCAATGCTACTTGTTCAGGAGTAATATTCATTTCGTTCATTAGTGCTTCTAAGTTCATGTTCTTTACCAGTTTGGTTGTTTGCTTCAATAAGATAATAATACTAAATTATGTTTTAATATGCAAGGATTATTTTTAATTTTAAACAAATAAATTATCTAATTTAGACTTATTTAGCCCTAATCGTTCACAAGAAATATCATAATATTCTTTAACTTTTTCTGTTCCAATAAAATTACGATTATTCAATAAAGCCATTTTTCCAGTTGTTCCGCTTCCCATAAATGGGTCAAATACAATATCACCTTCATTACTCCAACTTAAAATATGATCTTCTGCCAACTGTTCGGGAAATATTGCAGGGTGTTTAAATGCAATATCATCCTTTGTACTATGATTCTTCCCTACTGGATAATACCAAATATTACCTTTTATCTTTTCCACACCAACAGGTTTTCGTTTTTTGTTACTTCTTGCCGAACGATGTACTTCATCAGTTTCACTAAAATAAGAGTTTTTACGGGCATTAACACCTTCAGGATATTTACACGGTATCTTAATTGGATTAAATGTTTTAGGTTTTCCTTTTGATAAAACAAACATATATTCAAAATCTTGTTCATACCTATTATGATTTTTTGGTAATGCATTTTTATGGTATATCATTGTGTCATGTACATTAAATCCAATTTCATTAAAATATAGTGCTTGTTTGAATGATGAAAGGCTTTCGCTACCATTCACAGTAGCATCACCAACAACCCACACAATTACGCCACCTTTATTAGTAATTCTTAATAAGTTATTAGCAACATCTTTAAACACATCAAAATTCCACTCCAATGAATCGCTATAATTTCTTAATTTATCATATGGTGGGGATGTAACTGTTAGATCAATACTATTATCTTTAATTTTTTTCATTCTACTAATACAATCTTCATTATAAATTTCTACAGCCAATTTTAACTCCTTATTATTTTTATAATATTCTATATTATTACTTTTTAAAAGTCAATAAAAAACCGTTATGGAAATAATAGAAAGGTATATAAGTATTTCTGCATGATAATTGATGAAGTAACTTATATATGGCTATTATTTCCATAACGGTTTTTATTTAATATTTGGTAGTGATTACGGGAATCGAACCCGTGTGGGCTAGGGAATGAGCCTAGTTGTGTACCAACGACACAAATCACTAATCACGACTTAAAGATTTTAACTCTTTAAGAAAATTAACTTTTAAAATAGAACGAATGTTTGTACCATCTTTTTTATTATATGTACTAGAATTCATTGTTCGGTCATTATACTTTCTATATAATGCTTTCATTTTCTACTCCTAAAAATTATAAATAGAGAAAATATTAGGATAGGTTCACTACGTCATTATTTGTAAAAGCAATGTAACGTATCCCATTATAATAAAATTTTAACTAGTATGAAACTTTAAAATAATTAATATTTTCTTTATTTATAATCTCTAATGTATATGATATTCCTATATCTTGCATATACTGCTACTTTCTTCCTTAAACTTGCGTTTCCGCTAACTGAATATCATATACATTAAAAATTTGGTGCAATCTGCATGTCTCGAACATAGCTTCTTCGGGGTCACAATCCGAGGTTTTACCAACTTAAACTAAGACTACTATTTGGTACAATGTACTGGATTCGAACCAGTGACCTTCCGATTATCAGTCGAACGCTCTACCAACTAAGCTAACATTGTATTACTGGTACAAGATATAGGACTCGAACCTATGACTTCCTGCGTGTAAGGCAGATGCTCTACCAACTGAGCTAATCTTGTATAATTTGGTGTACCATATCGGAGTCTAACCGATTCATCCTAACATTTAGATTATTGATTTCCCACAATAATCATATTTGGGCGTTCACCTTTCACCAATGGCACATATTGGTGTGACCTGATGGGCTTGAACCATCGACCATCCACTTAAAAGGCGGATGCTCTACCAACTGAGCTAAGATCACATACTTTAAAACATCATGATAATATCTTTTCTAATACTATCTTTAGCTTTAAGCCTTTCACAACCTAAAGTAATTTTTTTGGTTTTACGACCAACACCGTATAAGTTTCCTTTACGATTACCTTCACGCTTAGACCAATATTCAAAATGCGGTGATTTTGAACCTTTAATTGTTCTACTCATAAAAATTCCTTATTAATATAAATAATTTAGAGTTATGATCTCACGAATAAAAATCATCAGATTATAAACATAATAAAGAAAGCGTCCATCAGATGCTTTACAAAATCATAACTCTAAATTATCTTGTTGGTGCGCCGTATAGGATTCGAACCTATGACCTTTACCTTAGAAGGGTATTGCTCTATCCAACTGAGCTAACGGCGCATTTCATAAGATATATAATATCAATATTAAATCATATTGTCAACTATTATTTATCTTTTAATTTAAACTTCTTTGATTGTAATCCTTTTATATTACTAAAATTACAATATGATTTATTCAAGTTATTAATTAATGAACTTATTGACTTTGGATTTATCAAAACCTTTTTCTTATCAAAGTATTGTGAACCACGAATTAATGTTGATTTATAACGATCTATTAATTCTGATAAAGTACCTTCAACAAGTATAGTTTGTTTTGTATCAAAACTATAAACTTCTATTTTAAAAGTTTTCATAATTATCTACCTACCAATAAGAGTATATTAATATAAAATCATTTGTTATGTCAACAACTTTTTTAAAATAATTTGGAGCGGAATAGGAGACTCGAACTCCTAACATCTGACTTGGAAGGACAGCGTTCTACCAATTGAACTAATTCCGCAAAATATAATCAAGCACCCTAAACTGGATAACGTAATATTAAGAAGTGTAAAACAGTATCTTAATAAACTAACTTGATTATAATAACTAGCCACTAGAACATATTTTACTATGGGAAGGACAACTAGTTTATTAAACACTATAAACATGACCACGAAAATTAATTTCAACTTCGTTATCTTCATGTTTAATCAAAAAATCAACATTTACACCATCATAAGAACTACTTTCTATAGTAATACCATTATAATGCATATCTAATTCACTTTTAATATCATATTCAAGTTGATATTTTACTTCATCATAAAATTCAAAGATATAATTATGTATGATATTAGATACAACTTCAAGAATAAATTCTTTGTTCATAATATTATTTCCGTATTTGGTGCTACAAGTAGGAATCGAACCTACGACCTTTGGATTACAAAACCACTGCTCTACCTACTGAGCTATTGTAGCGTTATTTAAACAATTTAAGACATTTGATTAATTGCTTTCTTTTTATTTTAAAAGATACTGCATCAAATCCATTAAACATTTGTGCATTTGCTATTAATTCAGACCATGCAGTAAGATATAAACTAAAACCATATTTCGATTCAGCAATT
>JACCDV010289746.1_pt1 | contig 18799 bp, 20 predicted proteins | sample 7446131 | NCBI WGS metagenome assembly JACCDV01 (sample SAMN15323448, study PRJNA562643) | freshwater metagenome | isolation source: river surface water | place: USA:Blue River Watershed | collected 2017-08-17 | reverse complement strand
TCTACAGCGTGAGCTGCTTCCTTCTTGCTGTCGTTGAAGTGTGGTGCTAACGCAGCAATGAATTGGGCCTTATTCATTGAATTCCCCTTATTTACGCGTAAATGTTAAGCAACCGCTTAACGTGTTCATAAACTTACGCGCTCATAAGGGGTGATTACGCTATTGAATTGCGCGTGTCGCAATTTTTTATTACATTCAAAAACCACAAAAAATACGATTTTTATGCGTAGAAAACCCTAAATCACAGATTGAGAGTTAAGCAAAGCGGCACTCACCCTGCCTCAAAACCCCTGTTTTACGCTTGTTTCAGTAGGTTATGAGCGAATCGGAAGGGTCGTAGGTTTGTATGCAGGACGCTTTTTCTCAAAAGAGTCAATGAAATCAGTCTGTTTTAAGGTCAGGCCGATGTCATCTAAACCTTCCATCAAGCGCCAACGGGTGTAATCATCGATGGCAAATGGGAGGCTCTTTCCAGCATAAGAAACGGTGCGATTTTCTAGATCTACAGTGATTTGTGTAGCTGGCTCTGACTCAATTGTTTCCCACAGCGTTTCAACCTCGCTCTGATCCAGAATGATTGTGAGCAATCCACCCTTGAGCGAGTTTCCACGGAAGATATCTGCAAAGCGGCTTGAAATTACAACTTTGAAACCATAATTCTGAAGCGCCCAGACAGCATGCTCGCGAGATGAACCGGTACCAAAATCAACTCCGGCAACAAGTACGGTCGCATCTTTGAATTGAGGTTGGTTCAAAACAAACTCGGGATCGTTGCGCCAAGCAGCAAAAAGCCCATCTTCAAAACCGCTGCGTGTAACTCGCTTCAAGTACACGGCAGGAATGATCTGGTCGGTATCTACATTGCTACGACGAAGTGGAACGCCTGTTCCAACATGAGTAATAAATTTTTCCATAGCCATGTGCTCCTTACAGATCCGCAGGTGATGACAGAGTTCCACGCAGAGCTGTTGCAGCTGCGACAAGTGGACTTACCAGGTGGGTTCTACCGCCCTTACCTTGGCGACCTTCAAAGTTTCGATTTGATGTAGATGCCGAACGCTCTCCGACTGCAAGTTGGTCCGGATTCATTCCTAGGCACATAGAGCATCCAGCGTTACGCCACTCTGCTCCTGCATCAAGAAAAACCTTGTCGAGACCTTCTGCTTCTGCTTCAAGACGAACTCGCGCAGAACCGGGAACCACCAACATGCGAAGGGATGAGGCAATCTTTTTGCCCTTCAAAATTTCAGCCGCCGCACGAAGATCTTCGATACGGCCATTGGTGCAAGAACCCAAGAAAACAGTGTCAATCGCTATCTTCTTCAGTGGTGTTCCAACTTCTAAGCCCATATACACGAGTGCACGCTCTGCTGCAGTGCGTTGTTCTGAATCAGCAAAATCTGCTGGATTAGGAACAACGGCATTAAGCGGAAGACCTTGTCCTGGATTAGTTCCCCAAGTAACAAATGGTTCTAACTCATCTGCATTGAGATTTACCTCGACATCAAATTTCGCATCTGCATCTGTGTAGAGAGATTTCCAATATGTCACCGCAGCATCAAACTCTTCAGGTGCATGTGGCTTTCCCTTGATGTAATCAAAGGTAGTTTGATCGGGCGCGATCAAACCAGCACGCGCTCCAGCTTCGATCGACATATTGCACACAGTCATTCGAGACTCCATTGAAAGCGCTCGAATAGCACTTCCACGATATTCAATGACGTAACCCTGTCCTCCACCGGTTCCAATCTTTGCGATGATTGCCAGAATGATGTCCTTTGATGTAACCCCAGGCTTAAGAGTTCCCTCTACATTGATTGCCATTGTCTTTGGGCGCTGCAACGGCAAAGTTTGTGTTGCCAAAACATGCTCTACCTCTGAAGTTCCGATTCCAAAAGCTAAAGCGCCAAAGGCACCATGCGTTGATGTATGTGAGTCTCCACAAACAATTGTCATGCCAGGCTGCGTGATTCCGAGCTGCGGACCAACGACGTGTACTACGCCTTGATCTTTATCGCCCAAAGAGTGAATGCGGACTCCGAACTCAGCGCAGTTTGCACGCAAGGTATCAACCTGTAGCTTGGAGACTGGATCAGCGATCGGCTTATCAATATCAATAGTAGGAACGTTGTGATCCTCTGTTGCAATTGTTAAATCTGGACGGCGCACTGGGCGACCTGCAAGACGCAAACCATCAAAAGCTTGTGGGCTAGTTACCTCATGAATCAAATGAAGATCGATGTAAACCAAATCTGGTTCGCCATCTGCTTGGCGAACAACATGCTCTGCCCAAATCTTCTCGGCTAAAGTTTTACCCACGGCTTCGGTGCTCCTTTTTCATATCCAGCTTGATGTATCAGATACTGAGATGCTAATATCACTCTGTGAACACAAAGAATAGCGGAGTTGGCGTTTTAGACAAAGCGGTGGCAATTCTCAGCACACTTGAGGCTGGACCACACTCATTGGCTGAGTTGGTTGCTGCCACAGGTATCGCGCGTCCTACCGCCCACCGTTTAGCGGTCGCCCTTGAATTCCATCGATTAGTTGCTCGTGACTTAACGGGACGTTTTGTATTGGGTCCTCGTTCCGGAGAACTTGGCGCTGCTGCGGGCGAGGATCGCTTGCTAGCCGCCGCTGCCCCAGCCTTGTCGGCGTTGCGTGATGCAACTGGTGAGAGCGCACAGCTTTACCGTCGCCAAGGTGATCTACGTATTTGTGTTGCCGTCGCTGAACGTTTATCAGGGCTTAGAGATTCAGTACCGGTAGGTGCAGCGTTAACTATGCAAGCTGGATCTGCGGCGCAAATTTTATTGGCGTGGGAGGACTCCGAAAAGATTCACCGCGGGTTAACAAATGCACGATTTACAGCTGCCCAACTATCTGCTGATCGTCGTCGCGGCTGGGCACAATCTGTTGGAGAGCGTGAAGCAGGTGTTGCATCTGTATCCGCACCCGTACGAGCACCCAATGGAAAGGTAATCGCGGCGGTAAGCATTAGCGGCCCGATCGAACGTCTAGGACGTCAACCAGGCCGCATTCATGCCGCTGCAGTGGTTGCTACCGCTGCTCGTCTGACTGAACACCTAGCTCGCGAATAACACGAGATATTGTTGAAAAGGAAAAACCTTTTCGCTGCAGAAGAGATTGAATTCTGCGAACTTGAACCTCTGGCTCTAATCGACTCATCGTGCTGTACTTTCGCATCGCCAAAGAAAAGGCGGTGCGATACTCAGACTCATCATCAATCTCATCCAGTGCTTCATCAATACTTTGTTGATCTACTCCCCTAGTGCGAAGCTCCGAAGCGATTATTCGCTTTGATAACTTTTTAGAGGTGTGACGAGATTGGGTCCACGCCTTTGCAAACTCAGAATCGTTGATTAAGCCCTTTTCCTGAAGTCGAAAGACAGTCGCATTGGCAACATCATCCTCAACTCCCCGCTTTTTGAGGTGAGCCAGAAGCTCACCCTTACTCTTTGCGCGCGCTACCAAAGCGTTTAATGCGATGGTGTTGGCGATTGAGTAAGGGTCAGCCTCCAGGTCAACCTTTACGTATTCAAGCATTGGAGCTTAGAAATCCACCTCTGCGGCGGCCTCATCGATCGCAGCAACAAGTGCTGGATCAACCTCGACCGGAACAAAGTGCTCACGGATCTTGTTCTCAATGTCATTTGCTAGATCTGGATTATCCAAGAGGAATGCGCGTGCATTCTCCTTGCCCTGACCAAGTTGGTCTGCCTCATATGTGTACCAAGCACCAGACTTCTTAACGATGCCGATATCAACACCCATGTCGATCAATGAGCCTTCACGTGAGATACCAGTTCCGTAAATGATGTCGAACTCAGCCTGCTTGAAAGGTGGAGCCATCTTGTTCTTGACAACCTTTACACGGGTACGGTTTCCAACAGACTCTTGGCCATCCTTAAGTGTTTCAATTCGACGGATATCGAGACGGACTGAAGCGTAGAACTTAAGCGCTTTACCACCAGTAGTAGTTTCAGGGGAACCAAAGAAGACACCGATCTTGTCACGCAACTGGTTAATGAAGATTGCAGTGGTCTTTGATTGGTGAAGCGCGCCTGTGATCTTACGTAATGCTTGTGACATCAAACGAGCTTGTAGGCCCATATGTGAGTCGCCCATCTCGCCTTCAATTTCTGCGCGAGGAACAAGTGCTGCAACTGAGTCAACGACTACTAGGTCAAGTGCACCTGAACGAACAAGCATGTCCATAATCTCAAGAGCTTGCTCACCTGTATCAGGCTGTGACACTAGAAGAGCATCAATATCTACACCAAGCTTCTTTGCGTACTCTGAATCAAATGCATGCTCTGCATCGATGAATGCACAGATTCCACCAGCCTTTTGAGCGTTTGCGATTGCATGCAATGTAAGAGTTGTCTTACCTGAAGATTCAGGTCCGTAAATTTCAACAACACGACCGCGAGGAAGTCCACCAATACCAAGTGCGATATCAAGTGCGATTGAACCGGTTGGAATAACTTCGATAACCGCGTTCTGTCGCTCTGACATCTTCATTACTGAGCCTTTTCCAAATTGACGTTCGATCTGGGCTAGGGCTGTGTCCAACGCTTTTTGGCGTTCGGTGTTGGCTTTGTCTTGTGCTGCATCATTAGCTTTATTACTTTTTTCAGTAGCCACGTACTTTCCTTTCGATAGAACGTCCTGCGGTGTGCAGTTCGTTTGGTCTGGCCCAGAAGGTACGGAGACCCAACGACGGACTACGCAGATCCCCACAACAGGTGTGGAGAAGAGCTATAGGCGGAGGTTGGAACCGCTCTGGTTGTACTGTCTTAGTTTATCCGAACATCTGTTCGAAAGGTAACAGGTGCCACTGACAAGCCCTTGCGTGTCGCCCCATGCATACTTGGGCGGTGTTGATCCTGCTGCCCCCATCGGAGAAGAAGTCCCCTGAGCCAGGTGCGGCGATCGAGGTCTACACGGGGGTCTTGTACGCCGCCTTGGGGTGGAAAACCCTGACACCATCGCAACAAAAGCTGGCTCAAGAATCCATCGTGATTATCTCCGCCAAGTATGGAGCGGTACGCCCTTTGGATCCCATCCAGCCCTACAAGGAGAAAATCGTTAACAAAGAAATGGCCCCCAAGGTTGCGCAGGTGCTTGATGCGATTGAGAGCGAGCTGATCATCGACTGTAGATCCTCGACTTATCAAACGGTTTGGCAATCCCCCACAGAAAAAACTATTGAGGTCAAGGTCTTCACACTTGTTGATGGGCAGAAAAAGGTAATTACTCATATGTCCAAGAAAACTCGAGGCGAAGTTACTCGCCACATCCTTGAAAATGGCGAAAGGATCGTCACTCCCGAACATTTACACACAATTGTTTCTAGAAATTTTACTTGCGAATTAGTTTCTGCTTCCACCAAAGAGCCGTGGGTATTAGAAGTTTATTGTTAAATCTTTGCTGTTCGTTTGATGAAATCAACCGTCATTTCAGGATAGTTCCACATAATTACATGAGCGCAGTTATCGACCACGATCCAATGCGCATGATGAGGAGCAACCTCTTTTTCTTGTGCTATCTCTTCTGGCAGTGTTAAATCATAATCGCCAAAGATAATCGAGACATCGACGGTTTCTGGCACAAAGGATTCAAACTTTCTTCCGCGGATTCCATTCCACAGTGGCATGTATCCAGTTGCCAATGCCATCGCCAGCACAGAATCCTTACATGATTCAAAACTTAGCTCGCGCCATAAGTGAGTAATCTTTTTGTATCCGATCGCCTTGAGCGGCGGTAAGTGATATGCAATTCGCATAAAATGTCGAGAAATTTTCGCAAGATAACGTGCCAGCAAACTCGGTGGGTATTTGCTCGTCGGACGCTGATGCCACAAACCAGCCGGAGCCAATGCGGTAATGCTTTTCACGCTGTCAGGGGCGACGGCACCCATTTCTAGTGCAATCCAGCCACCCAATGAGTTTCCTGCAACATGCATCTCATGTACTCCATGAGTCTTTCGTACCTCTTCCACAATCGCTGCAGCCAAAGAGTGTGGATCAACCATTTCATCAGCATCAATTGGCGCTTCGCCATGTCCGGGAAGATCTATCGCATAAACAGTAAAGCTTTTCACCAACTGCGGAATCAAGCTTTTCCAAATTGTTCCTGCCGAACCCAAGCCATGCACGAGGACTAAGGCTGGTCGTTGAATATCTTCGGTGAATTGATGAGCAACTATCGGCATTAGTACTTGTACTTTTCGGTCTCTGTTGGATGAGCCTTACAAACCGCTTTCCAAATCACATCGGGCTCGAAGCCTGCAGCTAACGCTTCATTGACACTTTTACTGCCGAGGTCAGATATAGCTATATCCGATGAAAACGAGGCGGCCCATGAATCACCGAATGACAGGGTAATCCGTTCCCGAAGATCAGAGATTCGCAATGTCGGAAATACCCTTTGCTTGTACTCGAGATTGTTCAGGCGTGAGTGGGTGAAGAGCTTGGCCAATCAACCAGCGAACAACCAATTCACTCTTCATTTCATTAGAAACCAAATGCGAAATTGCTACTGAGAATGCTCGCCACAAAAGATTTTCTTGGGCAGCAAGAGCCATTGCAAGAGTTTCGGGATCGCTGGTCCGCATCGCGGCTAACGCCTTGTCCTCTGACACTTCACGTGAAAGCATTTCAAGTGCAGCTTGAACAGATGATGCTGATTGAGCAACTGTCACTAAACGCTGCAATTCAGATTCGCATAAGGCAAGAAGAACACTTTCCTTGTCACGGTAGTGGTTATACAAAGTCGCTCTTGAAACTTGCGAGACATCTGCGATTTCAATCATCGACATTTTCTTAAGCCCAGTAGTTGCAATTAACTCTTTTGTTGCTTCGAGAATTGCGTTTTGAGTACGGCGGTGAGTTGCTACTTGTGGCGCGTACTTATTAAGCGGCATCGACAACAGTGAGAGTGACGCCCTCACGGCTCTTAAGCTCTGAAGCGACCTGAGAAAAAACACCGGAAAGTGTTAGGCCTAATGCTGTGCAGATTGCGTTGAGAAGTTCAGAGGATGCCTCTTTTTGCCCACGTTCAACCTCTGATAAATACCCCAGTGAGACTCGGGCATCACGGGCAACATCACGCAAGGTTCGTCCTTGGGATGTGCGAGCAGCGCGGAGGGTTTGACCAACAGCTTCACGAACTAGAACCATTGTCATTTCCTCCTATCCTTGTAAAAGTATCAATCTGATCTTTAACTGCGATGTCTAAGAATACGCGCAAAGGTGGCAATCGCGCTTGATGTAGCGGCGTTTCGCACAGATTCACGTTCACCTGACAATGAAAGTTCGATGGTTTGGCTTATCGGACCTTCGATCGCAACCCACACAGCACCTACAGGATGTCCGTCGAGTGGGTTAGGTCCAGCGACTCCAGTGGTGCTGATAGCCCAGGTAGTTCCAAAGGATTTAATTGCCCCTTTAGCCATAGCTACAGCAACTTCTTCACTGATGACCGTGTGCTTTTCAATTAGATCTGGGTCTATCCCCAAGTGAGAAACTTTAACTTCATCGCGGTACGCGGTAACCCCACCAACAAATACATCTGATGCTCCCGAGATAGTTACTATCGCAGAACTGACCGCACCAGCGGTGAGTGATTCGGCGGTACTTATCGTCTCACCTCGTTGGCGCAGATGCTCAACGATCTCGGCGGCAAAGCCAATGATCTCATTTGATAGCGCCATGGGGTCTCTCTTCTTACCTACTGTTTAGTGGTTAAAGCAGATTTTACATAGTACACGCCAGTAAAGATAGTGAGCGCTAGTGCGATGTACATGAAGCCATCTCGGAACCAGTGCAGGCTTTCATCAAGCGGAAGGACATAGAAGCCAACTCCAAATCCCTGCATCATGGCTTTTATCTTTCCGCCACGATTAGCTGGAATAACTCCACGCTTAATTACCGCTAATCGGAAAATAGTGATTCCAATTTCTCGGCTTAAGACAACAATGGTCATCCACCACGGCATTCTTCCTAAAATGGAAAGAGAGACCATTGCCGTGCCGATCATGAACTTGTCGGCAACTGGGTCTAGGAACTTTCCAAACTCTGTGATTGTTCCGCGACTACGAGCTAGTTTTCCATCCAAAACATCTGACATTCCTAAAGCGAAAAACACGCACCACGATATGTACTGCCAGGTTGGATCATCTCCCCCATTCTTAAAGAGGGTGTAAGCACCGACTGGTACAAAAACCAGACGCATCACAGTGATGAAATTAGGAGTTATAAAGGCTGGTAACTTCATAGTGGTTTAGCCACCAAATCTGCGCCCATTGAATCAATAACAACGGCATCAACATACTGGCCAACTGCGAAATTGGTTCCAATAAATGTAGTTGTTCCATCAACTTCAGGTCCCTGATGCGCAGCGCGCCCCTCTTGAAGCTCAGCATCCTCGATCAAGACGCGAACATTTTCTCCAATACGTGCCTGAGCACGCAGAGAGACCATTTCATCGGCTAGCGAGGATAAGGTTTCAACTCTTTGCGCGATTACAACTGCATCAACCTTGTCAGACAAATTCAAAGCTTCAGTGTTATCTTCATCTGAATAACCAAAAACGCCAACCGCATCTAGCTTGGCCTGTGTAATGAAATTGGCAAGATCATCAAAATCTTCTTGTGTTTCTCCAGGAAAACCAACGATGAAGTTGGATCTAATTCCTGCCTCTGGAGACAAGGCGCGAATTTGATTAATTAAGTGTAAGAACTTTTCCGTATCTCCAAATCGACGCATGCGGCGCAGAACAGTTGGGCTGGTGTGCTGGAAAGACAAGTCAAAGTATGGCGCGGTTTTGTCTGTTGCGATCATTGCTTGCAACAAAGTTGGTCGCATCTCCGCCGGTTGAAGATATGAAAGCCGAACTCTTTCCACACCTGGCAAGGCAGCGATTTCGGGGAGAATCTTCTCCATCAACTGGAGATCTCCTAAATCCTTTCCATAAGATGTCGTGTTCTCGCTTACCAAGAACATTTCCGAAACACCATTCTCAGCAAGCCAACGAGCTTCAGAAATGATTTCAGTTGGGCGTCGCGATATAAATGAACCGCGGAAATATGGAATTGCACAGAATGAACAACGTCGATCACATCCAGATGCGATCTTTAGCGGAGCCCATGGTGCATCTCCTAAACGCTTACGTGAAAACTCTTCTTCCTGTCGTGCATCTGCTCTTTCTGCAGGTGCGATGGGCAGCAATGCTCGACGATCTCGAGGCACATGCGCCTTATGTGACTCACCTGCCACAATGGATTGAAGACGGGCTGAAATATCTTTGTAATCATCAAAACCTAAAATTGCATCTGCCTCTGGCAAAGCTTCGGCTAATTCATTGCCGTAACGCTCGGCCATGCAGCCTACGGCGACAACAGCTCTCGTAGTGCCGTGACCCTTGAGAGAATTTGCCTCAAGGAGTGCGTCGACTGAATCCTTCTTCGCCGATTCAATAAACCCACAGGTGTTAACTAAGGCAACTTCCGCGGACTCGACATCATCAACCAGAGTCCAACCATCAGCGGCTAGTCTGCCCGCGAGCTCCTCGGAATCAACTTCATTTCGTGCGCACCCTAAAGTGACAACTGCAACCGTGCGCTTCATTTGCGCAATCTTACAGTGCCAATCGGTTTTAGGAATCTACTCCGTACGACACGCTAACAACTTGGCCATCAACACCTAAAGAATCGATTTTTTTGCCATTAACTGACAGATCTACTCCCCCGGCATTACCTACTTTCAGATTCAATTGCTGATCGCTAGAAAAAGTCTTTGTGACCCCGGTAGCAATTTGACCACTAAACAAGGTTCTTCCCGTTGCATCAGAAACAAAGAGCCAACTCTTTGCTCTAGTGGCTGAGATAACAACTTCAACGCCTTGTCCTGTTGAAATTGTTGGCTGATCATCTGGAGTTGCCTCTTCTACTGGCGTTGCTTCAGTAGTTGCACTTGGGGATTCAGTTGGAGCGGCACTTTCTTCAATAAGAGCCGGGATGTCTGGTGTTGAATTATTGGAAACTATAATCTGAGCAAGACCTGCAACAAAGAGTGAGGCGACAGAGATAGTAACGAGCACTTTCCACGAAACTTTACGAGCTTCACTCGGTTCGCGCATCACACTATTTTCCACCAATAGATCCTGCATAGAACGATCTACATGCATCTGCTCATCTTCAAAGGCAGTTAAGAAAATTTGAGGATCGAGTCCTAACTTAGTTGCGATATTTCTAAGGTGCCCGCGAGCATAGGTGTCCCCACCACATTGTGAAAAATTATCGGCTTCCATATCTTTAAGCAAAGGCCCACGAATATTTGTGGCTGCCGAAAGATCATCGATGCTAAGGCCAGCATCCTTACGCGCCTTAGAAATCATTGATCCAAGTGACATGGAAATTCCTCAATACAGCCAAAGGGTGAGCGATAAGTGTAAGTCGTCAAAGGTCAGTGTGACTAGACATACGAGTGATGTAAAGGGGTGAAACTTACTCGCCCCCGCGTAACTAGAGTGGCATTAGTAGTCGCGAAGCGTAGCCAGAACTGAATCTAGTTCATCTGGCTTCACCATAACGGTGCGAGCTTTGGAACCTTCAGATGGTCCAACGATTCCACGCGACTCCATCAAATCCATTAGGCGTCCTGCCTTTGCAAAACCAACACGAAGTTTTCTTTGCAACATAGACGTTGACCCAAACTGAGTGCCTACAACTAGTTCAACCGCCTGGCACAAAATGTCTAGATCGTCACCGATTTCTTTATCAACCATCTTCATTTGATTGACTGGCGCTGTTACATCATCACGGTAACGTGGCTTTAGCTGCTTCTTAACATGTGTTGTTACAGCTTCGATTTCACGTTCTGATACGTAAGCTCCCTGGATTCTTATTGCACGGCTAGCTCCCATAGGGATAAAGAGACCATCACCTTGACCAACTAATTTTTCCGCTCCTGGACTATCCAAAATAACACGACTATCTGCCAGTGAGCTTGTAGCAAATGAAAGTCGAGAAGGAACATTGGCTTTAATCAAGCCAGTGACAACATCTACTGATGGGCGCTGTGTTGCAAGCACCAAGTGAATTCCAGCAGATCGAGCCAACTGAGTAATTCTTACAACTGACTCTTCGACCTCTTTTGCTGCAACCATCATCAAATCTGCAAGCTCATCAATGATTACAAGTAGGTATGGATACGGCTCAACTGTTCTGTCGCTGCCTTCGGGAACTGAAACCTTTCCTGCTCTAACCGCTTTATTGAAGTCGTCGATGTGTCTAAAACCAAAGGTTGAAAGATCTTCATAGCGAAGATCCATTTCACGAACAACCCACGTCAGGGCATCTGCTGCCTTTTTTGGATTGGTAATAATTGGAGTAATGAGATGAGGGATTCCCTCGTACGCAGTTAACTCGACTCGTTTTGGATCAATAAGCACTAAACGCACATCATCAGGGGTGGAGCGCATCAAAATAGATGTGATCATTGAGTTGATCATGGAAGACTTTCCTGCACCGGTAGCACCGGCAACCAAAAGGTGAGGCATCTTTGCCAGATTTGCACACACAAAATTGCCTTCTACATCCTTACCGAGTGCGACAAGCATCGGGTGTAAATCCTGACCTGCAACTGTTGAGCGTAAAACATCGCCCAAAGCAACAATCTCTCGGTCGGTATTTGGGATCTCAATACCAACTGCAGACTTACCTGGAATTGGAGACAGGATGCGAACATCGCTACTTGCAACCGCGTAAGAAATATTCTTGGCAAGTGCGGTGATTCTCTCAACCTTAACTGCATTTCCAAGTTCAACTTCATAGCGCGTTACCGTTGGTCCGCGCATAAACCCAGTCACCTTGGCGTCAATTTCGAACTGTAGGAAAACTTCTGTCAGAGCTGCGACTACAAGATCATTTGCCTTGCTTTTGGCTTTAGCGGCAGGGCCGGCACGCAAGATGTCTGGGGCTGGTAGCTCATACTTAACATCAGCGGTCAAAAGCAATTGCTCAGGACGTTTTACGGCAACAGTACTTTCATTGGAATGAGTGACTGGCGGTAAAGCTTCCTCGACCGGAAACTCCTCATCAAAACTTTCCTCGTCTAGCTCTTCCTCTTCTTCATTCACAGGAAGGTTCCAGGCAGCAACAACTGGTGACTCAAATGGAGGTGTGTCGGTTACCTCGAACTCTTCAACAACTTTTTCAGTGCGCTCTGGTCGCTTGGACCATAGCCAACTACTTGCCGCTGTAATTCTTGCAAACACCTCATTTACTGGAGTTGCAGTTATTACCAGTACTCCAAAAACAAAAATAATAAGTAAAACTGGATAGGCCAACACCGATGTCATCACGCTTACTAATGGTGTTGATACGCCATACCCAAGCCAACCACCACCATGACGCATTGCCGTAGCACCTGTTCCAACGGAGCCGTTGAGAAGATGTGCGAGTCCAGTTGATGAGAGTAATAACGCAAATGTTCCAACAATGATTCGGCCAGTAGCTTTTGAATCTTCGGGAACTCTGAATAATCTGAAGGCGAAGTACAAAAGAACGATTGGTGCAAAGAATCCGACTCGTCCAAATGCTCCATAGACAACCGAGTACACCGTGCGACCGACAAGGTTATCGGAGTTAAACCAAGTACCGGCGGTGGCGATGAGGGCCAGAATTAAAACCAGGAATGCAACGCCATCACGTTGATGCGCTGGATCCAGATCACGTGCTCCACGGGCTAAGAAACGAACACTGCTTCCTAAAGATTTTGCAATAAATCGCCAGGTAGATGAAAGGCCGCGACCCAGAGCTCCGCTTACCGCTCCAGTCTTACTTTTTGCCTTTTTTCTTTTAGCCACACGCCCGATCGTAAAGGGTTGGCAATTTCTTACCTACTAGGCGCGCCGTTCTTTAAACTTCAATAACCACAGGGACAATCATCGGCTTTCGGCGATGCTCTCCCCCAACCCAGCCACCAATAGTTTTTCTAACAATCTGCGAAAGTTGGTGAGTTCCATTGTTTCCATCCGCAACGGCTATAGCCAAAGCCTTTTCAATTCGAGTCTTTACCTCATCAAACATTGCCGCATCCTCATTAAACCCACGTGCATGTATATCCGGACCAGCAACGATCTTTCCGCTCTGTGAATCCACGACAACAACACAGGAGATAAAGCCTTCTTCGCCAAGAATTCGGCGATCCTTCAAAGAGCTTTCAGTTATATCGCCGATGCTTTGTCCATCAACAAAGACGAAACCAACTGGGATAGCACCAACAACTTCTGCTTCATGATCAATTAAATCGATAACCACACCATTATCTACAATGAAAGTATTTCCACGAGGCACTCCGGATTGAATCGCAAGTTCGGCGTTTGCCTTGAGGTGGCGCCATTCTCCGTGGATTGGCATTACATACTTTGGCTTCACAATGTTGTAGCAGTACAAAAGTTCTCCTGCTGCTGCATGGCCAGAGACATGCACCATTGCATTTGCTTTATGAACAACCTTGGCACCGAAACGCGTCAGCTCATTAATAACCCTAAAGACTGAGTTCTCATTCCCTGGTATCAAAGATGATGCCAAGATAACTGTGTCGCCTTCACCTACACGAATTTGGTGATCACCATTTGCCATTCGTGAGAGCGCTGCCATTGGCTCTCCTTGAGAACCTGTACAGATTAAAACAACATTATCGTCGTACTGATCAAGATCCTTTGCATCAATCACGAGATCAGCAGGTACGTGAAGATATCCCATCTCTTCTGCGATTTTCATATTGCGAACCATGGAGCGACCAATGAACACAACTTTTCGACCGTGCTGAGCTGCGATATCAATTACTTGTTGAACTCGATGAACATGTGAAGAAAATGAGGCAACGATGACTCGTCTCCGTGTTGAAGAGATCACTCGATTGAGAGCGGGCATAATTTCTCGTTCAGAGGGAGTAAAACCTGGGATGTCAGCATTGGTTGAATCGACCATAAACAGATCGACGCCTTGTTCGCCCAAGCGAGCGAAGGTTCTCAAATCTGTGATGCGACCATCTAAAGGAAGTTGATCCATCTTGAAGTCACCTGTTGCCAGTACTCGACCTGCATCGGTATTGATCACCACCGCTAATGCATCTGGGATCGAGTGATTAACTGCGACAAACTCCAAAGTAAATGGACCAATGTCTTCGGTTCCGCCTTCTCGGACTTCACGTGTCAGTGGAGAAATTCTGTGTTCTTTTAACTTCGCAGTGATTAAAGCCAAAGTTAAGGCAGAGCCATAGATTGCAATATCGCCCCGTTCACGCAATAAGTATGGAACTGCGCCGATATGGTCCTCATGACCATGCGTCAAGAAAATGCCTACAACATCATGTAAACGGTCTCGGATATATGAAAAATCAGGCAAAATTAAATCGATACCTGGCTGATTTTCTTCCGGGAAAAGTACTCCGCAATCAACAATCAGCAGCTTGGATTTGTATTCAAAGACCGTCATATTGCGGCCAATTTCGGTTAGACCACCGAGCGCAACAATTCGCAGGCCACCTTCAACAAGCGCCGGCGGTGTACTTAGGTTTGGATGCGGATGATTCATTAGTTAACTGCGACGCCACCAGCGCGCAGATCTTCACGCAACTGCGCGATCTGGGCATCTGTCGCATCGACGAGTGGAAGACGAGTGTGGCCGCCAGGTAGACCCATAAGAGTGAGCGCGGCTTTGGTAAGAATGGCACCTTGTGTTCGGAAAGTTCCCGTATAGACAGGTAATAGTTTTTGATGAATCTCTAACGCGCGCGCAGAATTGCCGGCAAACCATGCATCTAATAGTTCACGTAAATCTTTGCCTACGGTGTGGCCGCAAACCGATACAAAACCAACTGCGCCTACAGATAGCAATGGGAGATTGAGGATGTCATCACCTGAATAAACAGGAATTCCACAACGTTTGATAACCCATGATGTAGATGCAACATCTCCCTTTGCATCCTTGAGAGCAACGATCTTTGGGTGTTCAGAAAGTCGCACAATTGTGTCGGGCTCGATTGGAACACCAGTGCGACCTGGGATGTCATAAATCATCACTGGTAGATCAGTTGCATCTGCAACTGCACGAAAGTGCGCTTCGATTCCAGCTTGTGGTGGCTTGTTGTAATAAGGAGTTACAACCAATAAACCATCTGCCCCAGCATTTTCAGTTCGCTTGGCTTGATTAATTGAATACTCAGTTTCATTATCTCCAGCACCGGATAGAACGGTGATCTTGGATCCAACGGTATTGCGAACAACTCGAATGATCTCCTCTTTTTCTGAGGATTTGGTTGTTGGCGCTTCGCCCGTTGTTCCATTAACAACAATTCCATCATGGCCATTTGCTACTAAATGCGCTGCAAGGGTTTCAATTCCGGCCCAGTCGATCGCCCCATCTTTTGTGAATGGGGTAACCATTGCCGTCAGCAGACGTCCAAATGGGGCAGCCGTAGTCATGGGCTGAACTCTACCCGTATTAAGGGGCGACTCGTCCAGACTTTTCAAAGGCTGCATAGGTAAGTGGCATTAATCGTGCAAATTCCACCTCCATTTTCTCTGCGACCATCTCGATTTCTCGTTGAGGGTAGCTTGGAAAATGGGAGCCTTCGCGGCCGGTACGTAAAGATAGGAAGTTCATTAGTGCTCGCGCATTCATAGTGACGTACATCGATGAATAGGTCGCGACTGGCAGTACAGCACGGGCGACTTCACGAGCAACTCCCGCTTCGAGCATCTTTACATAACTGTCATACGCGACTACATATGCAGCCTTCATAGATTCCACTGTTACATCAAACTGTTCCTTTGTGCCATCAACAAATGTATAGGCACCGGTCTTTCCAACTTGAACCAACTTACGCTCTGCAGATGGAACATAAAAAACTGGTTTTAGTTCGCGGTAGCGACCACTCTCTTCATTGTATGAAGCGATGCGATGGCGCATAAATTCGCGAAAGACGAAGATAGGTGCAGAGATAAAAAAAGTCATTGATGTGTGTTCAAATGGTGAGCCGTGACGTTCGCGTGCAAGGTAATTGATCAAACCTGCAGAACGTGCTGGATCTTCACCAATCTCATCCATCGACTGCTCACCAGCAGTAGAAACACGAGCTGCCCAAATAACATCTGCATCACTGGCACTGGCTTTCACCAGTTCAACGGTCACATCATCGCGGTAAATAATCTCTTCACTCATGGTCGCACCCTATCCAGTAGCCCCTAGGTGCCCATGGATTTATACGGCACAATAGGCGCGTGTCCAAAGTTGTCTCCGCCACTTTCAGGGATTCCCTGAGCGTATCCCTGACCGTCGGGGCTTATGGCGTTGCTTTTGGTGCAGCAGCGGTGGCCAACGGATTTTCAGTTCTTCAGAGCTGTTTACTTTCGCTTCTGACTTTTTCGGGTGCATCTCAATTTGCAGTTATCGGCGTAATTGGTGCCGGTGGAACGGCGATAAGCGGAATTGCCACCGCATCATTGCTTGGCGTTCGAAATGCTTTGTACGGAGTAATTATGGCTCCGCGTTTACAAGTAAAAGGAATTAAACGAGTAATTGCTGCACAGGTAACTATCGATGAATCAACCGGTGTTGCTTTGGGACAAGAACCTCGCGGTGTCGATGCGATGCGAAAAGGTTTTTGGTACACAGGCATTGGTGTGTTTATATTCTGGAATTTATTTACTTTGGCAGGCGCTTTGGGTGCTCAAGCCATGGGTGATATCCGGGCGTTCGGTTTGGATTCAGCGGTTCCCGCAGCATTTCTCGGTCTTGTATGGCCTCGTTTAACTGGAAATTTTGAACGGGCGCTTGCTGTTGGATGCGCACTTTTTGCGATTGCAATGACCCCGATTCTTCCAGCAGGTTTGCCCATTATTGCAACCGCTTTTATTGCAATCGCAGTCGGGTTAAAACGATGACTATTTTCTGGATCGCAACTATTGGGACAAGTCTTATAGCTTTTCTGCTGAAGTACTCGGGGCACTCTGTTCCTGAGCGCTGGCTGTCACATCCGAAAATCCAAAAAATTAATGCTCTGATCCCCATCGCATTACTCAGCGCTCTAGTTTCCGTACAAAGTTTTTCGGAAAAGTCCGCGCTTATGATTGACCAACGCTTAGTGGGTTTAACTGTTGCAATAATCGCTTTATTGTTGAAAGCACCATTTCCAGTTGTCGTGCTCTCCGCTGCAGTATCTTCTGCAGCTGTTTATAACTGGCTTTAGATAATTCCTAGCGATTGAAGTTTTGCCTTTAGATCGTTATCGGATGGTTCTGTCAGATGTGTTCCATCAGAGAAAACAATCACTGGAATTGATTTAGCTCCACCGTTGATTTCAATAACTTTGTCGGCGGCAGTTACATCTGCGTCGGTATCAATCTTTGTATATTCAACATTGAGCTCATTTAGAAGTCGCTCTGATCTACGGCAATCTCCGCACCAATCAGCACCGTACATAGTGATTTGATCTTTAGACATTGATTGCTCCTTACATGAACTTGTCGAGGCCATGGGTTAGGCCAGGAGTGTTTACAATCTTGCGAACACCAAGAATAACTCCTGGCATAAATCCTGCACGGTCAATTGAATCATGACGAATTGTTAGGGTCTCCCCTAGTCCACCAAAAAGTACTTCTTGGTGCGCGACAAGTCCACGTGCTCGAACGGAGTGAACAGGAATTCCAGCAACTAATGCGCCGCGCGCACCATCGATTGCGCTCGTTGTTGCATCGGGCATAGCTCCAAGACCTGCATCTTTACGAGCCGCCGACATTAACTCGGCGGTACGTGCTGCTGTTCCAGATGGAGCGTCGACCTTTGCAGGGTGGTGCAATTCAATCACTTCAGCTGATTCGAAGTAACGAGCAGCTTTAGCTGCAAACTCCATCATCAAGACCGCACCGATTGCAAAGTTTGGCGCAATCAGAACGCCCACCGATGGATTTTGCGCCAACCATCCCTTTACAGTGGCAAGTTTGGCATCATCAAAACCTGTTGTTCCAACTACAACGTTGATTCCATTATTAATCAGGAATTCAAGATTTGCCATCACGCTATCTGGAGTCGTGAAATCGACAACAACATGAGCCGCAGAACCTTTGAGTTGTTCAATTGAATCGCCCATATCCAGTGCAGCAACGAGAGCTAATCCTTCAGCTGCTTCAACAGCTTTAACAACCTCTGAGCCCATTCGACCGCGAGCACCTAAGACGGCAACATTAATCATTTACTTAACACCTTCTCAAACTTTGACTCAGATTTGAATGGGCCTACAAGAGCAAGGGTAGGCGTTTTTGTAAGAAAGGCGCTAGCAATTTCCTTGATGTCTGAAGCGTTTACGCGAGAAATAGCTTTGAGAATCTCATCAAAATCCATAACGTGTCCATAAACAATCTCATTCTTGCCAATACGGCTCATGCGCGAACCTGAGTCTTCCTGGCTCAAAACCAACGAACCTCGGACCGCACCCTTGGCGCGCTCAATCTCTTCGTGAGACATTCCATTGTCAGCCACATCTGCCAAGACTTCACGAATGATCTCTACAACTTCAATCGCTTTAGCTGGATTGCACCCTGCATAAAAACCAATCTGCCCGCTGCCAGCAAACTGTTGCGCGTATGCGTAAACAGAGTACGCAAGACCACGCTTTTCGCGGATCTCTTGGAACAATCGAGAAGACATTCCCCCACCTAATGCAGATGCCAAGATTCCCATTGCAAAGCGACGATCATCATGGCG
>JACCDV010924051.1_pt1 | contig 18803 bp, 14 predicted proteins | sample 7446131 | NCBI WGS metagenome assembly JACCDV01 (sample SAMN15323448, study PRJNA562643) | freshwater metagenome | isolation source: river surface water | place: USA:Blue River Watershed | collected 2017-08-17 | reverse complement strand
AGGCGCTTGTGCACCTGCCGGGTGCCCCACCAGATGGCCGCCAACACGAAGGGCACGGTGGCCCCGGCCACCAGCTCGGGGTGAATGGGCAGACCTGCCTGCTTGCCCGCCTTGCCCGCGTACAGGATCAGGCTGACCACGTAGTAGCTGATGGCCGCGATCGACAGGCCTTCCACGGTGCTTTGCAGTCGCAGTTGCAATTCCTGCCCGCGGGTGAGCTTTTCCAGCAGCATCTGGTTTTGCGACTCGGTGGCGATGTCCACGCGGGTGCGCAGCAGGGCGCTGGCGCGCTCGATGCGCTGCGACAGCGAACTCAGGCGCTGCGCCGAAGCCTGCACCGTCGAGATGGCCGGCGACACCCGCTTGAGCACGAACTCGCCCAGCGACTGGGTGCCCGGGATCGGGGTTTCGCGCAGTTGTTCGATGCGCTGTTGAACCAGGGCGTGGTAGGCCTGCGTGGCCGTGAAACGGTAGAGGTGGGTGGCGGTGGCTCGCTCGACCCGCGCCGCCAGCGCGATGAGCTGATCGAGCAGTTCCTGGTCGGAGGTGTCCTTGTTTTCCATGCGCGCGGTGATGCGGGCGAGCTGCGCCTCGGCCTCGCCCAGCATGGGCACCAGGTCCTTGGCCACGGGCAGGCCGCGCAGGGCCATGATGCGGTAGGTCTCGAGCTCGAGCAGGCGCTGCGAGATGCGGCCCACGCGCAGCTCGGATGTGTTCGATGACGACACCACCAGCAAGCGCTCGAAGCCGCTGTCGCGCAGGCGGAAGTCGGCCATCGCGCAGGAGCGCCGGATGCCCAGCAGCGAGGCCAATGTGTCATGCCCCTCGAACCAGTGTTCGCCGAGCTTGCGCATGGCGGCCGGGTCGTCCACGTCGCCATGCACCATCGCCATCATGATGGCCGCCACCGTGCGCCCGGGGATGCTGGCCAGCCAGGCGGGGTCGACCACGAGTTGGCGCATCAGCTCTTGCTCGGACGCGTTCACCAGGGCGCCCTCGGGCAGGCTCTGCACGATGGAGTAGCGCGTGAACTCGGTGTGGCGTTCCCACTTGAGCGTGTGCGTGGCAAAGCGCAGGCGCACGAAGTGGCCCGACAGCGCAGCCAGCGGCAGCTCGGCCTGTTCTGGCAGCTTGCGCAGGTGGTTCCACTCGTCTTCGCGGCTGATGCCCTCGTTGAGCACGGCCACGTAGACCACCAGTGCCGGCACCCGGATGCGTGCTGGCGGGCGGGCGTGCACCTCGTTGTGCAGCAACTCGCGCTGGGTGTCGTCGGGCGGCAGGGCTCGCAGGGGCAGGGCGGCGGTCATCCAGGGTCCTGGTGGGCGGTTGATGGGGTCAGCGCAGCTTGCTCATCAGGCCTTCCATGTTCTCCAGGAAGGCGGTGATGCGGGCGTCGGCGTCGGGGGTGCCTGAAAGCTCTTCTTGCAGCTGCTGCTCCATCTGGCAGCGCACCATGCGCAGGTAGGTGCTGTCCAGCGCCTTGCGCACGGCGGCCATCTGCATGGCGATGGCCTGGCAGTCCTCGCCTTCCTCGACCATGCGCTGGATGCCGCGCAACTGCCCTTCGGCGCGCTTGAGGCGATTGAGGATGTCGGTGCGGTGGCGGTCGTTGTCCAGGGTGTCCATGGTGGCGCGCAGCGGGAGCGTCGTCGGTTGGCGGTGTGCCCATCGGGGCAGACCGCGCAGTCTAGGGATACCGGGCGGGGTAAGCAAGCATCGTTCCCCCTGAGCTTGACGTGGCGCATCCGGGATTGGCCTCAACCCGGGATGAGCACGCTGCTGCCAGGCTTGGCCGGGTCGTGATAGACCTTCACGCGGGCGCCGACGGGAAAGGGCGCCAGCTCCTGAAGGACCTCTTCCTTGGTCATGTGCCGGCGCCCGAAGGCCTGCAGGCGATCGCCCGTGTAGGACACGCCATCGACCGTGTAGGCATAGCGAACCTCGGACACCCAGTCGTGCTTGGCGCTCTCGGGCTCGGCCGGGTTGTCGTGCACGGCGCGTGGCTGAGAGGTCAGCATGACGCCTTCCACGCTGGGCCACCGTGGGCTGGCCTGCTTGACCTCCCAGGCACGCCAGGCGAAGAAGCCAGCGATCAGGACGATGGCCAGCAGCAGGATCTTTCCGAGGTCGTCGCTCATGGTGCAAACGCCAGGCCGAGGCTGGCCTGGCAGGTGTCGAGATGGCGCGATTGTGCCGGCTTGGGCCGGGTGAGCTCGTGAAGCGGCGGGCGCCGATCTGAGGGATGATGTCGCCCTGGCTTTCGCCGACCGTTTTCCCCATCGCCACCATGTCCGACGCTCCCGCCTCCCGCCCTGCCCACACCCCTGGACACAGCCCGTTCTACGCCCACCTGGCCCGCCTGCGCTACATCAAGCGCTGGGGCCTGATGCGCAACGCCGTCGAAGAGGACGTGGCCCAGCACAGCTGGGAGGTGGCGGTGCTGGCGCACGCGCTGGCCGTCATCAGCCGCGATGTGTTCAAGCAGGCGGTGGACCCGAATGCGGTGGCGGCGCGCGCGCTCTTTCACGACGCGACCGAGGCCATCACCGGCGACCTGCCCACCCCGGTCAAGTACTCGCCAGCCATGCGCCACGCCACGGCCAACCTCGAAGGCGAGGTCTGCCGCGAGATGGTGTCGCTGCTGCCGCAGGCGCTGCAGCCGGCCATCGGCGAGGTGATGGACCATGAACAGTGGCCCGCGCAGGACGTGGTGCTGGTCAAGACCGCCGACCGCCTGGCCGCCTGGCTCAAGTGCCGGGCCGAGTTGCGCCATGGCAACCCGGAGTTCGCGCAGGCCGCGCAGCAGATCGAGGGCAAGCTCAACCAGCACATGACGCCCGAGCTGCGCTATTTCCTCGACACTTTCGGGGCGTCCTTCGACCTCACGCTGGACTCGTTGATGCAGCAGGGCGGTTGAGCCCCGACCGCCCATCAACCAGCCATCAACCCGACGTTGCCGCCCGCGGCGGTGGTGTTGACCGTCACCGTCTGCTCGACGCAAAAGCGCGGCAGGTAGTGCGGCCCGCCGGCTTTGGGGCCCGTGCCGCTCATGCCTTGTCCACCGAAGGGCTGCAGGCCCACCACCGCGCCCACCATGTTGCGGTTGACGTAGACGTTACCCACGCGCGCCGCACGCGCCAGCGCCTGCGCGCGGCTGTCGATGCGGGTCTGGAGGCCCAGCGTCAGGCCGTAGCCCAGGCGGTTGATGTGCTCGATGACGGCTTGCGGGGCGCCCCGCCAGCGCCACACCTGCAGCACCGGGCCGAAAATTTCCTGGCCGACCCGCGCTGGTGAATCGACCTCGAAGGCCTGGGGTGCGAGCAGCTCGGACACGTTGCTCGCTGTGCCTGAGCTCTCCCACAGCGGGCGGGCCTCGCGGCGCAGTCGTTCGACCTGGGCCAGCACGTTGGCGTGGGCCTCGGCGTCGATCAGTGGTCCGACATCGGTGTCGATGCGTGCCGGGTCGCCCACGCGCAGCTCGCGCACGGCCCCCGCGATCATCTGCAGAACGGGCTCGGCGATGTCTTCGTGCACGCACAGCAGGCGCAGCGCAGAGCAGCGCTGACCGGCGGAGCGGAAGGCGCTTTGCAGCACCGCGTCACACACCTGCTCGGGCAGGGCGCTGGGGTCGACCAGCATGGCGTTGAGCCCACCCGTCTCGGCGATCAGCGGCACGATGGGGCCGTCTGATGCGGCCAGGGTGCGCTGGATGAGCTTGGCCACTTGCGTGGAGCCCGTGAAGGCCACGCCCGCGATGCCGGGCTGCGCCACCAGCGTAGCCCCCACGGTTTCGCCCGGGCCGTGCAGGCCTTGCAGCACCTCAGTGGGCACGCCCGCCTCGTGCATCAGCCGGACGGCTGCCATGGCCACCGCAGGGGTCTGCTCGGCGGGCTTGGCCAGCACGCAGTTGCCCGCCGCCAGCGCCGCCGAGACCTGCCCCAGGAAGATGGCGAGCGGGAAGTTCCAGGGGCTGATGCAGACCCAGGTGCCGCGGCCGCGCAGCGTCAGCACATTGGATTCACCCGTGACGCCAGGGTAGGGCGATGGCATGGTTTGCGGCGCCATCACGCGCTCGGCCTCGACGGCGTAGTAGCGCAGGAAGTCGATGGCCTCGCGCACCTCGGCGATGGCGTCGCCCCAGGTCTTGCGGCCCTCCTGCACGAGCAGGGCGCAGAAGGTGGGCAGGCGCTCTTGCAGCGACTGCGCGGCGCTGCGCAGGATGCGGGCGCGTTCGCTCACGGGGCGGTCGCACCAGGCCGGGAAGGCGGCCTTGGCGCGCTCGAACGCGGCACCCACATCGGCGAGCGATGACTCGGCCACGGCGGGCAGGGGCGTCGAGCGCAGCGTGGCGAGCAGGGCTTCGCGCTCGGTCCGCACGTGCAGCGCAGGCCCCGTGCTGTTGGGCCGCGCCGGGCCGAAGATGTCGGCAGGCAGGGGCTGCCCTGGCTGGGGCGACAGGTGCAGCGGCGAGCGCAGCAGTTCGTCGAACCCGAAGGTCGGGTCGGCCAGTTGGTGCACGAAGGAGCTGTTGGCACCGTTCTCCAACAGGCGGCGCACCAGGTAGGCCAGCAGGTCGCGGTGCGGGCCCACCGGTGCGTAGACGCGGCAGCTCAGCAGGGGCTCGCGCAGCACCTCGCGGTACAGGCCCTCGCCCATGCCATGCAGGCGCTGCAGCTCGAAGCGGGCGTCGCGCTGGCGGGCCATCTGCAGCAGCGCGGCCACCGTGCCTGCGTTGTGCGTGGCGAACTGCGGGTAGATGGCATCGGGCGCATCGAGCATGGCGCGCGCGCAGGCCAGGTAGGCGATGTCGGTGTGGTGCTTGTGCGTGAACACGGGGTAGTGGGGCAGGCCCTCTTCCTGGGTGCGCTTGACTTCGGCGTCCCAGTAGGCGCCCTTGACGAGCCGGCACATCAGCCTGATGCGGTGCTGGCGGGCCAACGCGACCACGTGTTCGACCAACTCCAGGGAGCGGGTCTGATAAGCCTGTAAGGCCAGGCCGAAGCCCTGCCAGCTTGGGGCTTCGGCGGCGATGCGCGCCATCAGCGCATCGGCCACGTCGAGCGACAGCTCCAGTCGGTCCACCTCTTCGGCATCCAGCGTGAGGTTGAGGTTGGCCGCCGCCGCGCGCTGGCACAGCGTCCACACGCGGGGCACGAGCTCGGCCATCACGCGTTCACGCTTGGCGTCTTCGTAACGCGGGTGCAGGGCGCTGAGCTTGATCGACAGGCCGTCGGCCTGCATGGGCGTGTGGGCCTCGCGGTGGTCGGCAGCGATGCTGGCGAGCGCCTGCTCATAGGCTCGCAGGTAGCGCTGGGCATCGGCTTCGGTGCGGGCGCCTTCGCCCAGCATGTCGAAGCTGAAGCGCACGCCAGGGTGCTGGCGATGCACCTGAGCCGCTTCGCCCAGGGCTTGTTCGATGGTCTGCCCGAGAACGAACTGCTGGCCCAGCAACTGCACGGCGCGCACGGCCGCAGCCACCACGGCTTTGGCGCCCAGCCTGGCCGCCAGGCCGTTCGACCCATCGGAGCCAGGCAGGAAGTGCTTGGACCATGCCACCGCCGTTCTGGACAGGCGTGCGATGGCCGAATCCCCGTGCGCGCTGAAGTCGGCGCGGCCGAGCTGGTCCGCGGTCAGCGCGATGGCGGTGTCGGCATCGGGCACGCGCAGCAGCGCTTCGGCCAGGCGCATCAGGGCCAGGCCTTCCTGGCTGGAGATCGGGAACTCCTTGAGCAGCGATTCGAGCGCCCAGAAGGGGGGCGGGTGGTCGCGCACGGACTGAACCCAAGGGCGGGCCTGGCGCATGGCCTCGTCCCAGTTGAGCGCGCCTTCCAGCGTCTGAAGGCGGTGCCGCACGACATCGGCTTCGGGGCGACACGGGTGGGGCAGGCGCATGGCGGGCTCCTTCGTGGGCGATGGGTGAGCGGTGTGGCGTGAAGTCAGCGCGGTGGGGCACGCATCAGCGTGGTCTTGCCGAACAGGCTTTCGATCAGGTCGACGGCGAGCTCGGCCGTCTGGTTGCGCACGTCCAGCGCGGGGTTGAGCTCGACAACGTCCAGCGAGCCCAGCAAGCCAGTGTCGGCGATCATCTCCATGCAGAGTTGGGCCTCACGGTAGGTGGGGCCACCTCGCACGGCCGTGCCCACGCCGGGTGCGATGTCGGGGTCGAGGAAGTCGACGTCCAGGCTCACATGCAGATGGGTGTTCTCGTCGAGCCCGAGCAAGGCCTGCTCCATGGTCTGGCGCATGCCGTGCTCGTCGATGTGGCGCATGTCGAAGACCTCGATGCCCAGCGCGTGCACCAGGCGCTTTTCGCCTTCGTCCACGCTGCGGATGCCGATCTGGCGCAGATCGGCCGGGGCCAGCGCCGGCACGTGCCCGCCCAGGCCGGTCAATGCCCTGGGACCATGTCCGCACAGGCAGGCCACTGGCATGCCATGCAGGTTGCCGGTGGGGGTGAGGTCGGCGGTGTTGAAGTCGGCGTGCGCGTCGAGCCAGAGCACGCGCAGGTGTTTGCCCATCGCACGGCAGTGGCGGGCCACGGCGCTGATCGAGCCGATGGCCAGACAGTGGTCGCCACCCATCAGGATGGGCAGGCGCCCGCTGACCAGCTCGCCATGCACCACCTCGTGCACCTGCTCGTTCCAGGAGGTGACTTCGGGCAGGTGCCGCCAGCCGTCGATGGCTGGCTGGCAAGGGTTGTCGGGGCCGTGCAAGTCGCCGAGGTCCTGCACCTGCAGTCCGCAGCGCTGCAGGGCGTCGGCCAGACCGGCCACGCGAAGGGCCCCAGGGCCCATGCGGGCGCCGATGCAGCTCGCACCTACGTCGGTGGGCGCGCCGATCAGGCTGATGTGTCGATGGCGCTGTGGCGTGAGGGGGCTCATGCGGCATGCCGAGGCTGGGGGTGCCCGGCTGGCATCGACGAGGTCGACAGCAGGCCGAGCAGGTCCTTGGGGTTGGCGGGCGCGGGCACCAGTGACAGCGTCTGCAGGATGCCGAGTGCGTCTGCGCAGTCTCGCATGAAGCGCAGCGCGGTGAAATCCTCCAGAGCGAAGCCGACGGAATCGAACACGGTGATGTCGCTGTCGTGCACGCGGCCCGCCGCTTGCCCGCTGAGCACACGCCACAGCTCGGTGACGGGGAAGTCGGCTGGCATCTGCTGGATGTCGCCTTCGATCCGCGTCTGCGGCTCGTACTCGACGAAGACGCGCGCGGCCTGCAGCACCCCGGCGGCCAGCTCGGTCTTGCCGGGGCAGTCGCCACCCACGGCATTGAGGTGCATGCCGGGGTGCAGCATGCCGGGGGTGACGATGGTGGCGCAGGCCTTGTCGGCGGTCAGCGTGGTGACGATGTCGGCGCCTTGCACGGCCTCGGCGGTGCTGGCGCAGGGCGTGACCTGCAGCGTGCCGTGGGTGTGTTCGGCCAGGTTGCGCACGAGTTTGGCCGTGGCCGCCGGGTCAAGGTCGAACAGCCGCACTTCGCGGATGCCGAGCAGGTGGTGAAAGGCCAGGCACTGGAAGTCGGCCTGCGCGCCATTGCCAATCACCGCCATGACGCGGCTGCCCGCGCGGGCCAGGGCGCGCGCGGCGAGCACCGAGGTGGCGGCGGTTCGCAGGGCCGTGGTCAACGTGAGCTCGGACAACAACAGCGGAGCCCCTGTGCTGACCTCGGCCAGCACACCAAAAGCCATCACCGTGGGCAGGTGGTGGCGGTGGTTGCCGGGGTGGCCGTTGACGTACTTGAAGCTGTAGTGCTGCCCGTCCGAGATGGGCATGAGCTCGATGACACCCTCATGCGAATGGCTGGCGACGCGAGCGCAGGTGTCGAAGACGGGCCAGCGACGGAAGTCGGCGTCGAGCGCCGCCACCAGGCCGCCCAGGCAGCGCCTCAGGCCCATGGTGCGCAGGATGCGGGCCACGTCGTCCACGCTGAGGTAGCGGGTGCGGGTGGTGGGGATGCTGGCAGGGGATGTCATGGCTGCCTCCGTCGCGGGTGGATTCAGTCTCCCACGGGGCTGCGGCAATGAAAATCGACAGAACTGCGCAAAATACGCCAGAAACTTGCCACTTTGGCAGTCGCTTCTGACAAAGTGTCAGGCATGGACTCGCTCGACCAACAACTCATCGGCCTGCTGCGCCAGGACGCTCGCCTGACGGTGGCCACCCTGGCCCAGAAGCTGGGCGTCTCGCGCGGCACCGTCACCAACCGCTTGCACAAGTTGGAGGACGAGGGCGTGATCGTGGGCTACACGGTGCGCCTGCGCCCCGATGCCCAGCCGGAACTCATCCGCGCCTGGATGAGCATCGCGGTGGAAGGCAACCGCGCGCGCGAGGTCATCGCTTCACTGCTGGGCGAGCCCGGTGTGGCCAGCCTGCACGACACCAATGGCCGCTGGGACCTGCTGGCCGAGTTGCAGGTGGCGCACCTGGGGGAGTTGTCGCAGGTGCTCGAGCGCGTTCGGCTGATCAAGGGCATCAGCCACACGGAAACCAGCCTGCACCTGCAGACCCACCGCATCGCTTGAGGCGGTGGGGGTGTCAGCCAGGCTCAGCGAGCGGCGGCCAGCTTGATGCGGCTGACTTCCTGCGCGAAGGCGGAGCTGGCGCGCAGTTGCTGGTACTTGGCCTGGGCTGCGGCGTAGGCCTCGGGCATCAGTTGCTGGATCTCGGGGTCGTGGAACTGGTCCAGGCCAGCGCGCTTGGCCAGGATGGCGTCGGCTTGCACCTCTTCGCGGGTCAGCTGCTTGGGGGCTTCGGTGCTTTGCTGGGCCAGGGCGGCCTGGGACACCAGGGCGGCGCTCAGTGCGGTCAGCAGGGCGGAGGCGATGCGGGTGGTGGTCTTCATGATCGGGCCTTTCAGTCTCGGGTTTCAGGGGGAGGCGGTTTGGAGCCGCCTTGGAAGCAAGTTTGGGTTTTCCCTTAAAATCATGCAAATCGATTGAAAACATCTGTCTCATGAATGAAATCGATATTCGCCACGCCGACTTCCGCCGCATCGACCTGAACCTGCTGGTGGCCCTGGACGCCCTGTTGAGCGAGCGTCAGGTGGGCCGTGCCGCCGAGCGCCTGTTCATCGGCCAGCCCGCGATGAGCCACGCCCTGGCGCGTTTGCGCGAGCTCTTCGGCGACGAGTTGCTGGTGCGCACCGGCCGCCAGATGACGCTGACTGACCTGGCCAGCCAGCTGGCGCCTCGCGTGCGGGCCTGGTTGCTCGCGGGCGCGGCCCTGGTGCTCGAAGAGCCGCCCTTTGACCCAGCTCAGGCCCAGGGCCTGGTGCGCATGAGCATCCCCGATGGGCTGGAGGCGCTGATCCTGCCGCCCTTGCTGGCGCGCCTGCGCGCCGAATCGCCCGGGGTGCGGCTGAGGGTGCAGCTCATCGAGGTCGATCGACTGCTCGATGCGCTCGATGCGGACGAGGTCGACATCGTGATCGTGGGGGTGCCGGTGCCTGAGCGCAGCTGGCACGAGCGCATGACGCTGCTGACGGCCACCATGCAGTGCCTGCACTCGCGCGAGCAGCTCTCGATCAGGGGCCCGCTGACCATGCACAAGCTCGCCAAGCTGGACCACGTGGTCAGCAGCTACCGCGGCGAGGCCGTGACGGTGGTGGACGCGGCCTTTGCCGCCGAAGGCCTGCAGCGCAACGTGGTGGCGGCGGTGGCGGGCGTGGCCTCGACGGTGCGCATCCTGCGCAGCGCGCCGCTGGTGTCGATCCAGGTGGTGCTCAGCGGCGTGATGGAGCTGCCCGATGACCTCGTGGTCACGCCTTTGCAAACGCGTGAGCCGCTGCGCATGTCGGTGGACATGCTCTGGCACCGTCGGCACAGCCAGCAGGGCCTGCACCGGCATTTGCGGACACTCATCGGCGAGATCGCCTCATCGTTGAGCGACATGCGCCGCGAACCGCGAGCGAAGTGATCAATCCAGTCAGAACCCTTTGTTCATCGGTGTTTTGCCGAGATGTCCCAGCCGGGGCCACAGGCTTATCCACAGAAACTGTGGATAAGCCGGCAGAGGTCACTGGCCCTTGAACTGCACTTCGCGCCACAGGGTGGGCGTGGTGCCTGTCCAGCGGCGGAAAGACCGATGGAAGCTCGCCACCGAGGTGAAGCCCAGGCAGTGCGCCACGTGCTTGATGGGCAGTTGCTCGTCGGCCAGCAGGCTGCGCGCCTTGAGGAACTGGCACTCCTGCACCAGGGCCTGGTAGCTGGTCTGCAGGTCGGCCAGGTTGCGGCGCAAGGTGCGCTCGCTCATGCCGAGCTGACGAGCGGTCTCGGCCATGTTCGGCTGGGCAGGCAACGCCGACAGCAACCACTGACGCACCTTTTCCGCCGTGTCGATGCGGTTCATGCGTGCAGACAGGGCCTGCGCGGCCCGCTCCTGCGCGCCCGCGTAGCCCACCTGGCTGTGGCTCATCATCGGGCGGCTCAACGCTGCCCGGTTGAAGATGACGCGGCAATTGCGCTGCCCGAAGCGCACCTTGTTGCCCCAAAGGGCGGTGTAGCGTGGCAGGAGTTCTGCTTCGCACTCGTGCGGCACTTCGACGGCGATCAGCTCGTCATCGCGCATGCCGCCAAAACGCAGCATCTGCAGGATCGACGTCACCAGGAAATCGTGTCGGTAGCGGACGCAGCCATGCTCCTGAAGCCATGGGTGCATCAGCACCTGCGCCTCGTCTTCGCGTTCGATCAGCGTGTATTCGGGCTCTTCGAACAGCAGCGGTGTGAAGTGCTTGACGTCGTTGAAGATGTGCCTGAGGTCAGGCGAGAACAGTGCCAGCGGCGTCATGATGCTGTAGCGCATCAGGGCCAGGCTCTTTCCCGCGATCAGCCCGAACGCTGGGTCACCCGTTTCGGCCAGGATCACCCGGATCATGTCGACGAAGTGCTCTGCCGGCACCCACTCGCCGTCTTCGTTGAGCAGGCTGGCCGGGTCGAGCACGCAGCGTCGCAGGATGCGCTCACGGTCGAGCCCCTCCACGTCCAGCGTGTGGGCCATGACGATCAGGTTAAGGGGGGAGATGCGCATGAGACCGAGACGAAACGAGATGGGACGGTGAAGCGGCGGCACAGCAGATCGAGCAGCCGGACATTGTCCTCATCTCCACTGAGGCTGGCCTTGCTTTATCGACAGGGTCTTCCCTGGTCGAGGGTGCAACGATTTGGCCGCGAGCGTCAATTGCCTGCGGTCCTTCGCGGCGTCTGCGCTAAGCTGCGGCGCAGCAAGTTGTGACCCTGCATGCCAACCTTCCATCGCCCATGCGCCTTTCCTTGAACGGTTTTCGCGCTCGCCTGGCCAGTTTGATCGGCCTGCTGGCCCTGCTGTGCGCCGGGGCCGCTGCGTTCTATGTCGATGGTGCCGCCACGGCGCATGTTGGCGAGGCCAGTGCCCGCACCTTGCAGGCCTGGGGGCGCTCGCTCTCCTTGAGCGTGGCGGCCAACCTGATGGAGCGACAACGCAGCATCGAGCTCATGGCCAGCATGCCGGGCTTGTGGCAGGGGGAGCTGGCCACTGCCGAATCCCGGCGATCGCTGCGTTGGCTCCAATCTGCCCACAGCCACCATTCCTGGATCGGCGTGACCGATGTCGGCGGGCGTGTGAAAGTGGCCACCGCAGGGTTGCTCGAAGGCGTCGATGTCAGCAAGCGCCCATGGTTCAGTCAAGGCTTGCGAGGCCCCTACACCGGCGATGTTCACGACGCAGTCCTGCTGGCCAAGGCCCTGGGCGGCGGTGGCCGCGAGCCCTTGCGGTTCGTTGATTTTGCCGCGCCCATCCTTGACAGCCAGGGGCGTCCGCGAGGGGTGATCTGTGCCCATGCGAGTTGGGCCTGGGCCGACGAGGTGGTCAAGAAGGTCATGCCTGCGCAGGCCAGCAGGCAAGGCGTCGAGGTTTTCATCGTCAACCGCATGGGCGAGGTCATCTATCCGCAGTCCAGTCGGACCCAGGTGCCCCGCACCTTGCATGGCGACGATTTGCGCGACGAGCTCGAATGGGAGGATGGCCTGCGCTACCTGACGGCCAGTCAGGTGGTGCGCGCGGCCGTGGTGCCTGACCTGGGCTGGCGAGTCGTGGTGCGCCAGCCGATGGAAGTCGCCCTGGCGCCGGTGCATGAGTTGCATCGGCGACTGGTCCTTCTCAGCGGTGTGGTGGCCTTGCTGCTGACTTGCACGGCCTTCCTGTTGGCGGCGCGCCTGAGTCGGCCCATCGAGCAGTTGGCGGGTGCGGCAAGGCGCATCGCCGAGGGGGACACCGAAGTCCACTTCAGCGTGCGCAACGCAACGGCCGAGTTCCAAACGCTGGCCTCGTCGCTCGAAGCGATGACGAGCACCTTGCGTCAGCAGCAGGCGCAGTTGCTCGACGCCAACCTGACGCTGGAGCGCCGCGTGGCCCAGCGCACGACCGAGTTGTCCGACCTTTATGACAAGGCCCCCGTCGGGTACCACCTGGTCGACGCCACAGGCCGCATCGAGCAGATCAACGCCACCGAGTTGAGCCTGCTGGGGTACGAGCGAGACGAAGTGGTGGGCCGGATGCCTGCCTCCGATCTTTTTGCGGATGCATGCAAGCCTCAGGCGAAGGCCCGCTTGCTCGCGCTCAGCAGGGGCGAGACCTTGCCGCCGCAGGATGCCGAGATGCGTCACAAAGATGGCCGCAGCGTGCACGTGCGCCTGAGCTCCTCGGCCATCTTCGATTCCGAGGGGCGCTTCATGGGCGCGCGCACGGCGGTGATGGACATCAGCGACATGAAAGCCCTGGAAGAGGAGCTCAGTCGCGAGCAGGCGATCAACCGGGCGATCGTTCACACCAGCCCGAACGGGTTGCTGCTCTACACCGAGCAGGGGCAGTGCATCCTGGCCAATGAATCGGCCGCGCGCATGGTCGGAGCGTCCGTCGATCTGCTGCTCAACCAGAATTTCCGTGAACTGCAGAGCTGGAAGACCTCGGGGCTGCTGGATGCCGCCACGCATGCCCTGGGCGGTGAGCCCGTGCACAAGCTGCTGAATTACACCAGCTCATTTGGCAAGCAGACCGACTGCCAGGTCACCTTGATGCGTCTGGAAGCCCGTGGTCAACGCATGCTGCTGCTGGTCGCCAAGGATGTGTCTGCCTTGATGAACGCCAACCGCGAGCTTGACCAACTGGCGCGACGCGACGCCTTGACCGACCTGCGCAATCGCTTCGCAGCTGGCGAGCGTTTGCGCGACGAGTTCGTGCGCAGCCAGCGCTCGGACGTGGCGTTCTCGGTGCTGCTGCTGGATGTGGATCACTTCAAGCGCGTCAACGACACGCATGGACACGATGTGGGTGACAAGGTGCTTCAATGCGTTGCCAGGCTGATCAAGGCCTCGGTGCGGGCCTCGGATTTTGTCGCGCGCTTCGGGGGGGAAGAGTTCCTCGTCATCCTGCCCGACACCGACGCCCTGGAGGCCGAGGTGGTGGCAGAGAAGATCCGTCGGGCCGTGGACACCAGCGAACCGCCTGTGGTGGGACGCGTCACGGTGAGCGTGGGCCTGAGCGAGTGGCGCGACGACCTGCCTGATGAGGGCTTGCTGGTGCGCCGTGCCGACCAGGCGCTGTATGCCGCGAAGGCGGCGGGACGCAACCGCGTGGTGGTTTGGCAGGAGGGGCTGGCTTGAGCGCAAAAAGAGCGCGAGCAGGCCCCATCCGAATCAGTGCGTGAGTTTTCTGCGCGTGATGCAAAGGGACGCAACCCCCAGCCCAGCGAGCAAAAAGGCCATGGCGCTTGGCTCGGGGACGGCAGGGGTGCCGGGCTCGAATGCAATGGCGCTCTCGTAGGCGGACTTCGCCTCGGCTGCCGTCAGGGCCCCGTCATGAAAACGGGCCCAGGCAATCTTTCCTGATGAGTATTCGTTTTGAGCCGTGGATTGGGTGTTGTCCAGGAACAGGCTGATGGTGTTGGATGCGGGCAGGGTGTAGTAGTCCGACGATTGCGTCGATTGCGCGATGCCGTTCAGGTATGCCACTGCTGTGGTGCCGTCAAAGGTCAGCAGGACGTGGTGGTAAGTGTTGGCTGCGAACATGCCCACACCCACGTTGGATGGATACAGTTGCAATCCGCCGTTGAGCACGTAAAAGCCTTGATCGGTGCTCCGGTCTTTGGTGTCCAGGATCCGACGCCAGCCCGAGACCTGATCAAAGCTGAAGTACAGCTCGACGGAATAGCTGCTGGCGTTCATCAGGTCGGCGTCGACGAACTGCAGCCCACCTTGCGAAGATGATGGGCTGGCCGAGCCGTTGAACCGATAGACGTTGCGAGCAACGCCATTGACGACGTCGGACTCGAATGCGCTGGTTCCAAGCGGGTCAACGCTGACGAGGGCGGACGCTGCTCCCGTGCCGACCCCGGCGACCGGTGCCAGGGTGTTGTCGAAGTCATAGAGGGCGACAGGCGAAGCTGCATGGGCGGATGCAGCGATGAGGGATGCCAGGCCCAACACGGCATGAAGATGGCGCATTGTTTCCTCCGTTTGGATGATCGTGTTTCGACTGTAGCCAAATGGAGGAGGGGCAGCTGCCCCTAAGACATGGGGCCCTGCTCCATCGTCAAGCAGGCGAAAAGCAAAAAGCCACCGCAAGGGTGGCTTTCTTGGCTAAACGCTTGTCGCGCCTAGGCTTTGTTTGGCTCCCCGACCTGGGCTCGAACCAGGGACCTACGGATTAACAGTCCGGCGCTCTACCGACTGAGCTATCGGGGAATATGTCGGTTTCTTGTTGATTTCGAAGCCATTGGCTGCGTCATCAACCGAGAACGCAACTATAGCATCTTTTGAAGGGTCGTCGCAAGTTCAGACGTTTTTCGCTGGGCTGTTGAAGCTTTGCGACAACCGCTTCAACTCGGGTGATGCGCTGTCATCAGAACGCCAGGCTGGCCGTGGCGCTCACGCTGCGAGGTGCCTGGGGCATCAGGTAGACATGGCCGGTGTAGCTGGGGGCCTCGCGCCAATTGCGCAGGTTGAAGACGTTGTGCACGCTCACGCGCCAGACCACGTTGCTGCCAGCCAGCGCCGTGGCGGCTTTGAGGCCGATGTCGGTGCGCGTCCACGAAGACAGGCGCACGTTGTCATCCGCGGTGACGGCGCGCGGGCCTTCGTGGATGACATCGGTTTGCAGCCAGGCCGAGGCAAAGCCAGGCAGGCGCCAGGCCAGCGAGGCCTTGAGCGTGTGGTCGGGCACGTTGACGGCGGGCTTGCCATTGACGGCCACGTCGGTGCGCTGGCTGCCACGACGCTCGGTGTCGAGCAGGGCACCTGCCAGGGAGGTTTGCCATTGTGGGCTGCGCCATTGCCAACTGGCTTCGAGGCCTCGGTGCACGGCTTCGCCGTCGTTGAGGTAGGCGTAGGTGGTGCCTCCATCGTGTGTGATTTTGTCGGCCACCGGGCGGTGGACCTGGAAGGCGTTGACGCTCCATTGGTGGGCGCCGACCGCGGACTTCATGCCAACCTCAAGCTGGCGGCTGCGGCGCACGGGCAGCACCTCGCTGGCGTTGGTGTAGCTGACGAAGGTCGATGGGGCGGGGTTCTGCGCAGCCGTGGCCTCGATGCCTTGCCCCCAGCTCGCGTATGCCTGGGTTTGCTCGGCGAGCTGGTAGCCGATGGCAGCCCAGCCCGTGGTCAGGCTGTCGTCGAGCGAGGCGGTGCCATTGACGCTGCCGTCGGTGAGGGCGGTTTCGCGTTGCAGGCGGGTGTGGCGCAAGCCCACCCAGGCGCGCCAGGGGCCATCGTGGCTGAGGGCATCGACGACGCTGAACTCGGTGCTGCGTTCGCTGCGCAGGATGTTGGCGTAGTCCAGCGGCAGTGGCGCTTCGCTCAAGTTGAATTGTCCGCTGATGTTGCCGACGCCTGGGGTGGGGTTGTAGGCTGCCTGGTTCAGGTCGGTGTCGTGGCGCGATCGCAGCACCCCGAAGCTCAGGTCGTGGCGCAGGGGCCCGGTGTTCACCTGGCCTTGCAGTGTGGCGTTCAAGGCGCGGGTGCGGCGGTGTTCGCCGGGCGAGCGGAAGTCGTAGTAGTCGAAGCTGCCGTCGCCGCAATAGGCTGCGAAGTTGCCATCGGCTGTGCAGCCAAATGGGAAGCCGCCGCGGTCGGTCGACTGCAGCCGCTGCTCGCCATAGCTCACCTGGCTGCGCCAGCCTGCGGCCCACTTCTGCGTCCAGCGCAGGCTGCCGGTGTTGCCTTGCAGCTCGACGGGGCGGCTCCAGGCCTGGTTGTTGAGGTTGATGGTCGGGTCGATGGACTTGGCCGAGGGCAGGGCGCTGCCAAGCAGGCTGAAGCCCGGCACGCTGGGCTGGCTCTGGAAGCTGTGCTCGAACTCGGCTTCGAGGCGGGTGTCGCGCGTGAGCTGCCAGTCACCGGCCACGGCGGCCAGGCGGCGGCGGCCATCAGCGGCTTGCACGGTGGGGCGCAGGTCTTCGTGGGCAGCATTCACGCGCAGGCCGTACTGGCGTTGCTCGCCGAAGCGCTCGGACAGGTCGGTGGCCAGCAGCCAGCCGCCGCGGTCGTTCAGCCCGAGGGTGACCTCGCGCAGGCTCACGTCGGGGCGTTTGACAAGGAAGTTCACGAGACCAGAGGGAGCGCTGACGCCCGCCTGCAAGCCGCTCGTGCCCTTGAACAGTTCGATGCCGGCCTTGTTGTCGAGCGCGATGCGGGTTTCGGCGCTGATGGGCAGGCCTTCGCGGCGGAAGTTGTAGGCCTTGTCCAGCTCGAAGCCGCGCACGTTGAGGCTGTCCCAATAGCCGACGGGGTTGTAGGCGTCGGTGGTGCTGGCGTCGAGCTTGGTGAGGTCGGCCAGGCGGGTGACGCCGGCGTCGCGCAAGGCGGTCTGGCCGAAGGTCTGGGCCTGCACGGGGGCCTGCCAGCCCGGGGTGTCGCCCAGGCCGCTGATGCTGGCGCGGGCCTGGCGCGGGGCGGGTGCGGTGACGGTGGTCGCGGGCAGGACGCCCTCAGCGCCGTTGCTGCCATCGATGGCGCTGACCTGGGCCAAGGCCCCGGGGGCAGCAGCGGTCAGCGAGGCCAGGCAGCAGGCCTGCAGTGCGGCGAGCGCCAGAGGGCGCTGCATGGCGGGCGCATTGCGACGAAGGCCGAAGGAGGGCAACAGGGGGAGCGAAGGTGACAGACGAGGGCTCATGCAGACGACTCCAGGCAGGGAGCACCGGTGGTGGAAACGGTCTTCCTGCGTGGGCCTGCCTGGTGTCGGGTGTCGCCGGTGAGTTGACGACGCCCGGTCGTCGCCCTGGTGTGAGCGGTTGCACCGCATGGCGCGATGCAAGCACGACGAACTGGCTTCCCTACGCGAGGACGACCTCGATCAGGTTCAAAGGGACTCTCTCAGCGGCGCCGCTCGACGCGGGCCGCACCCCTAGCAGGTCGTGATTGTAGGCTCAGCCTTGCACGCCCAGGCGCTGGTGCAGCACCGGGCTCGTCGTTGTGTAGAGCAGGTGGGGCGGCGCATCGGGTTGGAGCGCCGTGGCGATGGCGTGTGCCGCCAGCGTGGCTTCGTGGAAGCCGCACAGCAGCAGCCGCTTCTTGCCCGGGTAGGTGTTGATGTCGCCCACGGCGTGCACGCCGGGCAGCGAGGACGAGAAGGTGGCGGTGTCCACCCGCACCTGCTTGCGCTCCAGGTCCATGCCCCATTGGGTCAGCGGGCCGAGCTTGGGGCTCAGGCCCAGGCGCACCAGCAGGTGGTCTAGCGGCAGCTCGAAGGGCTGGCCGTCTGCGCCGAGCAATTGCAAGGCTTGGATGAGTTCGCCCTCGCGGCGGGCGCCTTGGGGCACGCCCAGCACCAGTTGCACAGCGCCCGAGGTGATGAGCGCGCGCACGGCGGTTTCGAGCTCGGGCTTGGCCTGGAAAGCGTCGCGGCGGTGGAGCAGGGTGATGCGAGCGGGGCGGTTCGCGTGCTCGGCCTGGGCCACGTCAAGCACGGCGGCCAGTGCCTCGTCTCCACCTCCGGCGATGACCAGGTGCTTAGCGGCCCATGCGGGCGCAGCCGCGCTGGCCTTGAGGCGGGTGCCTGGCAGCTCGGCGGAGAACTCCCCGGGCAGCTGATGGCTGAGGTTGAGCGCACCGTCCAGCTCGGCCACGCCCAGGCCACGCGGCACGAAGGCACCTGCGCCTGCTGAGATCACGACCGCGCGCGCCTGGCAGGCCCAACCGGTCGAGGTGGTGACCTGCCAGCCGCCATCGACCTGCTTCAGCGCCTCGACCTGTTGCCCGAGGTGCAACCGAGGGCGCTGGCCCGTGGCCGCATCGACCGGCAGAAAAGGCGAAGCCTGCTGAAGCAGCAGGCTCGTGAGTTCGCTCCCGGTGCAGCGGGGCACGCCGGGCACGTCGTAGATGGGTTTGTCGGGGTAGAGGGCCATGCATTGGCCCCCCGCCTGCGGCAGCACATCAACGACCTCGACTGTCATCCCCAGCAGGCCGAGCTGGAAGGCCTGGAACAGGCCCACCGGGCCTGCGCCGATGACCAGGGCATCGGTCTGCTGCATGGGGTGTCGCGGTCTCGGCCAGGATCAGCGGATGAGCTGGTCCAGCTTGCCGGTCTTGTCTTTCCACTCGTCGGCTTCGGGCAGCGGCTCTTTGCGCTTGGTGATGCTGGGCCACTTCTTGGCCAAGTCGGCGTTGATCTGGATGTACTGCTGCTGGTTGCCGGGCACGTCCTCTTCAGGAACGATGGCGTTGACGGGGCACTCGGGGATGCAGACGGCGCAGTCGATGCACTCGTCGGGATCGATCACCAGGAAGTTGGGGCCTTCGCGGAAGCAGTCCACCGGGCAAACGTCCACGCAGTCGGTGT
>JACCDV010112044.1_pt1 | contig 18804 bp, 18 predicted proteins | sample 7446131 | NCBI WGS metagenome assembly JACCDV01 (sample SAMN15323448, study PRJNA562643) | freshwater metagenome | isolation source: river surface water | place: USA:Blue River Watershed | collected 2017-08-17 | reverse complement strand
CCGGCGCGCACTGGCCGCTGGGACTATTACTTCTACGTCGATATCGAAGGCCATGCGCAGGATCCGAAGGTCGCGCAGGCGCTGGTTGAATTGCAGGCGCAGGCGGCGTTCTTCAAGGTGCTCGGCTCCTATCCGCACTCGGCCTGAAGATTTTCCTGAAGATTGTCCTGAAGATTGACCTGGATATCGGCCTGACCATCTTTCAGGATTCAACCCGGCTTTTTGTTGGTAGTTTTATCTACTGTTTTGCCTAACCCGTGATCGCGCATGCCGCGTGCTTCAACAAGAGAATTCGATGACGACGTCCAGCTCTGTATTCGGTCCTGACTACGTGCGCGCGATCGCGCCTTACCAGGGCGGCAAGCCCATTTCCGAAGTGGCGCGCGAGTTCGGTCTCGACGAAGCCGCCATCGTCAAACTGGCGTCGAATGAAAATCCGCTCGGCCTGCCGGCGTCGGCGAAGGCAGCGATGCAACAGGCGCTCGACGAGCTGGCGCGCTACCCGGACTCGAACGGCTTCGACCTGAAGGGCGCGATCAGCAACAGGTTCAGCGTGCCGACCGACTGGATCACGCTGGGCAATGGCAGCAACGACATCCTCGAACTGGCGGCGCGTGCCTTGGTCGCACCGGGGCAGTCGGTGGTGTACTCCGAGTATTCATTTGCGGTGTATCCGCTGGCGACGCAAGCGGTGGGCGCGCGCGCGATCGTGGTGCCTTCCAAAGACTTCGGCCATGACCTCGATGCGATGGCCGCCGCGATAGCGCCCGATACGAAGCTGGTGTTCGTCGCGAATCCGAACAATCCGACCGGTACCTTCATCCCCGGCGAGCAGGTTCGAGCGTTCACTCGTAAAGTGCCGGCCAACGTGGTGGTCGTGCTGGACGAGGCGTATACCGAGTACCTCGGTGACGGCGAGCGCTATGACTCGATCGCGTGGGTGAAGGAACACCCGAACCTGATCGTGTCGCGCAGCTTCTCTAAGGCTTACGGACTGGCGGGTTTGCGGGTCGGCATGGGCATTGCGCAGGCGGGCATCACCGACTTGCTGAACCGGCTGCGTCAGCCCTTCAACGTGAACTCGCTCGCGCAGGCCGCGGCGATTGCCGCGCTCGGCGATGAAGCCTTCCTGCAGCAGAGCGCGCAACTGAACCGCGATGGTTACCGGCAGCTGACCGCTGTTTTTGATGCGATGGGCATCGAGTATGTGCAGTCGTATGGCAATTTCGTGCTGTTCCGCGCCGGGCATGACGATGCGGCGGGTAGCCGCGTGAACCTTGCGTTGCTCCAGCGCGGCATCATCGTGCGGCCGGTTGGCAACTATGGTTTGCCGCAATGGCTGCGCGTGTCGATCGGCCTGCCGCAAGAGAACGCCGCGTTCCTCGACGCGCTGAAGGCGGTGCTGGCCTGAGCGTCGTCGCCGGGCTCGCACTTTCAACGGCATCCATCAACCGAAACTATCCCTGACCCCGGGCGCACAACGCATGGCCACCTTCGACAAAGTCGTGATCTTCGGTGCCGGCCTGATCGGCGGTTCGTTCGCGCTCGCATTGAAGCGCGCGGGCGCGGTGCGCGAGGTGGTCGGTGTCGGCCGCCGCCGCGCGACGCTGGAGCGTGCGCAGCAACTCGGCATCATCGACAGCATCGGCGACGCATCGGCAGTGCAGGGCGCCGACCTGGTATTGCTGGCCGCACCGGTCGCGCAAACCGAAAGTCTGTTGCGTGACATCGCACCGCACCTGCAGCCCGGCACGGTCGTCACCGATGCCGGCAGCACCAAGTCCGATGTGGTGGCCGCTGCGCGCCGTGCATTGGGCGACAAGATCGCGCTGTTCGTGCCGGGGCATCCGATTGCAGGGCGTGAACAGAATGGCCCCGACGCCGCGCTGGCCGAGCTGTATGTGGGCAAGAAAGTGGTGATTACTGCATTGCCGGAAAATGCTGCGAGCGATGTGCAGGCCGTTGAATCCGCGTGGCAGCAATGTGGTGCGCTCATTCATCGCTTGACGGCCGAAGCGCATGACGCCGTGTTTGCGGCGGTCAGTCATTTGCCGCATCTGCTGGCGTATGCGCTGGTGGATGACATTGCATCGCGCGACAATCAGGCGCTGCTGTTCCAGTACGCGGCCAGCGGCTTCCGTGATTTCACGCGCATTGCCGGTTCGTCGCCGGAAATGTGGCGCGACATTGCGCTCGCGAACCAGACCGCCCTGCTGGCAGAGATGGATGCGTACCTCGCGCAACTGAATGCGTTGCGCGCATTGCTGGCGGCCGGTGACGGCGCAGGTATGGAAAAGATGTTCGAACGCGCGCAGGCAGCGCGACAGGCGTGGATCGCCGCGATCGAAGCGGCGGAACAAGCGCGTTCCTATGAACAGGGTGGAGATTGATGAAGCATTACCCGCATCACCTGGATTTGAAACCGGCAACGACCGCGCGCGGCACGGTGCGACTGCCGGGCTCGAAAAGCATTTCGAACCGCATGCTGCTGCTGTCGGCACTGGCGCAGGGCAAGACCGAGATCCGCGATCTGCTCGCGTCCGACGATACGCATGTGATGCTGATGGCGCTGCAAAAGCTGGGCGTGCATTGGCAGCAGCATGGCGAGTCGCAAGACTTTGCGGTGCAAGGCACCGGCGGTACCTGGCCGAATCCCAGTGCTGATCTGTTCATGGGCAATGCCGGTACCGCGATCCGTCCATTGACGGCGGCGCTGGCAGCGATTGGCGGCGACTTTACTGTGCATGGCGTCGCCCGCATGCACGAGCGGCCGATCGGTGACCTGGTCGATGCATTGAATGCGGCCGGTGCCGATATCGAATACACCGGCAATCCGGGTTATCCGCCGCTGCATATCCGTCGCGGCCATCTGCGTCCGGCCAAGATGCAGGTGCGCGGCAATGTATCGAGCCAGTTCCTGACCGCGCTGCTGATGGCCGGCCCGCTGATTGCGCGCGACCATGAGCTGACCATCGAAGTGGTCGGCGAGCTGATCTCCAAGCCCTATATCGAGATCACGCTGAACCTGATGCAGCGCTTCGGCGTCGAGGTGCAGCGCAACGGCTGGTCTTCGTTCACGATCCCGCCCGGCTTGACGTATCAAAGCCCCGGCACCATCCATGTGGAGGGCGATGCGTCGTCAGCGTCTTACTTTCTTGCAGCCGGAGCGATCGCCGGCGGCCCGGTGCGCGTCGAAGGCGTGGGCCGTTCCAGCATTCAGGGCGATGTGCGCTTCGTCGAAGCCTTGCAGCAAATGGGTGCCGACATCACGATGGGCGACAACTGGATCGAAGCGAAGTCCACCGGCGTGCTGAAGGCCATCGACGCTGACTTCAACCATATTCCCGATGCGGCGATGACGATTGCGGTGGCTGCGTTGTATGCAGATGGCACCAGCCTGCTGCGCAACATCGGCAGCTGGCGCGTGAAAGAAACCGATCGTCTCGCCGCGATGGCGACCGAGCTGCGCAAGCTCGGCGCATTGGTCGAAGAGGGCGCCGATTACCTTCGCGTGACGCCGCCCATCGTGCTCGATGCGGCCACCATCGACACCTATGACGACCACCGGATGGCCATGTGCTTCTCGCTGGCCTCGCTGAATGGTTCGGCGCGCGATGGCACCACGGTGCGGATCAATGATCCGAAGTGCGTCGCGAAGACCTTCCCCGATTATTTCGAAGCGTTCGCGCAGATCGTGCAGCGCGGCTGAAATCCGCCAGCACCGCGTCAGAACTGGAGTCCGCATGACCATCTCCGTGATCACCATCGACGGCCCGACCGCGTCCGGCAAGGGCACGGTCGCCAGCCGTGTGGCCGAGACCCTGGGTTTTGCTTTCCTCGATTCCGGCGCGCTGTACCGGCTGACCGCGCTGTCGGCGCTCGAAGCCGGCGTCGATCTGGCCGATGAGCCGGCCATCGCGACGCTGGCGGCCGGCCTGCAAGTGGTCTTCCAGGGTGAGCGCATACTCCTGTCAGGACGCGAAGTTTCCGATGCGATCCGCGCGGAGCAGGTCGGCGTGGCCGCGTCGAAGATCGCAACCCTGCCGGCCGTGCGCAGTGCGCTGGTCGACCTGCAGCACAGCTTCCGCCAGGCTCCCGGCCTGGTGGCCGACGGCCGCGACATGGGCACCGTGATCTTCCCCGATGCCGGGCTCAAGGTGTTCCTGACCGCAAGTGTCGAAGCGCGCGCCGACCGGCGTTATAAGCAGTTGATTGGCAAAGGTTTTTCGGCTAATATGGCCGACCTTCTGCAGGACTTGCGGGAACGCGACGCCAGGGATACCCAGCGCGCGGTCGCCCCGCTGAAACCGGCCGAAGGCGCGCACCTGCTGGACACGTCGGACATGACGATCGATCAGGCTGTCGCGCAGGTGCTGGCGTGGTACCAGACAGCCTGAAGGGGCTGGCCGAACCGACCGCTTCACCGCATTTGCTGTACCCGTTGTTTTCACTGTCGTACCCGGTGCCCCGGGCGGCGCAAGGCCGCAAGGGGTGTTGACCAACTTGACCCAGCCTCGGTTCACGCCGGGTTGGCTTAAACACACTACCTATGTCTACTGCTACCCAAATCCCCGCATACACTGGCAACGAGAGCTTTGCTGCGCTGTTCGAAGAGTCCCTGTCGCGCCAGGACATGCGTTCGGGCGAGGTCATTTCGGCGGAAGTCGTCCGCCTGGACCACAACTTTGTGATCGTGAACGCCGGCCTGAAGTCGGAAGCGTTCATCCCGATCGACGAATTCAAGAACGACAGCGGCGAGCTGGAAGTCAATATCGGTGACTTCGTTACCGTCGCTATCGAATCGCTGGAAAACGGTTTCGGCGACACCATCCTGTCGCGCGACAAGGCCAAGCGCCTCGCATCCTGGCTCGCGCTGGAAAAGGCGATGGAGTCGGGCGAGCTGGTCTCCGGTACCGTGTCCGGCAAGGTCAAGGGCGGCCTGACCGTCCTCACCAACGGCATCCGCGCATTCCTGCCGGGCTCGCTGGTCGACACTCGTCCGGTCAAGGACACCACGCCGTACGAAGGCAAGACCCTGGAGTTCAAGGTCATCAAGCTGGACCGCAAGCGTAACAACGTCGTGCTGTCGCGCCGCGCCGTCATCGAAGCCTCGATGGGCGAAGAGCGTGCGAAGCTGATGGAAACCCTGAAAGAGGGCACCATCGTCAACGGTATCGTGAAGAACATCACCGACTACGGCGCGTTCGTCGACCTCGGCGGCATCGATGGCCTGCTGCACATCACCGACCTCGCATGGCGTCGCGTGCGTCACCCGTCGGAAGTGCTGTCGGTTGGCCAGGAAATCACTGCGAAGGTCCTCAAGTACGATCAGGAAAAGAACCGCGTGTCGCTGGGCGTCAAGCAGCTGGGCGACGATCCGTGGACAGGCCTGTCGCGTCGTTACCCGCAGGGCACCCGCCTGTTCGGCAAGGTCACCAACCTGACCGACTACGGCGCGTTCGTTGAAGTCGAGCAGGGCATCGAGGGCCTGGTGCACGTGTCCGAGATGGACTGGACCAACAAGAACGTCGCACCGAGCAAGGTCGTGCAGCTGGGCGACGAAGTCGAAGTCATGGTGCTGGAGATCGACGAAGAGCGTCGCCGTATCTCGCTGGGCATGAAGCAGTGCAAGGCGAACCCGTGGGACGATTTCGCGATGTCGCACAAGAAGGGCGACAAGGTCAAGGGCGCGATCAAGTCGATCACCGACTTCGGCGTGTTCATCGGCCTGCCGGGCAACATCGATGGTCTGGTGCACCTGTCGGACCTGTCGTGGACCGAAGCCGGCGAAGAGGCCGTGCGCAAGTTCAAGAAGGGCGACGAGCTGGAAGCTGTCGTGCTGGCGATCGATGTCGAGCGCGAGCGCGTATCGCTGGGCGTGAAGCAGATGGAAGGCGACCCGTTCAACAACTACACCGCGATGAACGACAAGGGTGCGCTGGTGCACGGTACCGTCAAGTCGGTCGAGCCGAAGGGCGCCGTGATCGCGCTGTCCGATGAAGTCGAAGGCTATTTGCGTGCTTCCGAAATCTCCCGCGACCGCGTGGAAGATGCCGGTACCCACCTGAAGGCAGGTGACAAGGTCGAGGCGATGATCATCAACATCGACCGTAAGGCGCGTAGCATTCAGCTGTCGATCAAGGCGAAAGACAATGCCGAGACCCAGGAAGCGATGCAGAAGATGTCGGCGGATTCCGCTGCCGCTTCGGGCACGACCAGCCTCGGCGCACTGCTCAAGGCCAAGCTCGACAACAAAGGCTGATCCGGGCATAACTGATGACCAAGTCGGAGCTGATTGCCCGTCTGGCCGAGCGTTATCCGCAACTGGTCGCAAAGGATGCGGATTTCGCGGTCAAGACACTGCTCGACGCGATGACCGATGCACTGGCCGCCGGCCAGCGCATCGAGATTCGTGGTTTCGGCAGCTTCGGGCTGAACAGCAGGCCGCCCCGTATTGGCCGCAATCCGAAATCCGGCGAGACCGTGATGGTGCCCGAGAAGCGGGTGCCCCACTTCAAGCCGGGCAAGGAATTGCGCGAACGGGTGGATGCGATGGTCGGGCAACCGATCCTCGACGACTGACGTTCAGCAGTCCGGTAACCCCTGAGAACGGCATCCGCAAGGATGCCGTTTTTTTTGGGTATTTCTTTTCGCGTACAATTTCGCGGAAACTCTACGAGACGCTGAGGCTCCGGTTGATGTGTGTACCTGGTACCCGGCGATTCCCTTGCCCATGAAGATCCTGGTCCGTCTGATTGCCGTCGCACTGTTCATCGTCTTCTTCGGTTTCGCGCTGAAGAACACGGACGAAGTCGTGCTGCATTTCTTCTGGAATAGCGAAGCGCGCTCGCCGCTGATCCTGCTGCTGCTGGCCTTCCTGGTGGCCGGCACCGTGATGGGCGTGCTGGCAATGACCGGCACCGTGCTGCGTCACCGCCGCGAAGCGATGCGACTGCGCAAGGAGCTGGAGCAGATGAAGGCCGAGGCGGCCCAACAGGCCGCAGCTCGCAGCCAGCCGCCCACGCCCGATACCCTGATCGAGCAGATCGGCTTGTAAACGGGTACTCAACCAAAGGCATCCTGATGGAATTTGAAACCTGGTGGCTGCTCGGCATACCGTTCTTCTTTGCGCTCGGCTGGATTGCGGCGCGGGTCGATATCCGTGCGGTGGTGGCCGAGTCGCGCAGCCTGCCGCGCAGCTATTACAAGGGGCTGAACCAGCTGCTCGACGACAACCCCGACAAGGCGATCGATACCTTCGTCGACATCGCACGCCTCGATCCCGAGACTGCCGAGCTGCACTTCGCGCTGGGCAAACTGTTCCGCCAGCGCGGTGACATCGAGCGCGCGGTGCGCGTGCACCAGAACCTCCTGGCGCGTGCCGACCTGTCGCCGGAACTGGCCGGTCAGGCCCGCTATGAACTGGGGCAGGATTACCTGAAGGCCGGCTTGCTGGACCGCGCCGAAGAAACCTTCCATGCACTCGCCGGCACCGCGTATGCGGCACAGGCCAGCCGCGCGCTGCTCGAGATCTATCAGCGCGAAAAGGAATGGCGCCGCGCGATCGATGCAGCGCAAGCCTTGCAGGCATCGGGCGCGGGCGCGTACCAGAAGGAGATTGCGCAATTCCACTGCGAGCTGGCGCAGGATGAGCTGGTGCATGCCGGCCCAGACCTTGCACTGGCCACGCTCGAGAAGGCATTGCAATTTGACCGCAGCAATGTGCGTGCGACCATCCTGTCTGGCGATGCGTTGCTGGCGAAGGGCGATGTCGAAGGTGCGCTGCGTACCTGGCGGCGCGTCGAGCAGCAGAGCGCGCCACATGTGGCACTGGTGGCGCCGCGCCTGATGAAGGGCTACAAGGAGGTCGGCCGCGCGCGCGAGGGCGTGAACCTGCTGCAAGGCTACCTTGCCGAAGCGCCATCGATTGATTTGCTTGAAGTGGTGTTCAAAGCTGTCGTCGAGCTTGATGGTCCGGATGCGGCCAATCAACTGGTCAGCGATGAGCTGCGCCGTACCCCCACATTGTTGGGCCTCGACAAACTGATCGAGGCGCGCCTGATGTACTCTCCGCCCGAGCGGCTTGCCGAACTGTCGATGGTGAAAAGCCTGGTCGGCGGTTATGCGCAAAAGCTGGCGCGTTACCAGTGCAGCCACTGCGGTTTCAAGGCCAAGCAGTTCTACTGGCAGTGCCCCGGTTGCAGCCAGTGGGAGAGCTATGCGCCGCGCCGCACCGAAGAACTCTCCGTGATGAACCAGGGCTGATCGCGCCTGATCGCGTCGGCCCCGGAAGGGGCTGGTGACAGGCCATCGACAACTCGCTGCCAGGCTCGATTGCCGGATTGCCGGCGGCATCGCTGGCGGTGCGCCTCGCGCAAGCCCGCGTGCTGGTCGCCGGCGACGTGATGCTGGATCGCTACTGGTTCGGCGACGTGCAACGCATCTCGCCCGAAGCGCCGGTGCCGGTGGTGCAAGTCGTGCGCAGCGACGACCGCCTCGGCGGTGCCGCCAATGTCGCACGTAATATCGCATCGCTCGGATCCGGTGCCGGGTTGCTTGGCATCGTCGGCGACGATGATGCGGGCCGGCGCGTGCATGCGCTGCTGGCCGAAGCCGGCATCAGCGATTTTGTGGCCGACAACAGCGATCTACCCACCATCGTCAAGCTGCGCGTGCTCGGCCGCCAGCAACAATTGCTGCGCATCGATTTCGATCCTGCACCCCTGCGCTCTCTGCCCGCTGTCTGTGATGTCGCGCTGCGAGGGTGCCAGGTGCTCGTGCTGTCCGACTATGCGAAAGGCACGCTGCAGGATGCCGCCGCGCTGATCGCGGCTGCGCGCGAGCGCGGACTTCCGGTGCTGGTTGATCCCAAGGGCGAGGATTACCATCGCTATGCCGGTGCGACACTGATCACTCCGAACCGTGCCGAGCTGCGGCAGGTGGTCGGCCGCTGGCGCGACGAGGCCGAGCTGTGCAATCGCGCGCAATCACTGCGCACATCGCTGCAGCTGGCGGCGCTGTTGCTGACCCGCTCCGAGGAGGGCATGAGCCTGTTCGATGCCGGTGGCGTTCGTCATTTTGCGGCGCAGGCGCGCGAAGTGTTCGATGTATCCGGTGCCGGTGATACCGTGATTGCCGTCATCGCTGCATTGCTCGCTAGTGGCGTCGAACTGGGCCATGCGGTATCGGTCGCGAATCGTGCGGCAGGAATGGCCGTGAGCAAATTGGGTACAGCGACGATCAGTTTCGATGAATTGTTCGGTTGATGATGATAGATGCGATCCTATGCAAACTAATCATGATTGTTTGACGTAACAAAACGTCCATCTTCCCGTTTAATGCGTGGGTACGATTTTTTTCACGCCAAGGAGGATCATCATGATGAAGCACGCACGCGGTGTCCTGCAGTACCTGCAATTCTCACGGTTGCCAACGTTCTCGCGCTGGCCGTATTGTCTGAAGTATCTGTGGGTCGCTCTGTGCTTCTCGGCAGGCACAGCGCTGGCCGCTGCCGATGTCAACACAGCGGACCAGGCCGCGCTCGACAGCATTGCGGGCGTCGGCCCGACCACCTCGAAGGCCATCCTCGACGAGCGCGCCAGGCATGGCAATTACAAGGACTGGGCCGACCTTGAGCGGCGCGTGAAAGGCATCGGTGAGCGCAATGCAGTCAAGCTCTCGGCTGCCGGTTTGCTGGTGAACGGGCAGGCGCGACCGGCGGGGCTGACCACCATGAAGATGAAGGCGGATAAAGGCGACAAGACCGACAAGCTTGACAAGCCTGAGCCGGTCGGCAAGCCAGCGAAGCCTGTGGGCCTCGCGTCATCGGCCAATGCTGCAAATACTGCCAAAGCGGGGACTACGGCCAACACAGCCAATACGGCCAATTTGGCCAACGCGGGCGGCGCGGGCGGCGCGGGCGGCGCGGGCGGCGCGGGCAACGCTGTCAATTCGGGCAATACCGCCAACGCGGCCAATGCCAGCAAAGCAGCGAAGGGCGGTGACGTCGCGAAGTAGCACGCGAAGGCGGGCCGACCACCCCGGTCGGCCACACCGGATAAAATGACGGTTTGCCCCAAGACCAAGCAGACCGCCATGCAATTCCACTCGATCGAGGACCTCGTCGGCAATACACCGCTGGTGCAGCTCAAGCGCATCCCCGGTGAGGATGCTGCCCGCCGCAACAACATCATCCTGGGCAAGATGGAAGGCAACAACCCGGCCGGCTCGGTGAAGGACAGGCCGGCACTGTCGATGATCCGTGGCGCCGAAGAGCGCGGCGAGATCAAGCCCGGCGATACGCTGATCGAGGCGACCAGTGGCAACACCGGTATTGCGCTTGCTATGGCGGCCGCGATGCGCGGTTACAAGATGATCCTGCTGATGCCGGAAAACCTGAGCCTGGAGCGTCGCCAGAGCATGGCCGCTTATGGTGCGGAGATCATCCTCACGCCCAAGACCGGCGGCATGGAATACGCTCGTGACCTGGCAGACCAGATGCAAAAGGAAGGCAAGGGCATCATCCTCGATCAGTTCGCGAATCCCGACAACCCGCGCGCGCACTATGAAGCCACGGGTCCCGAGATCTGGCGCGATACCGAAGGTCGCGTCACGCATTTTGTCAGCGCGATGGGCACCACCGGCACCATCATGGGCGTATCGAAATACCTGAAGGAGCAGAACCCGGATATCCGTATCGTGGGTGCGCAGCCGGAGGACGGTTCACAGATCCCCGGCATCCGCAAATGGCCGGAAGCATATTTGCCGCGCATCTTTGATCGCAGCCGCGTGGATCAGGTCGAGAATGTCAGCCAGTCCGCTGCCGAGCAGATGGCGCGGCGGATGGCGGTCGAGGAAGGCATCTTTGCCGGCATCTCTGCGGCCGGCGCATGCGAAGTCGCATTGCGCATTTCGCAGACCACCGAGAATGCGGTGATCGTTTTCATCGTGTGCGATCGCGGCGATCGCTATCTGTCGACCGGGGTCTTTCCCGCCTGACCCCGTTCCACTGCAGATGCATTGCAGCTCAGTTGCCCTGTAACTTGGGCTTGAACTGCTTGTCACTGATCCTGAATTTTTCGCGCCGGTCTCCCATCAGGATGCGCAGTTCGCGAATACTCAGGTCGCTTACTTCATGCATGCGGATCAGCAAGGATGCGCCAACCGGCAGCCTGCGGTGACGGATCTTGCTGATCACCGGTGGTGCGACTTCGAGCGCGCGCGACAGCGCAGCATCATTCTTCAGGTGCAGCTTCTCGATCAGTGAATCGAGCAGGTTGTTGGGATCGTAGGCCACCTGATCGGCCAGTCGATTGCTGTCGTGATGATGTTCAAACTGAGTCGTCATGTGAATGCTCATTCCCACACAAATGTTGAGTCAAACGCGCCGGATGGTGCGCAGTGAAGACAACACACGCTGTACTCACCCCTTGCTCCCTTCCAAACCAGGCCTCGCAGGCTCGAATTCTTTTGTTTTCATTAATGAAATTCTATGTATTGTTAGCAATAAAGTAAAATGATTTTTATTTAGGAAATACCTGACTGCGTTACCGTGTCGTGCGCATCATTGGACAAGTCCATGATTCATAACGGTTTAATGCGCACTTCCGTGCCCGTGATGGCTACCCGGGCTGAGCCATTGTTAAATCCATCCCGGACTATTTTCCTTATTGCAATTTTATTGTAGTAATTTCGGCAATCCCTTGTCTTGAGAATTCGCAATGCTCATGGACAATGTTTGCCCGATGAGAAATGGCTTCCCTTGTGTCCGACGGAATCACCGGCAAAAGGTTTCGGGGAGGGGCAGAGCAGGGCGGAGCAGAGCAGATCAGAGCAGATCAGAGCAGGCCAAAGCAGGGCAAAGCAGGGCAAAGCAACGCAGGGCGGAGGACGGCAGAGAACGGCAGAAGACGGCAGAGGAGGCAGAGGAGAGCAGAGGAGAGCAGAGGAGAGCAGAGGAGAGCAGAGGACGGCGGAGGACGGCCGAGCAGGGCGGCCTCGGCTGGCGCATCAGCCGGGCAGGATCAAGCAGAAATTCTGGCGCGTACGCGTTGCAGCAGCTGTTGCCAGCCATCGACGCCCAGCGCGCGCAGCGTCGCCAGGTTACGTTCGACGATGGCATCGCTGTCGGGCATCGCGGCAATCGCCTTGTCGAGGCTCTCTTCCCGCAGCAAGTGCAGGATCGGGAAAGGTGAGCGATTGCTGTGGTTGGTGATGTCATCCGCATCGACACCGCCAAAGCGGTAATCCGGATGGAAGCTTGCAATCTGTACCACGCCGGTCAGCCCGCTGTCGTCGAGCAGCGCATCGGCAACGTCCAGGAAGTCATTGAAATCGAGGAAGTCCTGCAGCACCCAGGGATGGATCAGCAACAGCGTATCCATCGTGTCAGCCGGCGTGTCCAGCAGTGCCTGCAGCGCATGGCCCAGATCCTCCAGCAAGGCTTCCCGCGTGCGTGCTTCGCTCACCCGCCATGCGATCTGGCCGCGCCGGTGTACTGCATTCGCAAACGGGCACAGGTTGAGCCCGATCACGGCGTCTTCCAGCCAGCCGCGCGTCAGCGCGATGACGGTGGCTTCATCGATCGCTGCATCAACGCTGTGACCCCACCCCGCGGGTGTCGGAGTCGCCATCTGTGTCGGAATTGGTGCCGGTGCTGAGGCCATACCAGCAGCAGTACCTGGAGCTGAACCTGCAGCCGCACCTGCTGCAGGCGTAGGCGGTTTGTCTGTCTTCATTGCATGGATCGCTGACGTTGTTGCGCCACCGCCTGCCCAAGCTCGATCACCGCCATCGCGTAAAAGAAGCTGCGGTTGTACTGCGTGATCGCGAAGAAATTCCCGGTACCGATCCAGTAGCGCGTCGGCCGGTTGCCATCCTGCAGATCGACCAGTCCGTAGGTGATCGATTCCGGCACCGCAAGCGCAACATTGACGCCAGCCTCTTTCATCTGCGCCAGCGTATGCCGCGCTTCCAGGCTCTGGCCGATCAGTCCCGGCCAGCCGGCATCGGATGCCGACGATACCGCGACCGGATACACCAGTGGCAAGCCGGACAACCAGCCGTGATTCGCGAGGAAGCTGCCGACACTGCCGATGGCATCGATCGGTGAATTGCGCAAATCGATCTTGCCGTCGCCATCGAAATCGACCGCATACTTGCGTATGCTGCCCGGCATGAATTGCGGCCAGCCGATCGCGCCGGCGAACGAGCCATGCAATGCAAATGGATCGACTTCATTCTCGCGGGCATACAGCAGCACCTGGCGCAATTCATTGCGGAAGTAATCCTTGCGCGCATCGCGGTTCGGCGTGTCCGGATACGCGAATGCGAGCGTGGTCAGCGCATCGACAACGCGGAAGCGGCCGGTGTCACGGCCATAGAAGGTTTCGACCCCGATGATGCCAACGATGATGTTCGCCGGCACACCAAACTCGGCTTCCGCACGTCGCAGTGCATCTTCATGCCGGTTCCAGAACGCGACGCCTGCCTGCAGTCGCTGTGGTTCGACGAAACGCTCGCGGTAGGCGGTCCAGTTCTTCGGACGTCCGGCCGGCGGCGGGTTGATCAGCTTGACGACCGCATCGATGTAATGTGTCCGGCTGAAATGCGCGCGCAACGCTTCACGGTCGAAGCCGTGCTCATTGCTCATTTCATCGATGAATTCCGTGACTGCGCGCCATTGATTGAAGTTCGCAAACTCGGGATCGCCATGCGCTGTCGCCCGATGCATGCGCGCCATGCTCGCCTTGCCGGCCTTTCCTGCGCTGTCTCCTGCGCTCTTGGTCTTGCTCCGGTCTTTGGCCTTGTCGTTGTGCTTGTCTTTGCTGCTGCCTTTGCTACTGCCCTTGCTCTTGTCTCTGGCCTTGCTCTTGCCCGGTGCCTTTGTCGCAGCCTTGCCTGTGGGTCTGGCATTTGAAACCGCACCTGAGCCCGTGCCCGGGCTGGGGTTCGTGCTGGAGCTCTGGGTTGAGGTCGGGCTATTGCTTGTCGTCGCCGCAGCGCGGCTGTCGGCAGCAAGCATGATCAAGGCAGGGAGACAAAACGTTGCGCTCAGCGCCAGCAACAGCGGGGAGAGGATAGGCTTCATGGTGGTCGCCAGTATAGTGCAAGCATCCGCGACAGCGAACGCGTGCCGGCGGGCGGCCTGCCGGCATACGCTCTCAGGCATAATAGTTCGCATGAGTACCGCGATTTTTTCCCATCCCGATTGCAGCAAGCATGAAATGGGTGACTGGCATCCCGAGTCGCCGGCACGGCTGCAGGCAATCGAGGATCAATTGATCGCGAGCGGGCTGGCGACATTGCTGGTGAGACGTGACGCACCGCTGGCCAGCACCGAGCAGATCGAGCGCGTGCACCAGGGCTGCGCGTTGGCTGCCGTGCGCGATGCGTTGCCGGGTCCCGGCGGCTATCATCCGATCGATGCGGATACGCTGCTCAACGAACATAGCTGGCAGGCTGCCTTGCGTGCCGCCGGTGCCGCAGTGGCGGCGGTCGATGCGGTGATCGCTGGCGAAGTCGACAATGCCTTCTGCGCGATTCGCCCGCCCGGCCATCATGCGCGGCCGGACAGCCCGATGGGCTTCTGCCTGTTCAACAATGTCGCGATCGCCGCACGGCATGCGCTCGATGAGCATGGTCTGCAGCGCGTTGCCATCGTCGATTTCGATGTGCATCACGGGAATGGCACCGAAGAAGCTTTCAGCGGTGATGAGCGCGTGTTGATGACCAGCTTCTTCCAGCATCCGCTGTATCCGTACAGCGGTGTGCATGCGATGGGATCGGCGCCCACGAACATGGTCAACATACCGGTGCCAGCCTACACGCGCGGCGAAGCCGTGCGTGAACTGATCAACGCGCACTGGCTGCCGGCGCTCAATGCGTACCGGCCGCAGATGATCTTCATTTCGGCGGGTTTTGATGCACATCGCGAGGATGACATCGCCAGTCTCGGTCTGGTCGAAGCGGATTATGCATGGATCACCAGCCGTATCGTCGAGATCGCGCAGACCCATGCACAGGGCCGCATCGTCAGCTGCCTCGAAGGGGGGTACAACCTGTCGGCACTGGGCCGCAGCGTGGTAGCCCATTTGCGCTCACTGGCCGAACTGGGTTGAGAGCATGGCCGGCGAGTAGCAGGCAGCAGATTCGGCACGCGCCGTAGCGACAAGCTCGGCACCCGATTCAGTACAGGTTTAGCCGACAGTTTCAGTTTCAGTTTTAGATTCAGTTTCAGATTCAGATTCAGGTTCAGGAAAGACGCATGTCCATACAATGGTTCCCCGGTCACATGAACGCCGCGCGCAAGAAGGCCGCGGAGTCCATGGAAAAGGTTGACATGGTGATCGAGGTACTCGATGCCCGTGTGCCGCTGGCCAGCAGCAACCCGATGATTGAGGCCTTGCGCCGGGCGCGGCAGCGTCCCTGCCTGAAGATCCTGAACAAGAGCGACCTCGCCGACCCGGCCGCGACCAAGGCCTGGCTGGCGTATTTCAGCCAGCAGAAATACGTGCACGCAGTTGCGCTTACCACCAAAAAGCCAGCCGAAGTCGCGCGTATCCCCGATCACTGCCTGAAGATCGCACCGCATCGTGGCACCGCGCTGAAACCGCTGCGCGTGATGATCATGGGCATACCGAACGTCGGCAAGTCGACGCTGATGAATGCGCTGTTGAAGAAGCGGGTGGCCAAGGTCGGCGACGAGCCGGCGGTCACCAAGGCGCAGCAGCGCCTTTTCCTGGGCAACAACATCGTGCTGATCGATACGCCGGGCCTGATGTGGCCCAAGATCGAGCACCCGACCGACGGTCTGATGCTGGCGGCCAGCCATGCCATCGGCGTGAATGCGATCATCGAGGAAGAGGTGGCAACCTTCCTCGCAGAGCTGCTGCTGGCGCGCTACCCCGCATTACTGACAGCGCGTTATGGCGTGACGGCAGAAGGCATGGATGGCGTCGGTGTGATCGAAGCGATTGCGACGCGGCGTGGCTATCGTCTGAAGGGTGGCGATACAGATTTTGAAAAGGCTGCGCACACGCTGCTGCAGGACTACCGTAGCGGCGCGCTGGGTCGCATCAGCCTCGAGACGCCGGACAGCCGGGTCGCGCTGCTGGCCAGCTATGTGCCGCCACCATCGCTGGGCGAGCCGCAGCCTTTGCCGGAAGCCGAGGAAGATTGACGCCGACCTTGTGACCCGTAGCGCCGCTGCGGCCGCCCGGGCATCTACGCATCTACAATAGGCCACACGGCAAGCAGCAAGGCAAGTCAAAAGCCAAGAGAAAAGGCAATCCAAAAGTCAATCTACAAAACAAGCAGCAAACAAGCGACAAAACAAGCCGCAGAGGAGACGCGCGATGGCCGAGCAGACCGAAGTCCAGCCTTATGTGATTCGCAACGATCGCGAAGGCGTGAGCACGCTGACGCTGAACCGTGGTGACAAGTTCAACCCGCTGTCGGAAGAGATGCTGGCCGCGTTGCAGGCCGAGGTCGATGCGATCGCGAAAGACCCGGCAGTGCGCGTGGTCGTGCTGTCTGCGCAAGGCAAGGCCTTCTGTGCCGGGCACGACCTGAAGCAGATGCGCGCGTCGCCCTCCGCGGCGTATTACAAGCAGTTGTTCGACCAGTGCAGCAAGCTGATGCTGGCGATACAGCAGATGCCGCAGCCGATGATTGCGCGTGTGCAGGGCATCGCGACCGCAGCCGGATGCCAACTGGTCGCGATGTGCGATCTGGCCGTCGCGTCATCGGAAGCAAAGTTTGCGGTATCGGGCGTGAACTATGGCCTGTTCTGTTCGACGCCGTCAGTCGGGCTGTCACGCAACATCGGCCGCAAGCAGGCGATGGAAATGCTGCTGACCGGGGAATTCATCGATGCCCAGACCGCGATGGCACGCGGGCTGGTGAATCGTGTGGTGGGGGCTGACGCGCTGGATGAAGCCATCGCGAAGCTGACCGCCAGCATCCTTGCGAAGCCGGCGGTCGCGATCGCGATGGGAAAACAACTGTTCTACCGTCAGGCCGAGATGGGCATTCACGCAGCCTACCAACTGGCGGGCGAGACCATGGCCTGCAACATGATGGATGAAGCTGCGCTGGAGGGCGTGCAGGCTTTCATCGACAAGCGCAAGCCAGGCTGGCAGCGCTGATCAACCAACGCCAAACAGCGAACGTCAGACGCCGAACGCCAGACACGTCAAAGTACGTAACCGGAATGGTCAGGATCAAGCTCACAGTAGAAGGTGGGCTTGCGGTCGGGGCCCCGGTACTCGGCCAGATCAACGGGCTTTGGAATGCCACGAAATGCCATTGTTGGCATGATCAGCACCTCCTTCTGTTTGACGGTACGGATGAAGTTGAAAAGGTGTACCTGTACCCCCCAAACACCGACGAAGACAATATTGGTATCGCGATGCTCGGTGAGTTGAGGATACAACGGCGGGTTTGCATAGCTCTGATTGGGATCCGACGTTGTGGATATCGCATGGGGTGCCAATAAGACATTTCCGTCAATCAATTGGCTTTTCCTGAATGGACCGGCGGGGTCTTTGGTATAGATGCCCTTGAACAAATTGCCCCGGAAGACGAAATCTTCGTTTGTCATGAGTTTTTTCAGGCCACTGACCATGGGCTTGGTGACGCATGAAACCAATTGGCTGGCGATAGGAATCCGCGCATAGCTGCTTATGCGCAGCGCGCTGTTTATGGCATTGAAGTGGCCGGTGTCAACATGGCAGTAGTCCACCTTTCCGATGACTTCATCCCAATGAAGTTTTTGGTGCCAGAAGTTTGAGAGGAAATGCAGACGTCTTTCCTCGGTTGTCAGTTCGCAGCCTAAACGGTCCATGGCCTCGGTATCGATGGCCGTCACCAGCTTCCTTCGATCCGCTTCTGGTAACTCAGCAAAAGTTTCCCGAAAAGATTCCATCAGAAATTCGAGGTGTTTAGGTGAAATCGCCTTCTCGAGTGGGGTCTGTTCGTTTTGCACATGGTAGTAATTCAAGAATCTGGGGATCCAATCCAGAAATGTTTTCAGATCCCAGGCGAGCGCCATGGCATGAGCGAGTGGAGATCCGTCGATGGCATTGACGTCCATCTTCAGATATTCAGCGGTTGCCGCCTCCTGGAGGTTGATCGCATAGCGAAGGATGAGTTTGTCCAAGTTCTTGCGAAAATTTGCGTCGAACCGGAGTTTCCTGAGTTCAGCGGTACATGCCTCAGTCATGCGCCAGACGCCTGATTTCTGCGCTTCAGAGAGCGTGCAAATCACCGGGGCGGAGTGGTGAATGGCAGGCGCCGTGTTCTGAAGAACAGGAGCGGTATCGTGGATGGTACGAGAGACATTGCGAATCACCGGCGCTGCCTTGCGCCTGTCAGGCTTGGTCCTTTGTGGGTCAGGTAGGGTGTTGCGAGCGCGTTGGGTGGCCGAACCGCGGATGGTCTTGAACATGATTGTCTCCCTGTTCTGGTTGTTGCCCGGTTTTGCATCGCTGATAAAAGGCAAATTGGGCGTGAGATGCAGGAAACAATCTGTGTCTGGTTCGGTGATGGAGTTCGGTGGGCGCAAGTATCACTTGCGATTGCACAGTTGGCTTTGACCTTGCGCTGATCGAAACCTTGGGTACTGATGTCGCCGCTTCGGCCGGGTGGTTGCAGGCGAAAAAAAAGCCCGCATCGCTGCGTAATGCCAGTCAGTTAAGCTGACTGGCATTTTTTGTTGGATAGGACTTGCTGCGTTGCTTGACTTCGCGCGGATAACTTCGCGGGCGACGCGGGGGTAGCACGTAGCGCGCAGCGATCTTTCGT
>JACCDV010597720.1_pt1 | contig 18809 bp, 16 predicted proteins | sample 7446131 | NCBI WGS metagenome assembly JACCDV01 (sample SAMN15323448, study PRJNA562643) | freshwater metagenome | isolation source: river surface water | place: USA:Blue River Watershed | collected 2017-08-17 | reverse complement strand
TGTTGGAAGGACAGCGTCTAGCGCAATTAATCCACGAGGTACTACGAACTCGTTTGGTGCTCGATGAAATGATTGACCCAAGCAATCATCAGCAGCGTCATAAAATCTGGCGACCAGCGCGCCTGGGTGATTTCTTAGTGCTCGTCAAGCGCCGTCAATACCTGCCCGAGTATGAGGAAGCATTGCGGCATGCCAATTTGCTATTTGAGAGTCCGCGCTTAGGCGGCTTACTCGAAACACTGGAAGTTGATGACCTGATTGCTTTACTCACGATTCTGAGTAACCCCAATCATGATCTTGCTCTTGCGCAGGTCTTGCGCAGTCCTTTATATGGCCTCACTGAGGCGCAGATGCAAACGCTCTCAGAGTTGGTGCAAAGTAATCGTGGCTATCGCAATTGGTGGGAAGCGCTAACGCATGCCGATGATCATCCCTATGCCGAGACCTTTTTGGGGATTGCTAGGCAACTCATGGAGTGGACGGAGTTAGCCAAACACTTGCCAGTGCATGATCTCCTTGATCACGTGTATTTCTCGGGCGATATTCGTTGCAAATACGCGAGCGTATGCCAAGCGCGCGACCGAGATCAGGTCTTAGCTAATTTGGATGCTTTTCTGGAGCTTGCCTTAAATTTAGATGGTGGCCGCTACCCCAGCTTGGGACGATTTATTACACAACTCAAACAAATGCGGCGTGGCGATCAAGATGAGACACCGGATGAAGGTGAGATGCGCGGTGAGGTTCCCTTAGAGGATGAGAGCGATGATCTAGCGGATGGGGATTTTGATCTAAATACTCACTCACTTTCACACCGTCAACAGCGCATTCGCTTAATGACCATTCATGGGGCGAAGGGACTTGAGGCTCCATTTGTAATTATTCTGGATTGCAACCATACAGCGATCACCAACCCAGGACGCGGCGTATTACTTGATTGGGATCCCGATCAGCAAGCACCAGATCATTTGTCAATGTTCACCAAGCTCAGCTTATCCAAGGCGCGTGAAGATTTACTTGCGCAAGAGAAAGATATTGCCTTGCATGAGAACTGGAACCTTTTCTATGTGGCACTCACCCGTGCCAAGCAGGGACTTTGGTTAAGTGGGGTGGAAAGTACCCGCAATCGCCAGCAGGGTGGTTTGGTGCCCGACAGCTGGTATGAGCGCGCTTGCGAAGGTCAAGTCCCAGTATTCACTGATCTTGATGAGGCACACATCGACCAGCGTCATACAAGTCAGCCCCAACCATCACACAGCGATGAACGATTTGAATACCCTGATTTGGTCTTGACCTGGCAGGGTGAACCAAGCTTATCTCACAGAACCAAGACGCACAGTATCGATGAGCAACGGCGCATGCAAGAGGGTGATTGGTTTCATTGGGTACTAGAGCGAACCACGCCTCAACAGTACCGAGCGGCTGAGACCTTGCCAGACGAGAAATCCCTAGCGAGTCGACTTGGTATCAATGCCGAAGATGCAAATCGCACCATTGAACGAGTGAGAACCGTTTTTAACAGTTCCGATTTGCTCCCATTCTTTGACCCGGCGGTCTATCGCAATGCTTGGAATGAGCTTGATGTCGTAAGTGAGGAACGGTGCTTGCGGATTGACCGCTTAGTAGAGTTTGAAAACGAGCTTGTTGTCTTGGATTACAAACTCAGCATCCCTGAGAAAACCGATCCTCTTTATTCTCAATATCAACTGCAGCTTGAGGGCTACTGTCAGGCCGTGCGACGACTATTTCCAGACAAAAGCGTGCGCAGTCTGCTGATTGATGGGCAGGGCCATAGCACTGATTTGCTAACTTAGATCTCAACGATCATTTCAATTTCGACACAAGCCCCCAAGGGGATTTGCGCAACCCCAAAGGCGCTGCGAGCATGCTTACCAATTTCACCAAATACCTCGACGAGGAGTTCAGAGCAGCCATTCATGACCAAATGTTGCTCGGTAAACTCGGGGGTGGAGTTCACGAGGCCCATGACTTTGACCACTCGACGTACGCGATCAAGTGAGCCGAGGTGGGCATTGAGGGTTGAGAGTAAATCAATCGCGATACTCCGAGCGGCTAACTGACCGGTAGCAGTATCCATGTCTAGCCCCAATTTACCAACCCATGGCTTGCCATCGCGTTTGGCAATATGGCCTGATAAAAATACCTGATCACCGGTGGTCACTGCCATGACGTAGGCGGCCGCGGGTGCCCCAGGACTTACTAGGGTAATTCCTAGGTCATTCAGTTTTTGGGAAATTACGCTCATGAAACTCCTTCAAGCAACGGGGTTAAACACGAAATCACCGAACAAGCCCTTAGTATAGGTAGATGACAAAAATAACTGACAATATTCGCTGTCCGCTATACTTCAGCCTACAAAATATTAACCATTTTGCAACACGATCACGCATATGAACAAAGCCATCGTTACTTCGCTCGGCGCTGCAGTATTCGCCGGTCTGTTTTCAATCGCTGCCCAAGCCCAAGACGTTAAAGGTTCTGCAAAAGCAGGAGAGGCCAAAGTCTGGCTTTGCGCAGGCTGTCATGCCATTAATGATTACCGGGCTGACTGGCCCCAGGTTTATCGCGTTCCCAAGATTGGTGGCCAGAATGCTGACTACATTATTGCCTCTCTCAAAGCGTATAAATCGGGTGAGCGCAAGCATCCAACCATGCGAGCGATTGCGGGAAGTCTGAACGATCAAGATATGGCTGACTTAGCTGCCTACTACTCGACTCAAACGCCAACCTCTCCACGTAACCCCTTAAAGTAATTGGAATCGAGAACATGATGAAATCCGCTCTGATCCTCTCCTTGTTAAGTGCCTCCATTGGGTTTGCTCACGCTGGTAATGTTGCCAAGGGTAAAGAACTGGTTGAAAAGAACAATTGTGCTGCCTGCCATGGCGCTGGCCTCAAAGCCCCAGTGGCTCCCGCTTATCCGAAAATTGCGGGTCAATACCAAGACTATTTGTATTACGCACTGAAGTCCTACCAAGTGGATGGTAATTCTCTAGTGGGCCGCAATAATGCCATCATGCAATCGCAAGTGAAGCAATTTAGCGATAAAGATCTAAAAGATATGGCTGCCTATATTGCATCGATTCCTGGTGATCTGATCGTCAAAAAATAAATCACCGCTTAAGCTCAAAAGCCTCCACTTAAAACTGGAGGCTTTTTTATTTGGCGGCCTCCAAGCCATGGGCCAGGTGAGTGCGCATCGCTTGTTCAGCAGCAACCGCATCGCGCTTAAGCAGGGCTTTTAGGATCTCGCGGTGTTCACTCAAAGATTGTTGTAAGCGCCCCGAGCGCGATAACGAGTCCTTTCGTTGCAGTTTTAGAACCTTACGAAGATCGTCAATCACGCTGCTCATCCAGGGGTTGGCGGCAATCGCGATGATGCGCTCATGAAAGCGAACATTGATTTCAAAGAATAAATCGAGGTTGCGATCAGCGGCTGCTTTCTCAAGACGCAAGTGCAAATCATCCAAGGCATTGAGATCGCTTTCTTTTGCCTTCGTGGCAGCTTCTTTGGCAGCTTCACCTTCCAGTAAGGAGAGAACCGTAAAGATTTGCTCCAGATCGCCACGATTGACTTCGGTGACATAAGCGCCGCGGCGTAGTTTCATGGTGATGAGGCCCTCAGCCGCCAACACCTTAATGGCCTCGCGCATGGGGGTGCGGCTAATCCCAAATTCCTTGGCAAGGCTTTGTTCATCGATCCAAGCACCGGGGGCTAGTTCATGCGCAAAAATACGGCTACGCAGTTGATCTGCAACCTCTTCATAGAGCGGGCGAGTTGAAAGTAATTTACTCATTATTTCTGTAAGTCATTGTTTATTAATGATTTTAATTAATTAAAATACATTTATGAATTCATAATTATGTATCCAATTCTATGGACAAAACTATAAAAGTCAAGCAAAATGATGAAAATATCAATGCACATTCATGCACACATGGGGCGCTTATGACCAAGAACGCATCACAACCCAGCGGGCAATGGCCAGCTGCAGCCGATCAATCCCTTGAGCAATGGCAAAAAGCAGCCAGTAAATCGGCGCCCAATGGCAACCCGGATGCTTTAGGGTGGGATACCCCCGACGGCATCCATCTAAAAGCCCTCTACACCCAAAATGATCTTCAGGGGTTGCCTTATGTGAACTCACTCCCTGGGTTTGAGCCCTATCTGCGCGGACCACAAGCGACGATGTATACGGTGCGCCCTTGGACCATTCGTCAATACGCCGGATTCTCAACGGCCGAAGAGTCCAATCGTTTCTACCGCAAAGCCCTCGAAGGGGGTGGTCAAGGGGTCTCAGTGGCCTTTGATCTAGCCACGCATCGGGGCTATGACTCGGATCACCCACGGGTGGTCGGTGATGTGGGCAAAGCAGGGGTCGCGATTGATTCGGTGGAGGATATGAAGATCCTCTTTGATGGCATCCCCTTGGACAAAATCTCGGTCTCGATGACCATGAATGGTGCCGTACTACCAGTCTTGGCAGGTTATATCGTGGCCGGTGAAGAGCAGGGCGTGAAGCAAGAGCAACTGAGTGGCACGATTCAGAACGACATTCTCAAAGAGTTCATGGTGCGCAATACCTATATCTACCCACCCGGACCCTCGATGCGCATTGTCGGTGACATCATTGAGTACACCGCAAAGAATATGCCCAAGTTCAACTCGATCTCGATCTCGGGCTATCACATGCAAGAGGCTGGAGCAAATCAAGCCCTAGAGCTCGCATTTACACTGGCCGATGGCAAGGAGTACGTCAAAACTGCCTTGGCCAAAGGTCTTGATGTGGATGAGTTTGCCGGCCGTCTGTCCTTCTTCTTTGCGATCGGTATGAACTTCTATCTGGAAGTTGCCAAACTGCGCGCTGCTCGCATCTTGTGGTGGCGCATTATGAAAGAGTTCAATCCCAAGAATCCCAAGTCATCGATGTTGCGTACCCATTGCCAAACCTCTGGCTGGTCGCTGACCGAGCAAGATCCCTATAACAATGTGGTGCGCACCACGATTGAGGCCATGGCCGCGGTCTTTGGCGGAACGCAATCACTGCACACCAATTCATTTGATGAAGCAATTGCCTTGCCTTCAGAGATGTCCTCCCGAATTGCCCGCAACACCCAATTAATTTTGCAAGAAGAGACCCATATCACGAGCGTAGTTGATCCTTGGGCGGGATCGTTCATGATGGAGAAATTAACTCAAGAGATGGCCGATGCTGCCTGGGAAATTATTCTGGAAGTGGATCAGATGGGTGGCATGACCAAGGCTGTTGAGAGTGGTTGGGCCAAGTTAAAAATTGAGGCGGCCGCTGCACAAAAGCAAGCCAAGATCGACTCCGGGTCAGATGTGATCGTAGGGGTTAATAAATACAAATTGGAAGAAGAGAGTTTGGTGGATGTCTTGGTCATCGATAACGATATGGTTCGTAATAATCAAATCGCTCGCTTAAAGGACATCAAGGCTAAACGCAATCAAGCGCAGGTGAATCAAGCCTTGGCGGATCTGACAACAGCAGCCGAGAACAATACAGGTAATTTATTAGATTTAGCGGTCAAAGCAATTCGTTTACGCGCAACGGTGGGCGAGGTGTCGGATGCTTTGGAGAAAGTTTATGGGCGCCACCGTGCCGATACACAAAAGGTGACCGGAGTGTACGCAGCTGCATATGATTCAGCCGAAGGTTGGGAAAAACTCAAAGTCGAGATCGCTGAGTTTGCCAAAGAGTACGGACGTCGTCCGCGTGTCATGATCGCAAAACTTGGTCAGGATGGACACGATCGCGGCGCCAAAGTGGTTGCTACCGCCTATGCTGATCTGGGCTTTGATGTGGATATGGGACCTTTATTCCAGACACCGGAGGAGTGTGCGCGCCAAGCCATTGAAAACGATGTGCATGCTTTGGGGATCTCTACCTTAGCCGCTGGGCACAAAACTTTGGTTCCTGCGATTGTGGCGGAACTCAAAAAGCAAGGTGCCGACGACATCATTGTGTTTGTGGGTGGCGTCATTCCGCGACAGGATTACGAGTTTTTGTATGAGGCAGGCGTGAAGGGCATCTACGGACCTGGTACGCCGATCCCCGCCTCTGCAAAAGATGTGCTCGAGCAAATTCGGAACAACCTGCGCTAAGCCCTCACAATGTCGAAAGCTCCAAGCAATGAGCAGTTAGTGGCAGCCTTGCTCGGCAAGCCCTGTGCGGAGCAACGTCGGGCATTAGCCAAAGCCATTACTTTATTAGAGTCAACGCGCCTTGATCATCGCGCGCGCGCCGATCAATTACTCAACACCATCTTGCCGCACACGGGGCGATCCTTTCGTCTCGGGATCTCAGGGGTGCCCGGGGTTGGTAAATCCACTTTAATTGAGAACTTAGGTCTTTATTTAATTTCCAAAGGCCATCGGGTTGCTGTCCTGGCAATTGATCCATCCTCAAGCTTGTCTGGTGGATCGATCTTGGGTGATAAGACCCGCATGGAACTGCTGTCAGTCAATGAGAATGCCTTCATTCGCCCAAGTCCATCCTCTGGAACCTTGGGTGGTGTTGCCGAGCGCACCCGAGAGGTGATGCTCTTAGCCGAAGCCGCGGGACATGATGTAGTGATCGTGGAGACCGTTGGGGTAGGGCAAAGCGAGATTGCGGTGGCTGGGATGACCGATCTCTTTATGTTGTTGCAACTCCCCAATGCCGGTGATGATCTGCAAGCCATTAAAAAGGGTGTGATGGAGATCGCGGATCTCATCGTGATTAATAAAGCGGATCTAGATCCGGATGCAGCCACCCGAGCCCAAGCATTTATTACCAGCTCCTTGCGCTTAATGGGATTTCAGGGGAATCCAGACCACGCCGCTCATGATGCTGAGCAATGGCATCCCGTGGTGATGCAAATGAGTGCACTCCTTAATCAAGGTGTGGCGCAGTTATGGGATGAGATCACTCGCTTTCAGTCCCTCGAATCGAAGAATGGCCATCTACAAAAGCGTCGTCGTCAGCAAGCCACTGCTTGGATGTGGGAGCGCATCGATAGCGCTCTCAAAAGTAATTTTAAGAACCATCCTGGAGTACAGCAGTTATTACCCGAACTCAGTGCCGCTGTGAATGAGGGCACGATCGCACCTTCTGTGGCAGCGCGTCGCTTACTAGACGCGATGCAAACACCCGATATTCAATAGGAGTTTTTATGCAAGACATTATTTCTCAATTGGAATCCAAGCGCGAGTTAGCACGTCTTGGTGGCGGTCAAAAGCGCATTGCTGCTCAGCACGCCAAGGGCAAACTTACTGCACGCGAGCGGATCGAGTTACTGCTCGACGAAGACTCCTTTGAAGAGTGGGATATGTTTGTGGAGCATCGCTGCACGGATTTTGGGATGGCCGATCAAACCGTACCTAGCGATGGCGTTGTCACCGGTTATGGAATGATTAATGGGCGCTTGGTGTTTGTGTTCTCGCAAGATTTCACAGTTCTGGGGGGATCTTTATCGGAAGCCCATGCTGAGAAAATCTGCAAGATCATGGATCAGGCCATGAAAGTGGGTGCACCCGTAATTGGACTCAATGACTCTGGTGGTGCACGCATTCAGGAAGGGGTTGCCTCGCTTGGTGGTTATGCAGAGATCTTCCAACGGAATGTATCTGCTTCGGGTGTGATCCCGCAAATCTCTTTGATTATGGGTCCCTGTGCCGGTGGTGCAGTGTACTCACCTGCTTTAACGGATTTCATCTTCATGGTGAAAGACACCTCTTACATGTTCGTCACTGGACCCGAGGTAGTGAAAACCGTGACCCACGAAGATGTCACCGCAGAAGATTTGGGTGGTGCGAACACGCATTCCACTGTATCGGGAGTCTGTGACTTGGCATTTAATAACGATGTTGAGGCGATCATGATGCTACGCCGTTTCTATAGTTATCTACCGCTCTCAAATAAAGAAAAAGCCCCTTTTCTGGGCGGTCTTGTCTGGTCGGATGAGCCCGATTACTCGCTCGATACATTGGTGCCTCTCAACCCCAATCAGCCGTATGACATGAAAGAGCTGATTCATAAGATTGTGGATGATGAAGACTTCTTTGAGTTGCAGCCCGACTATGCCAAGAACATCATTATTGGCTTTGCACGCATTGGCGGCCAGACTGCCGGTATCGTTGCTAATCAACCTTTGGTGCTTGCAGGGTGTCTCGATATCAAATCATCGATTAAAGCCGCTCGGTTTGTGCGCTTTTGTGATGCTTTTAATATCCCGGTCGTGACCTTGGTCGACGTGCCAGGTTTTATGCCAGGTACCGCTCAAGAGTACGGTGGCATCATTAAACACGGCGCTAAATTACTCTATGCCTATGCCGATTGCACTGTTCCCAAAGTCACTTTGATTACACGCAAAGCCTACGGCGGCGCCTACGATGTGATGGCATCAAAACATTTGCGAGGCGATGTGAACTTTGCTTGGCCCTCGGCAGAGATTGCGGTGATGGGGCCCAAGGGCGCTGTTGAAATTATCTTCCGCGAAGAGAAAAATGATTCGCAAAAGATTACCGAGCGTGAAGCAGAGTACAAAGCGAAGTTTGCAAACCCCTTTGTGGCAGGACGGCGTGGCTACATTGATGATGTCATCATGCCCCACGAATCACGCAAGCGGATTGCACGATCACTCGCGATGTTGCAAGACAAAGATTTGCAAAATCCTCCCCGTAAACACGGCAACATCCCTCTTTAATTCAACCGACTGACGAATCACTATGTTTAAGAAAATCTTAATTGCGAACCGCGGTGAAATTGCTTGCCGAGTGATGCTAACTGCGAAACGCTTGGGAATCCAAACGGTTGCGGTCTACTCCGAAGCGGATGCCGAGGCGCGTCATGTACGGATTGCCGATGAGGCCGTTTGCATTGGACCGCCACCATCGCGCGAGTCCTACTTGCAAATGGATCGCATTATTGCGGCGTGTAAAGAAACGGGTGCGCAAGCGGTTCATCCGGGTTATGGCTTCTTGTCCGAGAACGAAGAGTTTGCTAAGCGCGTTGAGGAAGAGGGCATTATCTTCATTGGCCCCAAATATCAATCGATTGCTGCAATGGGCGACAAGATTGCGTCTAAGAAACTTGCTTTAGAGGCAAAAGTCAACACCATCCCTGGTCATAATGCCGCTATTGATGATCCTCAGGCTGCGGTAAAAATTGCGCAGGGGATTGGTTATCCGGTGATGATCAAGGCCTCTGCTGGTGGTGGGGGTAAGGGATTGCGTGTTGCGTATAACGACCAAGAAACCGCTGAAGGCTTTGTGGCTTGTAAGAATGAAGCACTTAATAGTTTTGGTGACGACCGCGTCTTTATTGAGAAGTTTGTAGAAGAACCGCGGCATATTGAGATCCAGGTATTAGGCGATGCGCACGGCAACGTGGTGTATTTGTGGGAGCGTGAGTGCTCGATCCAGCGGCGTCATCAAAAAGTGATTGAAGAGGCGCCATCGCCATTCTTGGATGATGCCACCCGTAAAGCCATGGGCGAACAAGCGGTAGCGCTCGCCAAGGCCGTTCACTACCAATCGGCAGGTACTGTGGAGTTTGTGGTTGGTAAAGACAAGTCGTTTTACTTCTTAGAGATGAACACACGCTTGCAGGTTGAGCATCCAGTCACCGAATGCATTACTGGGCTTGATCTTGTCGAGCAAATGATCCGGGTGGCCGCTGGTGAGAAGTTGGCATTTACCCAAAACCAAATTCCGCGCAATGGCTGGGCGATGGAGTGCCGCATTAATGCCGAAGATCCTCTACGAAACTTCTTGCCATCGACCGGACGCTTGGTGAAGTATCAGCCCCCGGCATCCAAAGATGGTGTACGAGTTGATACGGGTGTATATGAGGGTGGCGAGATCCCGATGTATTACGACTCAATGATTGCAAAACTCATTACGCATGGTGCCAACCGCGAGGAGGCAATGAGCAAAATGCGCGGGGCGCTCAACGAGTTTGTAATTCGGGGGATTCATTCGAACATTCAGTTCCAATCTGCTTTGCTACAACACCCACGATTTCTCTCGGGCCAGTTCAATACCGGATTTATTGCTGAGGAGTTCCCCAAGGGATTTTTAAAAGGATCGGTTGAGCCCAGTGACCCGAATCGCTTACCAGCTTTAGCAAGCTTTGTGCACCGTCGTTATTTGGAGCGTGCCAAATTACTTGAAGGGCAGCTCTTAGGCCACGAAATGAAGATTACCCAAGAGTTTGTGGTGATGCATGGTGACACATCCTACGACACCAAGATTGAGCAACGCGATCACGGTTACCAAATATCCGTCAAAGCCAATCAAGGCAAGAACATGATGACGGATTATTTCTTGGAGAGTGATTGGCAACCCGGTTCGATTCGTTTGATCTATCGTTTAAATGATGGACCGACGGCATGTGCGCAAGTGGAGCGCCCAGGCTTGGGTTATGTATTCATGCAAGACGGCGTGCATTTTGACTGCGTGGTCTTAAGTCCATTCGGGGCAGAGTTGCAACGCCGTATGCCATATAAGGCGCCTCCAGACACATCCAAGTTACTACTGTCGCCCATGCCCGGACTATTAACTAAATTGCATGTAGCCAAGGGCGATAAGGTTACTGCCGGTCAGAAATTGGTTGTGATTGAGGCCATGAAAATGGAGAACACTTTATTCGCTGCGCAAGATGGGGTGGTGGACGATATATGTGCCACTGAGGGATCGAGTCTTGCAGTCGATCAAATCATTATTCAGTTTGCGAAGTGATCACTATGAGTCGACCATTCAACATTCTGGGGGTTCAGCAAATTGCCATCGGTGGTACCGATAAGCAAAAGCTTAAAGCGCTGTGGGTTGATCTTCTTGGCCTGCAATACAAAGATACCTTCGTATCCGAGCGCGAGAACGTCGATGAGGATATTTGTGCCATCGGTCGTGGCCCGCACGAGGTTGAAATTGATTTGATGCAACCATTCGATATCGATAAAAAGCCAGCTGTGCATCAAACCCCACTCAATCACATTGGTCTGTGGGTTGATGATTTGCCCAAGGCGGTGGAGTGGTTGACGCAACAGGGTCTGCGATTTGCCCCCGGCGGGATTCGGAAGGGGGCAGCAGGTCACGACATCATTTTTGTTCATCCCAAAGCGAACGAGGAGTTCATGTTCTCGGGCGAAGGGGTTTTGATCGAACTGGTACAAGCGCCACCCGATGTAATTGCCGCATTGGCATAAACCCCAATTTGTGTGCAGTGCAACAATTCAGGCATAATAGTCATCAATTTGTCATTTAATCCTTAAAACCGATTAGGAGTATTCATGTCTGGCGCCCCAACCATCGAATCCAGTGGCATTGAGCTCAAAGCCAAACTCAATCCGGATTTTGCAACCGTTGTTTCCCCCGAAGCCCTAGAGTTCGTTGCTAAATTGCATCGCGCCTTCGAGCCACGCCGTCAGGAACTCCTCAAAAAACGGGTTGAACTAGCCAAAAAATTAGACGCCGGTCAAAAGCTTGATTTCTTGCCAGAAACTAAATCCATTCGTGAGGGTGATTGGAAAATTGCTCCAGTACCCAAAGCACTGGAAACTCGCCGCGTGGAGCTTACTGGTCCAGTCGATGCCAAGATGGTGATTAATGCGCTGAACTCTGGTGCAGATTCGTACATGGCGGACTTTGAGGATTCCAATAGCCCCTATTGGGAAAACATTGTGCAAGGGCATGTTAATTTAAAGAAAGCCGTGCGCCGTGATATTGAGCTCAATCTCTTTGGTAAGGAATACAAGCTCAATGAAAAAACCGCGACCTTAATTGTTCGTCCTCGCGGTTGGCATCTCGATGAGAAACATGTCTTGGTTGATGGTCAGCGTGTCTCAGGCGGTATTTTTGACTTCGCCATCTTCACCTTTAATAGTGGTAAGTATCTCGAAGCGAGAGGCTTAGGCCCATTTTTCTATTTGCCAAAGATTGAGAGCCATCTAGAGGCTCGCTTATGGAATGACATCTTTACTATGGCCGAGAAAGAGCTGGGCATGAAGCACGGCAGCATCAAAGCAACGGTGTTGGTTGAGACCATCAATGCCACCTTTGAGATGGATGAGATCCTCTATGAGTTGCGTGACCATAGTTCGGGATTAAATGCTGGTCGTTGGGATTACATCTTCTCCGCGATTAAAAAGTTCAAGCTCGATAAAAACTTCTGTTTGGCCGATCGTGTGAAGGTGACCATGACCTCACCCTTTATGCGCGCCTATGCACTCTTTCTTTTAAAGACCTGCCATAAGCGCGGCGCCCCAGCAATGGGTGGAATGAGCGCTTTCATTCCCATTAAGAATGATCCTGAGAAGAATGCGATTGCGCTCGCAGCTGTATCAACGGATAAGCGTCGTGAAGCTACCGATGGCTACGATGGTAGTTGGGTTGCCCATCCAGGTTTGGTTGAGTTGTGCATGAATGAGTTCAAAGCCGTATTGGGTGACAAACCCAATCAATTTGATCGTCAACGCGAGGACGTTCAGGTCACCGCTGCGGATTTACTCAACTTTGCTCCAGAGGGACCAATCACCGAAGCAGGGCTGCGTTATAACATTAACGTCGGTATCCATTACATGGGTGCTTGGCTTGCTGGTAACGGTTGTGTGCCCATCCATAACCTGATGGAAGATGCCGCTACTGCTGAGATCAGCCGCTCACAAGTATGGCAATGGATTCGGTCGCCCAAAGGAGTTCTCGACGACGGTCGTAAAGTCACCCTTGAGCTAGTGCGTCAACTGATTGGTGAAGAGCTCACGAAGGTCAAAGACTCCGGTGCTGTTGGACAGTTTGATCGTGCCGCTAAGATCTTTGAGGACTTGGTTGCCAATGATGATTTTGTGGAGTTCTTAACCTTGCCGCTGTACGAAGAGTTTTAAACTCAGGACATCTAGCATGCGCATCTTGGCCATCGACACTTCGACCTCGTGGTGTTCGGTGGCCTTATGTTTTGATGACAAACCGATTCTGTATCGGCATGAGCTACTTGGATCAAAAGCGAGTCAGTATCTCTTGCCATGGTGCAGCGAGCTACTACAGCAGTGTGGCGCACGTTTCTCCGATCTGGATGCCCTGGCGGTAGGTGTGGGTCCTGGAGCATTTACTGGAGTACGTCTCTCGGTTGCAGTTGCCCAGGGATTATCGGTTGGCTCGCAATTGCCAGTAATTCCGGTGACCAGTCTTGATGCGATGGCATCGCAGTTTGCGCAACACCATCAAATGCCTCAAAACACGACATTCACCATTGCTCTGGATGCCCGTATGGGTGAAGTGTATTGGACTCGCTATCAAATAGAAGCCTCACAGCCTAAATCGATTCATCCAATACAACTAACTGCCCCAGAGTATATTGAGGATAACCATCAAGATTTAATTGCCGGTAATGCCCTTGCTGAGTGTGCCGATGATTTCAAGGATCATTTTGTAGGTCGACAGATTGATTCGCAGCTAGTGCCCAATGCACTTAGCATCTTGGATCTCGCGCAAGTGCGTTATCAAGCGGACCAAACGATTTCGGTTGAGCAGCTTGAGCCCCTCTATATTCGTAATAAAGTGGCTCTCACTACCCAAGAACGTCTCGATGCAGCAAGCCGCACCCCAACCGGTCATTTGCTTGGCTGAGCTGGTTCTGGAGCTGATGACCGAATCCGATCTGGATGCGGTCATGGCAATTGAAGCAATTTCGCATCAGCACCCATGGTCGCGCAAAAACTTTAGCGATTCGATCGAAGCGGGCCATTGGGCATATTGCCTGCGCGAGGTAGGCGATCCTGACAAGCGCATTTGGGCCTATTGCATCTTGCTACCCGCAGTCGATGATCTCCATCTTCTCAATATTACGGTGGATACGGATCTGCGCAAACAGGGCATAGGCCTGCGACTCATGAGTGCTATCCAAATGATCGCATCTAATTTATCAATCCCGCGGATTTTGCTTGAGGTTCGTCCCAGTAATCGTGCTGCAATCGCACTCTATGAGAAGGCAGGATATGAAGAGTTAGCGCGGCGCAAAGCCTATTACCCAGTAGAATCTTCTTCTAGTACGCGTGAAGACGCGATTGTGATGACCAAAGCCATCGATTGCCCTGCAAAACCCTATGAACATTAACGATCGCTCACGTTACTTAAAAGAAATGGGCATTACCGAGTGGTCTTTGCGTTCTGCTGCGCAAGACTCTCCACCCAGTATGTCTCCGAATGCTGAGCCTCATCAGGCCATCTCCAATTTGGAGCCTAAGGTGTATTGGCTGTTTTATGGTCAAGCGCCCGGTGGTGATCAAGAACGCTTATTCCAGAACATCATTTTGGCCCTCGGGCTCTTACCCAAAGAATGGGAATGGCGTTCACCGACCGATACGCAAGCACCGAATACGCATTTGCCATGTGTGGCATTTGCCTTCGGTGAGCACGCAGCACAGACCTTAAGTGGAGAGCAAGAGCCACTCGCGCACTTGCGGGATGTGGTCCTAGAGATTGCTGGTCAAGACATTCCCTTGATCGCCAGCGTTGATCTGGCGCACTGCCTCAGCCGACCGAAGGACAAAGCGCTCTTGTGGCAAGATCTATTGCTAGCCCGCTCTGTATTGCAATCTCTCTAATTAGTGCTTGGCTTCGCCAATCAGATGCAGCGAGTCATACTCGGCTTGGTTGGCTTGATGCTTCTTAATCACCAACCACATGGTGAGGGCAACGCCTAAACCAAAGCCGGTAATCACGATGGGTACTGGAACGTCTAACCAAATCAGCAGGGCATAGAGCATGAGCATCATTAGAACCGAGAGGTTCTCATTGAAGTTCTGAACAGCAATAGAGTGACCTGCAGAAAGTAGGACGTGACCACGGTGCTGTAAGAGGGCATTCATTGGAACAACGAAGTAACCTGCTAACCAGCCTACGGTGATCAGAAGGATATAAGCAGGTAGAAGATTAAAGTTGACTTCTAAAACACCAATCTTAAAGAGCACGATCGATGGGATGTACTCAATATGGTAGATGGCCATGATGCATACCAGCAGGCCCATTACGACGCCATACGGCAAGACATTTAAAGCGGACTTTAATGGAATACGTGAGGCTGCCCAAACCGCACCCCCGGCGACACCAATGGCAGAAACTGCTTGCAAAATAGCCCCTTGCGAGAGGTTCATATTCAGCGCGGTCTCAGCCCACTTCAGCACGATGAACTGTAAGGTTGCACCCGCACCCCAGAAAAGAGTGGTAACTGCCAGAGAGATTTGGCCCAAGCGATCGCGCCACAAAATATGAAAACCGACAAAAAAATCTTTGGTCAACTGAATAGGGTCTAAGCGCTGCTCTGGGTAGCGTGCCCCCGTATCCGGAATCTTTAAGTTAAAGAGTGCGGCGATCAGGTAAATAAACATAATGATCGAGATCGCGGATTCAGCAGGGCTATCAACACCCGTGTTAAACAAAGGCAAATCAAAACTCATGAGGGAAGCTGAAACTTTGGTGCTAATCAACACACCACCCAAGACGGTGCCCGCAATAATCGAGCCCACGGTCAAACCCTCGATCCAGCCATTGGCGGCCACGAGTTTTTCAGGGGGGAGCAGCTCGGTCAAAATGCCATATTTTGCTGGTGAATACGCAGCTGCTCCAAGACCCACAATCGCATATGAAGCTAACGGGTGAGCGCCAAAAAGCATCGCGGCACAACCAATAATTTTGATCGTATTGGTAATGAACATCACCTGACCTTTGGGCCTGGAATCAGCAAAGGCTGCAACAAAGGCAGCCAATAATACATAGGAGAGCACAAAGAACAGTTTGAGAAGCGGGGTCATCCACGCCGGGGCAGCGAGTTGGGCTAAGAGGGCAATGGCCGCAATTAGCAGGGCGTTATCGGCGAGCGACGAAAAAAATTGCGCCGCCATAATGGTGTAAAAACCTGGTTTCATTCGTACAATTGCTTCATTTACTAGATTAGAGCATGAAAGGGGAGATTTCTGGAACGCCCGATTCTGGCAACGATTGACACTGCTGCATTAGGCCACAATTTAAGGCGGGTCAGAGAACTCGCGGGTAATTCTCGCATATGGTCTGTGGTTAAAGCCCGCGCCTATGGCCATAGCCTAAGGGCGGCGTTGGCAGGACTTTCGCAGACCGATGGATTTGCGGTCTTAGATCTCGATGATGCCCGCTGGTTGCGGTCGCAGGGCTGGACCAAGCGCATTTTGCTGTTAGAGGGTCTTTTCCAAGAGGGTGATATTCCGTCAGTGATTGAGCTGGACTGCGATGTGGTGGTCCACAACCCCAATCAAGTGACTTGGCTTGAAAAGCAAGCCCATCCCGTCACCATCTTTCTCAAACTCAACTCTGGAATGAATCGTCTTGGATTTCGACCAGAAGCGTATCGATTAGCCTACCATCGGCTTCATGCCGCCGGGCACCGCATGAACCATATGACTCACTTTGCAAATGCCGACTACGTTGATCGCGAGCCCTCAGTCGGTGCTCAAATGGAGTGCTTTACCAAGACGATCGATGGATTAGCGGGTGAGACCTCGCTGGCTAACTCGGCAGCGGTCTTATGGCATCGTAACGCCTTAGGTGATTGGGTCCGTCCCGGGATTATGTTGCATGGGATTTCTCCATCGGGTCAGTTTGCGGATATTGCCCATGCCAATTTGCAAGCGGTGATGACCCTATCAAGCTCCATCATTGCGATTCAAGATCTAGAGCCGGGCGACGCAGTGGGTTATGGATCACGATTCCGAGCAACCGGGCGGATACGAATTGGTGTGGTTGCTTGTGGCTATGCGGATGGTTATCCCCGTCATGCAAAAGACGGCGCCCCCGTCTGGGTTTATGCGGATGATCCAAGCCAATCACGGCTTTGCCCGATTGCGGGCCAGGTCTCGATGGATATGCTAACCATTGATCTCACCCATGCGCCCTGGGCAACCGTCGGCACCAAAGTAGAGTTGTGGGGTAAAAACTTGCATGTCGATGATGTGGCAACACACGCCCAAACGATTGGCTACGAACTGGTATGCGCGATTGCGCCTCGGGTACCGCTCGAAATTATTTAGTGATCCAGAACTGCCACCACTTGCGCTCTTTCTGAACGCGCTTGCCCGTTTTAAAGATCTGACTATCAGGGAAATTGAGCTTAAAGACCCGCATGGCATCAGAGCTTAAGTCATACATCCCCAAGGCTTGATAGGACTGAACCAAAATGAAGAGTGCTTCCTCAACCGCTGGCGCACGATCGTAATCCCGAATCACGAGCTGCGCACGGTTGGCAGCAGCTAAGTATGCGCCTCGATCGTAATAGTAGCGCGCCACAATCACATCAGCCTCTGCTAAAGAGTTGACGATGTAGCGCATGCGATCAAGTGAGTCGGGGGCGTATTTACTGTTGGGGAAGCGTTCCACCACGACCTTGAAGGATTCAAAGGCCTCTTTGGCTGCCTTGGGATCACGTTCACTCAGATCTTGCCCCGTGAACTTTCCTAAAAACCCTAAATCGTCATTAAAGGTGATGAGACCCTTGAGGTAATACGCGTAATCTAAATTGGGGCTACCTTGGTGCAACTTAATGAAGCGATCGATTTGGACCATTGCTTGGGCAGGCTCCTGGGCTTTCCAAAAGCAATACGCGGAATTAATCTGAGCTTGCTGGGAGTAGGGACCAAAGGGGAAGCGCGCCTCCAGTTTCTCAAAGTACTGACCGCACTTATCAAAATCATTCTCATTCATCTTGTCGCGCGCCTCGGTATATAGCCTAGCTTCGGACCAGCCCAAGGTTTCATCGGTACTAGTATTGGCGCATGAAGTGAGAAGCATTACAGAAGAAACTAGTGAAGCAAGAGCAACAAGCCTTAAACTAGCACGATGGTGCCCCATAGGGGGAATAGATAACACAATAAGGTCCTTCCAGCGTGGCATTGCCGCAAACTCCTGATCCGAATCTCTCTGATTATATCGATGATGAGGATTTCATTGCGCTTGAGATCCCGGATGCATGGGCGGGAGAGCGTTTAGATAAAGTCTTAGCCCATTTTTTAACCGACTACTCCCGCAATCGGATACAGGCATGGGCCAATCAAGGAGCGGTCCTAGTTGACGGCAAGGTCGTTAAATCTCGCCAGATTTTGCGAGGCGGTGAGGCGATTCGGGTCTTTCCACAAGAGATGCCGGAGCAACATGCATTTGAGCCAGAAGATATTCCACTCAATTGCATCTATGAAGATGATCATCTCTTGGTCTTTAATAAAGCGGCTGGGATGGTAATGCATCCGGCGGCTGGCAATTGGACTGGAACGGTACTCAATGGTCTACTGTTTCATTACCCGGAGCTCGCTCAGTTACCTCGTGCTGGGATTGTGCATCGACTCGATAAAGACACCTCTGGTCTCTTTGTTGTCGCCCGTACGGCATTGGCTCAAACCGCCCTCGTACGACTATTGCAAGATCATTTGGTTGAGCGGCGCTATCTGGCCTGGGTGTGGGGCGATACCCCATTACACGGCACAATTAATGCTGCCTTAGCGCGTGACCCACGCGATCGACTCAGGATTGCCGTAGTGCCTGCGGATTCCAAAGTAGCAAATGCGAAAGCCGCGCGTACCCATTACAAACGCTTAGCCCTCTGCGCCTACCAACAGAGCAAGGTCTCATTGTTGGAGTGTCGCTTGGAGACTGGTCGAACCCATCAAATTCGTGTGCACCTTGAGTCTTTGTCGTATCCATTATTAGGTGACCCGGTATATCGCAAACGAATCCCTGCGGCTGCGAGCCAATTGTTCTTTAAGCGCCAAGC
>JACCDV010517066.1_pt1 | contig 18812 bp, 12 predicted proteins | sample 7446131 | NCBI WGS metagenome assembly JACCDV01 (sample SAMN15323448, study PRJNA562643) | freshwater metagenome | isolation source: river surface water | place: USA:Blue River Watershed | collected 2017-08-17 | reverse complement strand
GCTTTTCCTGTATTGCTTCCAATAGTGGCTTTTCCTACAGTAGTTGCTAGAATTTGAACTATTTATTTGCCTACTGAACATTTTTTAGTTGGATCTTCACATGCTTGCTGAATTTCTTAAGGTCTTAGTTATACGTATGCAAAACAGACAACTCTTTATTGAATTTCTTACTGAATGATAGAGCCGCGGCTAGGCCTTAAAAGCTCGTCTCTGAGCCATCAAGCAGGAACAATATCTTACCCAAATTTTTACTTTAGTGCTTCACTATTGCCAGATTAAATTTGGATTAGTAAACAAATTGTCGAATACGAGAACTCAAATCTTTAGAGCGTGGCTTAAAGCCCTTGCTTCCAACAAACCTTACTTATTAGAATGTTACCCTAGAAATAGAATTGAGGAAGAAGTTGCAACAAAGTTTTACAGGATTATCATATTGGTGCTCTTCTATCCCATCTCTTTTAGTTGGATAGTCACATTTGGATTTTGATTTTACGGATATCGACTTTTGAGTTCCTTGTAGACTGCGTCTCCACGCTCATCCTTAAGGATATAAATCTTCTGAGGATTGTGGACATGAAGAATGGTGAGTTTGCTGACGAAGGGTTTGATGTTATCGATGATGTCAAGCATAGTAATGTTCAGTGCTGAGTTATCGTAGGCGATGAAGGGACTATCGAAGACTTGCTATCCTTTCATAAATATATAACTTCAAACTGATCATCCTGATTAAATCAAATTCATTCATAGTAATAATTGGTTCATAATTAACACAGTGATCACATTTTGAGCAATTCGTACACGCTTTACTTGGATAGTCTCTTCTTTAAAAAGCCAGTTTATAGTTCTTTGACGAATATCTAAACGTATTTTTTGAACATCTCTTTGTCTTTTAATTTTTTTAGTATAATATACTCTTATAATTTTCCTTCTTTTATCTGTCTCAGGGTTTCTTGTGCCAAGTAAATACGTGCTGCCTTCAACTATTTGTCGTCGTGGGCAGAATATACTTTCTAGAAGCCAAAGTCTTTGATAACCTGAGGAGTGATTGGATGTTCGTTTTTTTACCCTAGCAAGTAGTGAAGTATTTTTTTGGTGGAAATGGTAGAAGTTTTGAATACTTTCCAAAGCTTAAAACCGATTAGTTCGACTTCGCTTGACTACTCCGGGCAAGGTATATCTATGGAGTGTTTGAGAGCGACAGTGAGATGTTTTTGGAAATTATGAAAAGATGAGGACATAAACTTTCTCTGCTCTTCCACAACGAACTATTAGTCCTTTTAAGCGCACACACTTTCCCTCTCGGCCTCCTTGGTGTTTGGTGGGTCGGCGGCCTGAACTACCTCTGGCTGGATGCTCAAAAATTGATCAAGATAGCTATTCTAATCTCCTTTTTCGAGATAAGGGAGGCCATCAGGGTACGAACTGAACTTACTGGCAAACACATTTTAGGTCTCCTCGTGTTTCTCTTACAAGAAAATGCTGTTCTCGTTAGTGGTCTTCATTGCCAAAAAATGATTATATCGATTTCTGATAGCTCTACTTTTTAAATAGTCTTATTTGAACATTACCTAGATTGACTCCAATTCCATTTGCGCCCACTAGCGAGGGAATGCTAATAATCATAGCTCGATAATACGTTTAGACTTATTCGTTCGCTACAATTCTTAATTATATTATAGATCACTTTATAAAATATACTATCCTCAGACTGTCGTTTCAACCCCAGTCGGGAAGGTCTAATTCCTCATCTTCATAAGCTGCTATCTGATCTTCACAATGTCTTCACTTGAGACCTCTTCAAAATAGTTCATGTTGGGTAGTTAGATAGAGCACCACCGATCTTGCATAACTTCTTCCTCTTTTTCGCTTTTCTTGATGACCTCACGAGTAGTCTGCCCGGTGACGCAGAGGTATAGATGAAAGAAAAAGAACGCAACAATGGGAATGCATAGGATTCCTCCGAGTACTGAAACTATTACAATAGCGATTATCTAGTGATCCTGTTTGGCTGTTCCTGAAATAAAATAATAAACGATATTGATTGCCAATGCTGCGATTGTGCACACTAAACTTACGATAAACATAATGAAAAATCTATAGTTTCTCTTACCAATGCAGTTCCCAACTAGCGAACAGTGATGGTCAAATAGCTCAACGCAATTCTGGCATCTCGAGCAATGGCTCGTTCTTGCGGGACGATAGATGAAGCAGGTTTCACAAAAGATTTTGTCCTATGAGTTCTATAGGAGATGTGTAAATTGTTCGGGCCTTCTCTTTAAGAATGGCTTTCGAGGTATAATCCCAGGGTCAGTACAGGCTGTCAGAAACAGCATTATATTAAATACTAGACATACTGCATAGAATAGTATGGGAAGAAGTGGCGTTAGTTTCCAGTTTGTTTCCAAAATAAACATAGTGTATGGCACAATCATTGCCATCTGGAAGAAAAATATGCATATTATCCCAGGCAAGTCCTTGGATGGACCTGTGATGCAGCACTGACAGAAGAATCGATTATTTCCCGGCCACGCTTAACTAATTTTTGGCATTTATTATAACTGAGTAAATAAGGCCGAACAAAATATGAATAAAGGAGTACACAATCAAAATGCCTCAATAATTTGTTGAGCATAAGTGTGTGTCTGATTGGTATTGTTTGACGATTTATGCGTATGATTTGGTAGGTGATATTATTAATCAAATAGCAATGACTGACTGCAAATCTGCATATTGCCCACAATACTTCTTCGGGTACATCGGCGTGGCATCTGCGCTGATCTTCGCCAACCTGGGAGCAGCCTATGGTAGCGCCAAGGCAGGAGTGGGTATTTGCTCGATGGGTGTCCTCAAGCCATAGTTGATTATGAAATCAGTTGTGCCAGTGGTTATGGCTGGTATCCTCGGTATTTATGGCATGATCGTGGCTGTCATCATCGTCCAAAGAAGTACCTTCTCACCTACCTAGTTACTGCTGACAACTACAGCGATAAATCAGCTTATGCACACCTTGCATCAGGACTCTGCTGCGGCTTCAGCTCACTCGTACAACATCTCTCACTTAGGCAGCTGGATTGGCCATCGGTATCGTCGGAGACGCTGGAGTTCGTGCAAATGCTCAACAGGATAAAATTTTTGTTGGTATGATTTTGATATTGATCTTCGGAGAAGCCTTGGCTTTGTATGGATTGATCGTATCCTTGATCTTGACATCCCAGTGAGCAAAATGATTCAACAAGCATAAAATACTCAAAGCTCTTTATTCAATACTTACAATATTCATTCATTAATCAGCAGAACCAACATTTTCACGATCTTTTACGCTCCTTCCTCCGAGTGTACTTCTAGTAGACCTTGAAGGCGAATTCAGTCTTTTATAGTGCACTGTTGATTCTTTTGGTGAGGCTACTTTACTTTGAACTAGACTAATCGAGCCTATAGCTGTTTGTTTAGTAATCTGCAAAGGACAATTTATGAGCTTTAGGACGAACCCCATTTTTATTCAAGATAAATGAGTTCGAAGTTAGTCCTGCTGCAACTTCATTCTTTGAGGTTTTTTTAGGGGCAAATAGATCTTTGAGTATATTAGTAGATGAAGGCTATTAATTTTTACCATTGCTTTGGCTGCTCGATAAGGATGAATTTTTGCTGTACTTTCGAGCTTTATTTAGGCGATCTTCAAGCTAAGATAGCTTCTTCGTTATTTTGTGTGAATAATCTGAAATGAATGTATGCTCTGATCCATTTTTATGAGCATCTTTTACATGGAAATGAGTCTCAATCAATTTTTACACCATTGTTTGGTACTATTCTTCAAGACTTTGCCTTTAGTATGGGCATACTAATTCAAAGTTTAGTCCTAAATAATTTTTTAACTGTCCCAATGGATTTAAACCTATATTTTAAAGTCTTATCTGATGCTTTATTCCACTATTAATCAAAAATTTGCAATGTTAAGTTAAAAATTACCTGAAAATAGGCACAAAAGACGCTTAATTCATTTTGGAAGAATTTTTTAGGCTTTAACTAACATATTCGAAGTCGATTTCAAATCTTTTTGCCTTAAATTACACAATCCTAATAACTTGCATAATGGTTGGAGATTTGTGGCTAATTAGTGCATTAACTTTAGATTTGATTGATATTTGTGTTTAAGGAGCCAAGCATTGAGAAGCCCTGACAAGAACACTGCATCCTTCTTTTGCACCGTCAAAGGGGTAGCTTTATTCGCCTGTGATCTATATTATATATTGTGTTTTCATTATTATATTAAATACTAATGCGGGTGGCAGTAGAATAAAATAGAAAGATAAATATATCACAAAGAATTGCATTTGGTTAAGCCTTTTTGATATTAGTTTTTATGTAAAAATGTTAGGCCTTGCAATTTCTTCTCCTTCCTTTCTTGTGATGCCTTTTGAATGAATGTGGCTAGCTCTTCGTTTTTTTACACATGAATAGTCTTACAAACCTTTGTCTTCCCCTCTATTATCTTATTGATTTCCTAAAGAAGATAGTGGGATTAGAAGATTTTATTATCAGCACACTATTTCAAAACATTAAGGAATGGCTCAGATAAATGAGATACATACGTAGAGTTTAATATGCTTTTCACAGAGTCCCAAACCACTTTGCAGTGTTTTCTATTCCAAAAATGGTCATATTTCTTAAAGGAAAGCATTTCCAAAATGAGTATAAAGATATCTCTAACATCTTCATTAAGATCGATTTCGATATTTTATATATAATTTGTTGGTTCATACTAAATTTGGCTGTTGGTAAGAGTTGTTTCGATGGAGCATTGTTTATCAAGCTTTGCATTTGATTATAGAAGATAAAGCTGTTTTTCTCGATGCACTGCAATCTGCCCATTATACTTAATGGAGTGAGGGTATATCCTCAAACGTTTCTATGGAGTGATGTAGATGAATTGGGCTTTGAATATGCCACAACATTGCTTGTATTATTAATAATATGAGTTTTGGAAGGAAAGTAGCTGGCTAAACACCATCAGTATTTCCTGCTATGAGATAACTGAGTTGCATTGCTTCTGCTGATTGATCCAAGATTGTATAGTGTAGTTGTAGTACCGAAAATAGCATGATATAGAAAATTTGTTCTGCTATGACAGACCAAACAGCTTAGAAAAGTATGATACTTATATCTATTCAATAGTGAACCGTTATGGAGAAATTATTAAGTTACTTATTGCCTACAGTTATTGATAAAACTGAACTCTTTGTAGATTTCCTTAGAAGCCATATTTTATGTAGTAATCGTAGGGCTTAATCGCTAACTTATATAAGGGGAGCGTTTATGAGGAGTCAAAAAGGGTGGCAGTGGAATGGAATTCTAGGTTTTATACGAATTGTTCGTCGAGTTCTTTATTAGATGTCATATTAACTAAATATTATGTCCGAAACAAATAAAGTTAATTAAATAATCTATCTTCGTTTATTTTATTCGAGCTAAGATGCCAAAACAACGCTTTGACATGAACAGTCATTAGATGAAGTTAATGTTAGGCTTTATAACAAATTTGATCATTTCTTTGGCCCATATTTCTCACGCAATTTTACATCTCTTCTTTGGATTTCTTCAATTTCTTCTTTTGCCTTTTGTGCTTAGTCGAGCTTGCCTTGCTTGAGGAGAATTAAATCTTTCCTTTTGCTGAAGTCTGAATCAAGTGTCTTTTCGTAATAGATAGACTTAATAAGGATAGTAATACTCTAAAAGCCTTAAGGAATCTACCATCCCAATAGCGGATGTTATCAAAATCGAGATAGCCGCAATATGTGCCAGCGTAAGACGAAACAACTTTTCCCTTTTGTGTGATAGTGCTGGCAAAATAATCCGTTGGTCTATATAGCATTCTTTGTTACCTCTTCTTTATTTTGCCGAAAGCAATCTCTGATTTTAGTTCATATTTCTTATCAACAAAGCTAATGCTTTAGGTTGCTTATGAGCGTAGACTGCCCAAAAATACTCCAGAGTAGATCTATTTATTAAAAGTGACATCAATGCGATCTCCATTCGCAAACTAATAGACCTTATGGCCTTTATTAACCAGCTCCATCGAATTCAAGCCAGCGTGTGCAGAAAAGTTGTAACATCCAGAATATCGATATGAATTATTTGGACCAATAGCTAAGAAGAAGCTGATTGGAGGGTGATGCGAAATTTGTTAGCAGTAAATTTGAGTTCCATCAGGGAAATAGGCCTGAAGGGTTTCGCCAATTACAGGATTGAGCTGCGTTAAATGTTGGTTACCGGCTTGACGAACATAGAGATATAATAGAAGGCTGAAATAGTATTTGTGATAACGTATTTCAACCTCTCAACAGGATCCTTTGCTTACACTGCTCGCTTCATGTAATAGGGGTTCATGCAGCACGAAATGGTAGAGTTCACAAGGGCTGTCCTGGAGACCATTGCCTTGATGGGGAAGGAGATCCTTGTAAGATTTAGGTCTCCACTAATAATTTTTTTTCCAACAATTTTTATCATTTCTTTACCAATGGACCTAATTTTATTGACCTGAGACTTATCTCCACATATTTTGCCACCTTTGGAGTATGCAAGCTCATGCCTATGATCGTCATCGCTGGGGAAGAATCTATTTGTGGGATGTATACTTAAAGGCAGAGATGATTTACTGTGCTTCTTCTGGGGTAGGAGTGATAAAATCCTGAAAATCCTTATCATAATTGAAGAACTATGAATCTTTAACTTCCTCGATCTCCACCCCTTCAGGATTAAATCCCTTCTTTTTAAGCTAATCCTCATCGACCTATTCTTATTATTTGGCTTATTTGGGAGGATTCTTCTTCCACAGCCAGTTCACCATCTTCATCTCAACGATTAAACCAACAATTAATTTATATTCCCCAACATTCATTTTATTCAAAATAAAACCAGTTCTCTTCACATAGCCTACCCAACTTCAAATCAGCCATGCCCCATCCTTCAGATTATCAAAAACATTAAGATGGTTTTTTATTATTGAGGGCTGTTTTATTAATCTTGTAAATATTCGTAATTTTATTTATTATTTCTGATGGTTAAAATAAGCTCTAAAATAAGATGAGCCCCATGACTCAATTAATAGCACTATTTTTCCTTATCGAATGATTATGATTATGATTTTTTTTATATAATTGTCGATTGTTTGTTGATGTATATTGGAGCTTGTAGAGATTGCAGGGAATACTGTCAATAAGACAAATAACTGTCCTTTGAAAAGACACACGGTAGAAAAAAACACACAGTTCTTGGTGTTAGGTCCTTTGCTGAAGATAACGAAGACTACATCTATCAAATACAAAAGAAATGGCATTATTTTGATAGAGGGTTGGAAAATTATTTCGCTGCTCTTCGATAGAAAATTAACATCATTTAAAAGTAGGCAAAATAAAGAATTAAAGACTAATAACTTAAAACTGCAGTGGATTCAAATGATAAGAGACTCATTGAATTGGCGAGGACTATATTTAATGAAAATTTCAAAAGATTGACTTGCAAAGATATTGATTAGTTTAACTAGATAAAAAATCACCTAAGAAAAAGCAGTAATTTTCCTCACATATCTTCAAAGTAAGAAAACTTCGCATATGATATTATGGATGAGATCAAGAAAGCTACTTATGAGTTAGGGAAAGAGTTAAGCTCAAAAAAGAAAGATTAAAGGGTTGAGCGTAGATAGACTCGCCGCCACGAATAAGATAAAAGGCAGCACGAAGATAGAGATAATCGATAATATCATAATAAAAATAAGACTCAAATTACTCCAAATTAGGATAGAAATGAAAAGGCTAGAGAATAACGAAGGAGATAAGATCGAAGAGATAGGGATTAATAAAGAGGAGCTAGATAACGAAGAGACCGAGATTAAAGAAGGGTTGTTGATGATAAAGAAGAAACGATTAGGAGATAAAGAAAATAATAAAAAAGACCAAGATTAGATAGATAATAACGAAAGCCAAGATAGGAAAGAGTAAAAGAAGATAGGTAATAAAGAAAGCCAAGAGAAGACAGATAATAAAGAAGGCCAAGAGAAGACAGATAATAAAGAAGGCCAAGAGAGGATCGGCCACCAAGAGAAGACAGAGGGTAAAGAAGACCTAGATAGGATAGAGATAAATAGTAGTAATAAAGATAAAGGAAAAGATAACATAAGTAAAAGGATAATAATCGTTAACGAAAGCATGGAAAGCAGTAAAAATAAGTAAAATTCTTTCCGAAACTTAAAATTAGCTAATTGAAGGCAGACAGTGACGAATTCTCTATTGATTTGAAGGTAAAGTCATATTAATATAGCTGATTCGCCTTGTAAAAGTTGTCCGTGAGCGTGATCTTTGGCTTGTGAGTGATTAGACTGGGGAAGCAAGACTTATAATTCCAAACCACTAATCTTTCAAAAACGGAACAAATATAACACTTAACAATGTTTATATCAAATAGCATGGAGGATAGCTATAGATAATAGCCAAGCTTTACTCAACAATCACATCAGCTTAACTCAAAGATATAGATATTGGATCCTTTGCTAAGAAATAGAAGCATAAACGAAGACCAAGGCCAACTGGCCATCCCCAAACTAACTTCATAAAGATTGATGATTTATAGCCTGACTCCTAAAATTTTACAATGGTTGCTAAGGTAGTTTCTTCATAATGTAGGTTATCAGTGTAGTCTAAAAAGGTTCAATCATATAGTGCGTGATTGGGGACTAGACAGGAATAGTAAACTCTCGTTTCGCTTCTGGAGGAGAGCTATTGAAGAAAGATAATACAATATTTTGTAGAGGGGTCAAGGTTGAAATGACTAAATAAGCAAAAATACTAGTAACAGAAGGAGACAAATTTTAAATATAAATTGCTAGACAGCACATTAAAAAGATTAAAGAGGACAATAATGTCTCGGCAAGGGAATATGAAGAAGCTGATGATTGAACAACCATTATCTAAATATTTTCTATTACTTTAAAATCATAATTGTATTGTATTATTCAAATTATTTTGATGCAATAATTCAAATGGCAAAATGAAGGGATAGCACAGCGTCGCAATGCTTTTATGCGGGACATCCGCAACATTGAGCGAGACAGCATTAAAAAGAAAGCAAGGAGTGAGATAATAAAGCGTAATTCCAATGAGCAGCTCAACTACCTCATCAACTGTACTCATAACTACATCTCCAGTTAGGAACTATCACAATTAATCAGATTTGCTAATGAGCATAATGAGAAGGCCATTGCTCATCTTGGCAACCTTATCATTTCTAAAGTTGTTAAAATACCCTAGCTCGAAAAACACACGCTTAAGCCAGGATATAGTCCGATCTGGTTGTGGTTAATTGAGGCCCTAGTTGAGCAATAATATTGCACGATGGATCTATTTGAGTTATGCATAAAGACTATCCGTCCTCATAGATCATAGAAATCAGTCTTTCATTCTCTTTCGATCCTCTACAAAATTGCTACATCTAGCTTGTATTCTTCGATTTTGATGAGATAGGAAAAAATGCTACTGTCGATAGTGAACTGCTCATTCAGGATGGATTAATCTTCAAAAGTAGCATATTTGTTAATGAATGAGCTGATTGGCAAATAAGATATCGCTATGAAGTTCAAGGAAGGGATATTGAGATAAAGAATGGCGTAGGCTTTAAAGCGAGGATTGGTAAGCAATACGAAGATAATTCGCAAACATTGCTGTAGTATCTTGAAGGAACTTCAAATGAGGACAATCTGCTATCATCAAGAACTCAAGTATTCACTAACTGCATTCATCAAAAGTACACACTTCGCTGAGCATTCCTCAATATTCCTATAGTACTTGAAGCAATTTGTTGTCACAGAAGGCAGCGACAAAATCATAGAAATGATTGATATGGGCATCCTCGTTGAGCTCAGTCGGTTAAAGAGTTAGATGTTAGAGGATGAGTGCGAAGAAGAAGCTGGAAAGATAATATAAGTTTGTAGATAAATACATGAATCTACGAAAAATTTAGGAATTATTTCTAAGGGAATATTTAGAGAACTCAATAAGCTGAATTTACTAACATTCTAGCCAGAGTATTGATATATTTTACTATTATTATTCAATATCCCTGCATGAGGCAAATCATAATGATTTGATGGAAGAATAGCAAGGAAGAAATAGGCAATTGACAATAATCAAGAAAATCGGTAATGGATGTCAAGGTCAAGTTTTCTAAGTTTGCAATAAAACAAACATGTAAAGATATGCTCTGAAAATAATCCAAACGTCCCAGCTCTATGAATAAAAGGAAAGACAAAGGATATAATTCTAAATACAATCAAACTTATTCTTATCCAATAATATACTATGTCCTTACTTCCCAAGGTTATACCACTATTGGATTGAGAAGTAATAAATAAGCTTCCTTTTTGAACTATGTGACTAAAACTCTGAAGCTGGTTTCAAAAAGCTTACTAGTTTTAGCCAAAGATACAACTATTTATTAGTCTTATTATTTGATGGGCTGCAATCCCTATCAGTGCTGTAAAAGCTCAATATAATACATCGAGATATCAAACCTGAAAACATATTAAGAAAGGAGGACTGCTTTAAAATGGCAGACCTTGGACTATCCAGAATTTACTAAGGCGGAAATACTCTCACTAACAATATAGGAAATAAACTAGGGCGTTCTCCTGAATTTATCACAGGCTCATACTCTACCAAATCTGATGTTTGGTCTCTAGGCATCCACATCTTTTATTTGCTTTAAAACACGCTTCCCTTTGACGATAGATCGATGATAAAAATCAAAAACAATCCAAATTAAATCGATAAAGTTATTTCTTCGAAATAACTTTAAATTAACTTCCATCCATATGGCAGAAGGTCCAAAAATGTTCTTTCCTTTATTCATCTAATCCTAATCAATATGATAGTTATTCATCCTGAGTGTCGATTTTCTTCTTCAAATCTATTGAACGAATACTTTAGCCATTGGTTAGTATAAGACGTAAATATAGTGAGGCTTTGTTTGTTCAACTATCTTAAGTAAAGGAATTCCTTAGGAAGATGCTATTTGATGGTGTTATTAGCATACACAGACTATTAGAAAGCAAACGCTAAGATAAGAGGATAACCTGAAAACACAAACAAAATAAAGATATGCATGAAGGTCAAGAATTGTTTGCTTCAGCTATTGTCCTTCCTACAAATGAATATGATACTAAACGATAATGATTTAAGTCTTCTCATCTCTCGCCTACTTTCCTGCTGGCTCAATTAATGCAAGTCTTTACAAATTCATCCATACACAGATATCGATTAAGCATTGTAAATATACAGAATAAGCAAAGTACGATAGAAATTTACATCTATTTAATGGATTGTAAGATTATATAAAGGTGAGCTAATGCTGCTAAAAGGAGCGAAGTGCGCAAAGATAACACTATGGGATATACCTATTGATTTATATAAATTACTATGACTATCATTGCCTTTTCCTAAAGGTCAGCATCTTGGCTGATCCGCTTTTGGGATTCTATTTTAGTTCCTGTTGGCTAGGCAATTATGTCTATATTTTGCTGAATACTTTGTTCTTCTATCTCACAAAATTGTGAATTACATCTCGTTATAAAGAGTGAAAAGTAATCCCAATAAACAACCCATTTGTCTGTAAACAACTTTACAAGTTGTAACATAATCTCTAAATATCCTTCAGTTCATCATTGGTGGCAATCCGAAAGGCTTGGAATACTTGGGCAATTTTTCTTGTCTTATCTTACTGAAAACACTGTAGTACGGCATCTTTGAGTTGACGAGTTGTCTTTAAGGGGCGCTTCGAAATAATGGCCTCAGCTATTGACTTGGCTCCTCTCAGCTGACCATACCTGGATAGTATGGATATGATTTCAAGCTAACTCCCATTATTAATCTTATTATCACCAAAATACTATCTATGAGCAAGGCCTCAAGGAATCAGAATATCTCATATCTAACTCCTAGTCTTTCAGCCATGAAAACCCTCGTTAAGTTTATAAATGGAAGCTATTAAAGCCGAAGTCAGCTAGCACTACATCAAACTTGTCAAATATTTTATTTTGGCCAATTGTGGTGAAATTTGCATTGAAGAGGCGAATTCTTTTCTTTTATGCTTCAGTAAGCTACTGCTCGTAGTTTTGCTTATAGTAATCAATGACCTTAGGATCAAGATCATAAGCTTGACTATCTATATCCATGCCTACATAAGTGCGTTGGGAAAGGCCTTGAGTATTTGTCTCGAATGTCCTCCAAAGCCAAAGTTACAATCTGCAATCTTGATCGGCCTTGCATAATGTAAAGATGCAATTTTGCCTATTACATTCGAAACCATCACAGGGAAATGTTTGATTATACCTTAACTCATTAGTGCTGGACAAACTAAATTAATCAAAATAATAATGGAAAAATTGAAGGAAAGTATAAATTAACATTTTTAGAAAATAATTAAAGTCAGCTAATAACCCATCTTTCAAACCAATATATGAAACGATCGACGGGTATCTTCCTGTCAAAACGAAAACGGAAGATTGGGTGAAGGTTTGGAATTCTTCTTGAAATGGAAGCAATTATATTAATCTTGTATATTCTAAATAAATGGAAAATTTGGATAGAAAGGACATCAGACTATTAAGCTCGCTCACTGATCTTAAACTCGAAAATATTAAAAATGAGTCCCACAATGAGGAAGTAAGCTTTATATTAGCTCTTAGGGAAAAAGAAAGACTCGCAAAATGGGAGCATTGAGGGCCATCTACGATAACGAAATTTATGAAAATTTCTTATAGGTAGTTCAAAAGAAGACAGTAAACGACAAGGCATTGATTTTAAAAAGCCTCAAAACTCATTTTACATTTTCCTCCCTGATCGAGGATAAGGAAATAAAAGATCTTCTTCTCTAAAAATTCAAACTATGCAAGGTTAACTAAGGGCAATACCTAATGAAGCAAAATAGTATGGCAAGCTCCTTCTTCATCCTCCATGAAGGAAAACTCGCAGTAGAAATCAATGGCGTCTCAAAGAGATTCATTTAGCCAGGAGAAGGGTTTGGATAACTCGCACTTCTATACTCAGCCCCACGATCTGCCTCCATCAAAGCACTCAAATCGTCATTTTTATGGTTTATCGACCGATAGACATTTAGAAATGCAGTTTCATCAATGATCACCAAAAACTACAAAGAGAATAGAAGTTTCATTGAAAAAAATCAGTTTTTTAGTACATTTTTTTCTATTTAGAATATCTAACTTCATGCCAAAAAGATAAGTTAGCGTCGATTGCCTTAAACCAAAGATTCGAAAAGGGCAGTGATATCTGCAAAGAAGGTGAGCTGGCAGCATCCATGTATATTTTGAAATCAGGGAAGCTTGGAAGATTCAAGAATGGAGATTTCCAAGCACATATTTTGAAAGGAGAATCTTTTGAAGAGTATGCTAGTTTGACTAGATAAAGTTTAAGAAGATAGACGGTGAGAGTTGTTGAGGAGGCCTAAGTGATGGCTTTGGGAATTTAGGATATTTAAAATGCCCTAGGGAGAAGTCTTCCTCTCATCATCCTCAGGAATAATGCAAGGCTGGCTTTGAAGAGTTCGAAATATTTTGAAAAACTGAGTGAGTAGTATATCTAAAAGGCTATTGATTGCTTCAAGATTAAGAATGTTAAAGCAGGGTAGCTCATTATGCGCAAAGAAGATTTATGCAGAAACTCCATCTTTTTCATAGCTGAGGGACAGTACCTCATTTCTGATAACTCTAAAAGGGCACAAATATATGGTGAGTCTTCTTTAGCTGAGCCTGGAGATTCTTACAAATGCTAGATTAAAATGAAAGAAAACGGCAAAGTTGCTTGGGCCACACTCAATGAAATCATTAAATCTTTTGGATGCCCCTATCAAGAAGCTGTTATCAACAGTGCATCAATTATTAAGGCCTTAGAAGCACAAAAGAATAATAGAACCAACCTTACTTAAATTACTAAAAATTTAAAACTAGAATAATTCGAAGTGCTTAAAAAGCTTGGATAGGGACAGTTTGGTAATGTATTTCTTGTAAGTGATGCTCAAAAGCAAAACTTCTTTGCCCTAAAATGCATTTCTAAAGCTTAGACAATAAAAACAAAGCTTGAAAAACATTTGATCAATGAAAAGAATGCCTTATCTGCTATATCTTCTCCTTTCGTAATGGAATTCATCCGTTCTTATAAGGATGAAAACTATATTTACTTTTTGACTGAGTTTATTAAAGGCATGGAGTTATTTGATGCAATTCGAGTCATTGGCCTTCTTAATTCTGAGCAAACCATATTCTATGGAGCTCAGTTGCTACACATTATTGAAACTTTACATGAAAAATCATTCATCTATAGAGATCTTAAGCCAGAGAATGTTATGGTGTGCTCAGATGGCTATCTTAAGCTTATTGATCTGGGAACTTGTAAAAAGCTTAATGGGACGGAAAAAACTTTCACAATGATTGGGACGCCCAATTATATGGCGCCATAGACCTTGTCTGGAAAAGGATACTCTTTTCCCGTTGATCTTTGGTCTTTGGGAATAGTTCTTTATGAGTTTATGGCTGGGTTTGTTCCATTTGGTGAAGATGCCGAAGACCCACTTCAAATTTATCAATAGATTTTGAAAAATCCATTAAAGTTCCCTAAACACATGAAAGATGCTCATGTCAACTCTTTAATCTCCCTCCTCTTGAATAAAAATCCATAATCAAGATTAGGAGGATCTTTCTTAAATCTGAAAAAGCATGTTGCTTTTGACAAAGTCTCTTGGGTACAATTATAACTTAATTTAGATTGATTTGATCAGTAAAAAAACGAAGCCATGCTTTTAAGTTCCAGTTGATAAGCTGGTCGATATGTAAAAGCTAAAACCCAAATCAAAGCCCTTGAAAAATGTGCTAAAAGTGCCAACAAAGACGATGGTAAATCGTAAGGATTTAGCTGCGAACTGGGACTAAATCTTCTGATGTTGTAGAACTACTTTATTTTAATCATATTGAATGAAGATATATATTACAGATAATGAGTAAATACAAGAACAATCTGCCTTGTAATATAAGTCATTTCCTATAGAAGTACAAGCTCAACATGAAAGGTACGCAATAAAATATCCTTAGGCAACCCCAATTCCGTCCTCAAGATTCAGCACTCAGTCAACGAATTCAACAAATCCAGATAATAATCATCAGTATTACAGAGGATTTAAATCTTCCCCTCTTAGAACGAGAAGAAATTTGTCAATGATCAGCTCTACTTGGTAAGGATAAAGGGAAGAAGAGTAATTGAAGATCAATATAGAATACATACTATCAAGGAAGGATCATCAAGTTCTATCTTTTCATATTTGACTCCTTCCCATAAGAACCCCCTGAAATCATCGCTCCCTTCTATTTCACCCCAGAGCAAAATATTTAAAAAGCCTTCCTTCATTTGAATATGGATGGGGACGGGCATGTCTGCTCTCTTTCGAACCAAAAAGATAAGCAGTACTTCAAAAGCACAACAATAAAGGATATCCTGATAGAATTGTAGAATATGATATACAACCCGAATATTTCAAGTTCATACCAGAGCTAGCTCTTCAACTGCTACAAGGAAAAGGGAGATAATAGCGAATACTTTAAGAAGCTCAACCTGCAGGCCAAGTATATGGAGTATTTCGAGGATTAGTAATCAGACTCCAATTCAGATGACTCATGATTTTACTATATCTCATACCTATTTGCATTATTATATTAACTTTTTACTTAACCTAACGATGAACAGATAGCACTCATTCTCAAAGCTTTCCTCGAGAAGTCTATCCAAACTCAAGACCAAAATCGAAGTGGCCTTTTCGAGACAGCAGAATAATTAAAACCAACCGAAAAATACGCAGCATCCCGTTCCACAAAGATCTAATAGCACTAAATCATTAGCCAAATCTAAGTATTAGTCAACGGATAGGAACATGCCTTTCAGTGTTGCTATCAAAAACAAACTAATCCAAACAGATCGTCGATCTTCAGCGCATCAAACCCCTGTTTAATTATCGAGAATAAATTAAGCGTTGAAGAGTGAGAAAGTAGAAAGGAAATTATTTAATGAGTTGGAATGCAAGCATTTAATTGAGGGGTAAAAAATATTAGGGTATTCATGGTTTCACTTCCAGGGCAAGCAAATAGTTTCAATTTCGAAGCAGAGTAAATAGCAAAATCTAAGGTACTTCGCAATGAAGGAGACAGTCTAGGGGAAGTAAAAAAAGAAGATAGTTGCGGCTATCTAAGGTAATAGATGAGTTATTAAGGTATTGATAGTGATAGTCAGATGGCATGCTTTATGCGGGTAACAAAAGATACATCCTCATTACACCCAAAATGAAGCAACTTTTCAATAAGGAGGATGCTCAAAAAATTCAACTCGAAAATATACCATTCGCATTAGTTGTATGTATCATCTCCATTATGCTAGAATAGTCCACTATCAGCTTCGCCAATCTACACAAATTAGTAGGCTTTATCTTTGAGCTGATGGCTGACGGAGTACATAGCATCGATACGATTATTAATATAGTTGGTAGGAAGCTTGTGGAATCGATGAGGAAGTCAAGTAAATAAAGAGTAGACGAATTATTTATTTTGATAGTATTAGTTGAGCGTGATTTGAAAAAGATACTAGTTCATCGTAAAGAAGATTGATAAATTTAGCAAGGAAAATGATTTTGTTTTCAGGTATGTTTGTCATCACCTGCATATTAAATAACTCTAACAATCATATCAGGTTTGCCCACTCATTCTATTTCGTGTCAATGGTTCATTAAGTTTATCAATTTGCTTTGATGCCTTTATCCAAAGCTTCCCCAGAGTCCAAACAATAAAATCAAAACTTAAAAATTGTAAAAAGACTTGTGTTAATAGTGCTGATATGGATAGTAGGTGTTTGTTGAGGGAAGACAATGAATTTATGGGGCAGAGTGAGACAGTGGTAAATATCAGCTTGTTACGTTATGATGACGTAAAATTTATACTTTGAATTTTAAGTAGACCCTTATCAAATGTTTGTAAAAATACCTCCCCTCCGAAAACTATTAGAAGCGCAAGCATGTTATTAATAAGCAAAATAGGGTTTTTAGGCATTTATCTGTATTAAATTAATTTTAGTGTCAGAAAATGGTAACTAATTAATATAATAACTTAAACATGGAGGAACTTAACTTATAAAAAAAATATTCTAAGATCTCCCCAGCCCTCAAATGCTACTTCTTGTACAGCCTATACTACAAATGCATGACCATTAAAGATGTAAGGATTTTATTACATAGGCTGCATCTCGTTGCAAGCTTAACTACTCCACCGCCAAGGTAATAATCAGAGACCTCTCTCCAAAAGAGAGAAAATACGTCAAGAAGATTATCAAGATGAAAGAAAATGAGTCAAAGAGAGGACAAATCGGCCTTTTGAGGGAATGCTGCTATCGGGATATTATTGAGAAAGAGGAAATGGCTAAAGAACAAAGCTAAACTTTTAATACAACCCCTCTAAAGAATCTTCAATCCATCGAGGTCATTTCCCGCACAAGTTTTGACTTCTTCTCTCCGAATTAAAAGGGTTTAGAATAATGATCATTTGTTTATTTCTTTGACTCCACAAATCAAAACTTTGGGGATTTTTAACAGCACAACATCTCACTCACAGTGTATTCAATGATATCCTCAAGCTTGGCTTGTAAAAAATGCGGTAAAGATAAATAAAAAGGGAGTACAAACAGCTGTGTTTATATATAATTATTAATAACATGGCGATAATGAAACGTGCATCTTTTAAATGAGATAATAACCTCCTAAAGAAATATTATCTATTTGAAGAGGAACTAAATCAGCCATTGAGTTTGAATATCATTATTTGTTTTGAAAATACTTTTCAGGCCTTTTGAACTTGATGGAAAAAATATTACTCTTGATGATGGAGCAGTTAAAAACACTATTTATGATTAGCTCAAAGTATAGGCTCCCCTTGAAGTCAAAATATCATCATATTATTACAGATTTTGTCTTATTGTCTTTATTCAACAAAACATTTCAAGATTTAATTTAATTATAAGTTGTGCGCAAATCTCCAAAGATACAAATAAAATAAATATGAAGGTCAACAAAGGTATAATTCACTAATAACATAAAGAATTAAGAAAACTTCTTAGAATATTGCTTTTTCTCTAATATATAAAAATCATTAAAGAAGAGTTTGGACCAAGAATTGGTTGTTAGTAGTTATGTGTCCTCTATTTACTGAGGTTTGGGGACGCCTCTATGTAATTATCCCCTTTCCTCTTTCTTCTCCAGCCGTTTTGGTAACCTTATTACGAGTTTAACCTTTTAAATCTTACCCCTATATTTAATGAGCTCTAATCCGAGCAGTTCTCGAATATTTTCTTTAATTCCTATTGTTTTGGGCTTGAAAAGCATTGCCCTTTCCTCCTAGTTACTTTAACTCTGTCTCTCTATCTTCTTTTACGTTGTTGGTCGTTGTTGAAGTCAGAGGCTTAATTGATTGAACTACTTGATTATGAGTTATTTAAGTGTAAACCGTCCCAGCCTTTGCCTACATAAACGGAATACTTGTTGTCTGCCTTGTATGGTTATTGTTGAAAAGGTCATTTCTCTTCATGAACTGCTATGCGTCAATTTAACCCAAAGAACCATTCATTGAAATTTTACTTAAGTTTACAGTCCGAAGAACTGAGGAAGCAAAGGCTTACCCTCTTGCTGACCTTATTCTTTGATGTTGGTAATAATCTTTCAATTAGGTC
>JACCDV010081082.1_pt1 | contig 18816 bp, 18 predicted proteins | sample 7446131 | NCBI WGS metagenome assembly JACCDV01 (sample SAMN15323448, study PRJNA562643) | freshwater metagenome | isolation source: river surface water | place: USA:Blue River Watershed | collected 2017-08-17 | reverse complement strand
CTCACTGCCTCGCGTGGTCGCGAGGCATCGTTCCGGCGTTCGATTCCTGCACGCACAGCACGCAGGCGCTGTGCTCTCGGTCACATTTCATGTGCCCTCGGCAGGAAACTCCCTCGACTAAATGTTTGCCGTCGCAAACATTTGTCTGGGCACCGCCTCACTGCCTCGCGTGGTCGCGAGGCATCGTTCCGGCGTTCGATTCCTGCACGCACAGCACGCAGGCGCTGTGCTCTCGGTCACATTTCATGTGCCCTCGGCAGGAATCGAACCTACATCTTTCCCTTAGGACGGGACTGCTCTATCCATTGAGCTACGAGGGCGACGGTCGTTACTGTACCACGCAACAAAGCGCCTCCGAGGAGGCGCTTGTTTAGTCACTTGAAAGAACTACGCGTGGCGAATAGCTGGCGAGGTCACAACCATGGCGCGTCGCTCAGCTGCGGTCCGTCGAAATCGACGGAACGGGCTCAGGATCAGCATCTTCAATGCGAAGAAGACCATCTTTACCGCTACCGTGCCTTCTGCGAATAGGAGCGCTTTATCTGCACCGAGCGCCCCGCGAAGGGCGCTCTCCGACATGGCATTGTATGGCGGTGGAAGGAACGTGCAGCAGATTTTGATGAATTGTAGATTGAAGTCGAGCAGCTTAATCACCAGTGGTGCGGCGTTGTACCACACCACCAACACAAGTGCGATCGAGAGAATCCAGAGAATAAAGCGCGTGATAGTCCTCCCAACGAATTTCAGTGTAGCCATGGTCGCCTCCGCGTATGTGTCAGCGGCTTACGATAGAGCAATTATCGACAGATTGTATGAAGCCCATCGATAGCCCCTCGGGGTGCTACCATTGAGCCATGCCGCCAAATAACGAAATGATGAAGGAGATCCTACGTCTTACGCAGGAGAACAACAAGATGCTGCGCTCCATGCGACGAGGCACGTTCATTAGAACGATCTTCCAGTTCCTCCTCTATGCTGCTGTGGCTATTTCGGCGCTCTATTTCTACAGCACGTACATGGCTCCAGCGCTCACGCAAATTAATGCGACCGTAGAGCAGATACAGGGGACCCGAGAATTGACTCAGGCGCAGTTTGGATCGTTTCAGGAGATGCTCAAAACGTTCGCAGAAAAGTTTAAGACCAGCACCACAACGCAATAAACAAAAAAGCCCCTCAATGGGGCTTTTTTGTTGTCTGTGCTTGGGACCGGGGTCGAACCGGTGACCCTTCCCTCTTCAGGGGAATGCTCTACCAACTGAGCTACCCAAGCAGGTCACGAACTTGAAGAGAATACTATATATTCGAGCTTTTTTCGAGGCCTAGAACCCAAGACCGAATGTCATTGCCTCAGAAGCTGGTGTGAGCCACTTCGAGGTGTTGAGCTTTACCTCGTAGGTCTTGCCGAGCTCCTTGTATTTCACGCCTCCTTTTTCAAGTGCGTAGTCGAGCACGCCGCGGGTGATCTTTACGTCTTGGATGCAGTAGTCACGCACCTTATCTACTTCTCCAGCGCGCCACCAGCGTAACGATTGCGTGCCATGCGCACTTTTCTTAGCACCCAGTGAGCCTTCTGCCACTGCATCGAGTTTGAGTCGGCGACCAGCCACTTCGTAAATCTCTTTCATAAGGTCGAGACTCTTTATTTTGGTGAGGTCACCCGGATAGTATTTATTCAGGAGAGGGATATCAAAATGATCCGAGTTGTAACCTACGAGGATGTCCGTGCGCTCTAAGATAGGCCAGAGTTTTGGGAGTTCGGGCACAAGGTAGCTTGAGTACTCATTCGTTTCCGAATCGTGAATACACACGATCGCGATATCAAGCGAGGTAATGTCGCTTGAGCCCGTTTCGTCCAACCAATTGGCGGTTTCTATATCGAACGTAACGATGCGCATTGGGAAAGAGTATACACGACCCGAAGAGTCGACCTCTTTACCCGAGTGAGGAAAAGAGATGTTCCGAGATTCGATCTGCCGGAAGGATGGTTTCGTTACCGGTCTCGAGATTCTTGATGGTGTAGCGACCTGAATCGCGCTCCTTTGCGCCCACAGCAATCACGAACGGGATCTTCATTTTGTCGGCTTGGCGAATTTGGTCGCCCACGCGCTTGCCGGAGAAGTTCACTGCCACCGTCACGTCTTCGCGACGCAGATCCTGTGCAAGGCGAATCGCGTGCGTGGTTGCTTCTGGCTCCACGATAGCGATCATGATTTCCGTTGCTGGGGCGTATGCCGGAAGAAGATTGTGCGCCTCCAAGAACTCCTTAATGGTCACGTCGCCCATAGCAAAGCCCACAGTCGGAATCGGGTCGCCACCAAAGAGCGCGAGCAGATTGTCGTACCGCCCGCCGCCAGCAAGGGATCGGCGGTTCTCAGGATTTGTGTCGAACACTTCAAACACCATGCCAGTGTAGTAATCAAAGCCGCGGGTGATAGTGGTGTCTACCACCATATTTTTCACACCCATTGTTTCTAACATTTGACGGAGCTCTTCGAGGTACGCGCTCGAGGTAGTGCGTGCAATGTGGTCGGTGAGCGTTGCGGCAGACTTCGCGCCTACGAGCTCAGCGAGCTGTACATCGAAGTCGTCGATCTTTGCTCGGCGGTCAAGGAGTCGTGTTACATCTGCGCGTGCCTCGGTTTTCACCCCAGCTTCTTCAAAGATTGCATCAAGGATGCGACGATCCGACACACGGATCTCGAAGTCGTTGTCTTCCGCACCAAGGCTGCGGATCGTGGCGTAGGCGAGCGTGATAATCTCCGCATCTGCCTCAATGCCAGAGGCCCCTACGATATCGGCATTCATCTGCCAAAACTCTCGCAAGCGGCCCTTTTGTGGGCGCTCATAACGGAAGAAGTTGCCTATGGAATACCAGCGCGATGGCATCGGGATCTCTCGTGCGTGAGCCGCGATCATGCGAGCGAACGTAGGGGTCATTTCCGGGCGGAGTGTTACTTCGCGCTCACCACGGTCGGTGAAGGTGTAGGTTTGGTCGTTTACAATCTCGTCGGAGGTTTTGGAGCGATAGAGTTCTGCTGGCTCAAACACGCTCGCGTTGTATTCCTCGTAGCCATAGAGCTCGCAGATGCGCTCCATGTGCTCAAAGATGTATCGCTGCACGAACTGTTGTTCAGGATAGAAGTCGCGCACGCCCTTGTACGGCTCAGTTGAGAGGTGGTCCTTTTTTGACATGCCTCATTATGCGTTTTTACTGCACCTTCGGCAATGAAGGCGCTCCGTCGATAACTGGTTTTTGAGACGTGTAAATTTCTGCTGAAATTTCACTCTGTCTCGTCCCGTCGGACTTGCGAACGCTCAAAAACTCAGTCACCGACTCCGCTCAAATTTTGTACGCATGCTATACTCGCGCGCATACATGTCGTACGACACAACAAAATTTGAGATCCGAGAGATCGGTGGCGCAAAGGGGAAAGGGCTCTATGCGCTTCAGGATTTTGAGTTTGGTGAATACCTGCTCGACTACACTGGCGAGAAGATCACCACCAAGCACGCAGACACGCTCGAGACAAAATATTTGTTTGAGTTGGATGAGGATTGGACGATCGATGGAGAAACGGAGACGAACACCGCTCGCTACATCAATCATTCGTGTGATCCGAATGTGGAGGCGGAAGTGGATGGTGATCGTATCCTCATCCATGCGGCCCGCGATATAGAAAAGGGGGAGGAGCTATTGATCGACTATGGAGATGAGTATTTTGACGAGTTCATCCGGCCGTACGGATGTATGTGCGGCACCTCGGTTTGTCGTCAGAACGAAAAGCCAAAGGCCGTGGCTAAAAAGGACTAAAATGGTAGGATATTCGCTATGAAATCTGTCACCATCTTTTGGCTCGCTATTTTAGCGCTCATTGTTATCGGGGTCGCATCGAGTTTTTATGTAGGCTCGAAGCCAGGTAAGTACGACACCTTTGCACAGTGTCTCGCCGACAAGGGAGTGATCTTCTACGGCGCATTCTGGTGCCCTCACTGCCAGGCGACCAAGCGTATGTTTGGTGCTTCGGCTCGACTCCTCCCATATGTAGAGTGCTCAACGCCAGATGCGAAGGGTCAGTTGCAGAAGTGCACCGATATCGGTGTGCAGAGCTACCCAACATGGGTGTTTCCAGATGGTTCCCGACTCACGGGTGAACAGACCCTCCAGGCATTGGCCGAAAAATCAACGTGCCAACTCCCAGCATAAATGCCAACTGATACACTCAACCAAATACTGGGTACCGGAACACTTGCATTGCAAGTCGTTACGGTTGGTCTGATCGTGGCGCTTGTTTTGCGCAAAAAAATCTCAGGGCTCAATGATGTAGTGAAGCAGTTTGGTGGCGTGGCACTTCCACTCGCATTTTCGCTCTCGCTCCTTACAGCGGCACTCACGCTCTACTACTCAGATGTGCTCGGCTTTGAGCCGTGTCCGCTGTGTTGGTGGCAGCGAGTGTTCCTGTATCCGCAGGTCATCATATTTGCGCTCGCATTGTGGAAGGGTATTTCTTTCCGACTACTCTCTATTGTGTTTTCAGCACTTGGACTTGGCGTGGCGCTCTATCATCATGCACTCCAGATGCTTCCGGCAGGTGCACTTCCATGCCCAGCCACCGGGCCAAGCTGCTCACAGATCACATTGCTTGAATATGGGTACATCACATATCCGCTCATGGCGGCTACGCTTTTCGCATTTTTGATTGCGCTTATGCTCGCCAATCGAGCGAAATAGCTAGAGCACCGGTTCTCGGTTGTCTTTGCGGAAGATCCGGCCTTCGATCGAATACCGATCGTAGCCGTGACAAAATAGTGCGAGTCCGAGTGTAAAAAGGATAAAGTGTGGCCACACTGCTTCCGCGAAGTACAACTGTGAAAGTGTGAGCCAGAAAATAAAGAACACACCAGTCCATCGAATCGCGATCCCAAAAAAGAGCATCGCACCAGCTAGGAATTCGATAATGAGTGCGCCAAGCACTACGAAGAGCGGGTCGAAAGGGAAGTAATCGGTGAGGTTATATCGTGTAACTACTTCTAGTGCGAGAAGTGAGTGAATATATTTTGCATACACGGCAGCGAACATCGCGCCAAATCCCAGCGATATGCGCATGATAGGGAAGGCGAGCGGTTGCCATTGGTTAACGGTGCGGGGGCGGATTCCGCGTATCCCGACCGCATGGTCGATGGACCACATACCAGCTCCGAGAATGTACAAAAGAATGAATGCACCGAGGAAATCGCTGTAGTCGAGAATGGTGATACCAACGACGGATGCTGCATACGCCCAGAGGGCAATCATGAGGAGTGCTGCGTAGCGCGTAAACAAACCGAAGAGGATTGAAAGGCCAAGTGCAAACGTGACGATCGTCATGAGTTCACTTCCTATGCCGGCACCGAACAGTTTTACGAACGGATATTCTGGTCCGAAAAGCGCGCTGTTGTAGCTAAAGAATATAAAGCATGTACCCACGCCAAGTCGCACAAGTGGCAAGGCGAACCGCTTGATCGCATGAAAGAACGGCGCAGTAGCTCGCTCGAATACCCGGAAAAGCGTTGCAAAAAAGATAGTGGATACAACGACGAAGGATACGAACGCCCAGAAATAAAAGTTGTACTCATTGCCGAAGTACGCACTAAAAGTGTTTGGTGATTCTGCAGCGAGATGTGCAGCAATTACAGAAGGCGGCAGTACGTACATTTCATGCGCAGAAGTGAGCGCGGGGATAAAGAATGCCGAAAGGGCAATAATGAGACGCTTCATCATTCCTTCATTTAAACATGCGTGATCATTGAGGCTTCGATGTCCTGTGTACTACCACCAGTCTTCTTCCCAGGATTGAGAATATTGAGCGGATCGAAGATCCTTTTCACCTCGGCAAAGAGTTCCACCATTTTCTCGCCGTACATGATCGAGAGATACGGGGTGCGAATGATGCCGTCGTTGTGCTCGCCGGTGATCGATCCCTTGTACTTCGCGACGATCTCATACACCTTTGGTTGTAGCTCCACGATTTCCCTGCGGTGTTCTGGGTTTTTCATGTCCATGAGCGGAATGATGTGGAAATTTGCATCGCCAATATGTCCTGCGATCGTATAGAGAAGGTGATGCTGGTCGAGGAGCTTGTAGAGCTCCGGAATGAATTGCGGGTAGTTGTCGGGGTGTACCACAAGATCATCTATAAATGGAGCTGCGTATAAGCCCTTGAGATTCTTTCGCAAAAGCGCAAATGATTCTCGGCGGATTGTCCAGTATTTTGCAGCTTGCGCCTCCGATTTTGCGAGCTTGGTCGAGACAGCGAGGCCGTGCAGTGCGTGTCGTGCAGCACGCGCCTTCTCGATGGCAAGCTCTGGTGTGTCTTCTGCAAACTCAGCCATCAAGACAAGCTTTGGCACGCCCCCGGTGAGTACCATCCACATCTCTGGAATGAACGCGAAGCCGAGCTTGATCATTTGGCCGAATCCAAAGTGTCCGATGATCTGCGGAATGAATCGCACCGCGAGCTTGAATGTTTGATCGTCGTAGGATTCAAATGACTCCGGGTCATGCTCAAGTACTCGTCGCACCACCTCAGGCAGTACATTCATGTCGGAGAGAAAGATCACCAGCATCGCTTTGTGTTCTTTGAGCTTTTCGAGCCCTACGGTGCCCTCGGTTACGACAGCGAGCGTGCCCTGCGAGCCACATACGAGCTGTGTGAGGTCAAATGTGTTCTTTTCGCGGTCGATCACATTCCAGAGCGCATATCCGGCAGAATTTTTCGTAACCGTTGGCTTCGCGTCGTGAATTTCTTGCTCGTGCTTTGTAATAAGCGCATGTACGCCTTTGTATATTGAGCCCTCAAGTGTGTTTTCTTTCTCCTTCTCCTGAAGCTCGGAGAATGTGATCGGCCCGAGTGTTGCTTTGCTGCCATCGGAGAGCACCACATTCAACGAGCGCACGTAGTCGTTCGTTTTGCCGTAGCGAAGCGTGAGCTCACCACCTGAATTGTTGGAGATCATCCCACCAAATGCACAAAGCATACGAGATGCGGGGTATGAAGGGATGAGTTTGCCTACTTTTGAAAGTGTTTCCTTTTCGAGATCGCGATAATACACGCCCGGCTCAGCGGTAACTGCGTCTTTGTCTACCTTTCGGATCGCGTTCATATATTTCGTAAACACGAGGGAGACTGAATTGGTGAGTGAGCCACCCGTCATGTCGGTGCCGGCGGATCGGGGAGCAAGTGAGATGTTTTCTCCGCGCTCTTTCGCTTCGTGCACATATTTCACGACGGCGGATACGTCATTGCTATCTTTCGGGAATACCACAACTTCGGGTGTGCGTTCGAACACGCTCGTGTCGCGACTATATTTTTTGAGCGTTTCGCTGTCGTTGACCACGTCGCCTTTGATAAGGCGCGCGAGTCGTTCTTGTAGATCAGCCATTACATGAATTTTACCTTGCACAGGAAGCGCGGAGGGGAGTTATATACATATGATCGATGCCTGTGACACGCCATTAAAAAATCGGGTTCGTCGTAATGACGAACCCGATGTTGAATGAGCGAAGGATCAGACGAGTCGAAGCTGCGGTGGCCTCGGCTCCTTGTGGAATTCGCGAAGCGCGTGGAGGAATTCTTGCACCGACGGGAAGTCGTCGATGGTTTTGTTGAACTCCGGCGGCACGAACACGTTGTGTGGGCCCTGATGCTCAGTAACTGGAACGGCGGTCCAAGCCATTGCATACCCCATGATTGCCTCGATGTACCGTCACTATTATACTATTTTTATAGTAATTGTCCAGTAGTGTGGCGTTTCATCTACGCTTCACTGCATAGGCGGCACAATCACTCCATGAAATCCGCGCTTACGCACCTCTGGGGCGTCTTCGTCAGTCGTTCGTTTCTTGTGATTATTGCCGCGTTCGGCATCTTTTCTCTGATCGGGCTTGGGCTCTGAAGTCTCAACCTCGGGGTCAAATGAAGCTGAAGAGTGTAAAGCCCATTTGACATATCGTTGTAGCGACATACCATGCAATGGCGCATGGCTGAATATGTATCGAATAACGTTAACCGTCTTCGAACTCAACGTGGTATGACCCAGGAAGAGCTGGCTGAGAGAACTGGTGTGAGTCGACAGACGGTGATTGCGATCGAGAAGGGGAATTACGCTCCTTCGGTCTTACTCGCGATCAAGATCGCGCGTGTATTTAAAACTCCAGTAGAGGAGGTTTTTACGATCACACATGAGAAATAATCTTTTTTTACAAGTTTTGTCTCTGAGTGCGCTCCTTGTCGCAGCATTCTTTTTGCTTGATCCGCTGAAGCTGCAAATGCCTGAAAATATTCATATGGCGACACTCGCCTGTGTAGTTGTGCTTGCAGGGATATTTGCAGCATTTGTGCTTTCGGAAGGTGGTGGTGATGAGCGTGAAGGGGTGCATCGTGCATTTGCCGGTCGAATTGCCTTTTTTCTTGGTGCGCTCGTACTCATAGTAGGCATTACAGTTCAGACCTTTGCGCACGCGCTTGATCCGTGGCTTGTATATGCGCTCGTGGCCATGATAGCTGGGAAAGTTATTGCGCGGATCGTTGCCGCGAAGACGAACTAACGAGTTTGTCCACAGGACATGTAAAGTTAACTTGACATGTCTGCCTCTCAGACTACACTTCTCCTATACCTGCTAAAAAATATGTATGACAAAAACAGCACTAGGGATCATTGGAATTGTTGTGCTCGCGCTCATTGGCGCAGCGTTCGTGTATCAGTCGAGTACAAGCGGTAAGATGGAAGGTACAAATGCAGCAATGATGCAGAAAGAGGAGGGTGGAATGCTGAAAGCAGACGCTGACTCAATGGAGATGATGGACAAAGGTGGTGACGATACCATGATGGACGATGGCGCTATGAAAAAAGACGACGCCATGATGAAAAAGGATTCAATGATGCAGGGCGAAACAAAAAAGGATGGCTCCATGATGGCGAATGGATCCTACGAGGCCTATGCGCCGGAAAAGCTCGCGCTCGCAAACTCGGGCGACGTTGTGTTGTTCTTTCGCGCATCGTGGTGCCCGACGTGCAAGGCGGTTGATTCCGATATTCGAAGCAAAACCACAAGCATTCCCGGAGGACTCACGATCCTCGATGTCGACTACGACAATTCATCTGATCTCAAAAAGAAGTACGGTGTGACATACCAACACACATTCGTACAAGTATCTGCAGATGGATCTTTGATTAAAAAATGGAGTGGTTCGCCTACGCTTGCAGCGTTGGTTGCACAGGTACAATAGAGGGTATGTTCCTGCTCGCACTCTCATTTCTTGCTGGTGTACTTTCGGTGTTTGCCGCCTGCGTGCTGCCACTCCTGCCTGTGATCGTCGGTGGATCACTCACGACGAATGGATCTCGAAAGCGAATGTATGTCATTGTGTTCGCCCTTGCCGTATCGATCGTTGTATTTACGCTTGTGCTCAAGGCGAGCACAGCGTTGATCGCCGTGCCGGAGTCATTCTGGCGGTACTTCTCGGGACTGATCATTATTGCGCTGGGAGCATTTACACTGTGGCCAAATCTCTGGGTTCGAGTGCCCGGAATCAATCGATTGAATCGTGCATCGAATCAGTGGCTTGCCGAGGGTTATCAGCGCGGCGGCACCATGGGGGATGTGATCATGGGTGTATCACTGGGACCTGTTTTTGCGAGTTGTTCTCCGACGTATTTCCTGATCCTCGCGACAGTCTTGCCGGCTCAACCGGTCCTCGGGCTCATCTACCTTATATCCTACGCAGTGGGACTCTCCCTTGCGCTGTTGCTCATTGCTATCGCCGGAGAGAAACTCACGCAACGGCTCGGCGTATCGCTTGCCCCAGACAGTATCTTCTTTAAGACAATCGGTGTGATATTGATCGTGGTTGGCCTTTTAATCGCGAGCGGGGGCATGAAAAAGGTGGAAACGTGGTTCGTTGAGCGGGGGCTCGATGCCACATTCATCGAATTGAAGTTACTCGGTGCACAGAACATGGAGCAAAAGACTCCATTGACGCAGGATATGACGTTTGTCGATCCCGAAATGAAACGATTCATGTATACAACGGCTCCTGAGCTCGTTTCGCCGTCTGGGTACCTCAACACAAATGGTGCGCCCATAACACTTGAGCAATACCGAGGTAATACCGTCGTGCTACTCGACATATGGACCTACAGCTGTATCAACTGCCAGCGGACCCTGCCATACATTACAAAATGGCACGAAACTTATAAGAATATGGGATTCGAGGTGATTGGTGTGCACACACCTGAATTTGCCTTTGAGAAGCTCGCTTCCAATGTGGAAAAAGCGATTGCCCAGTGGGGGATCATGTATCCAGTGATTCTCGATAATGAGTACAAGACGTGGACGGCGCTCGGTAATCAATACTGGCCGCGAAAGTATCTAATCGACATCGATGGGTACATCGTGTACGACCACATCGGAGAAGGGGGATATGAGGAAACTGAAGCAGCTATTCAGCGCGCGCTCGCTGAGCGAGCCATCCGACTCGGACTCGCTGCATCGACGACAAGTGAAGTGTCGTCATCGGTAGTCGTAGAAGCTCCCGATCGCCGGGTTGGCTCACCAGAGATCTATTTTGGTGCATGGCGCAATGAGTACTTTGGCAACGGCGTTCAAGGAAAAGAAGGACGTCAGTCTCTTGCGCTTCCCAAGCCAATGCCATTGAAAAAGAATATCTTGTATATGTATGGCGAGTGGGATATTGCGTACGAGTATGCAAAAAATGCGCGAGCAGATGCGGAGATCACATTCAAGTACGATGCGAAGAATGTGTATATGGTTGCTCGTGCCGATAGACCGGTGCGTGTACAGATATATGTCGACGGAGCGATGGTGCGTGAAATCGTAGTACAGGAAGATCGATTGTACGACATTGTGCGTGCGGATGAGTACGGGGAACACGTGCTCGATTTGAAGATCCTCGATCCTGGTCTCGAGGCATACACATTCACGTTCGGATAAAGAAGCGCGACATCATCGAATCTACATGCGCCACTGTGGAAGATGACCTCTTACTACGGGGTAATTTTCTTTATTGTATGAACATTATTTTTAATGGGAGACGTGCGGTGTTTGCGATCGCACTCTCATTCGCAGTTTTGGCATGGGGTATGCAATTCACGTCTGCGCACGCTGATGCCTCCAGTACGACTTCCGAGTTGCAAGACCGTGTCCCGAGCGTGCGCGACGTGTTCGATCAAATTTTGCGCGTGCGCGATGCGACTTCGGCAACAGCGATTGCAGGTACAGATGCATCCTCTACCGTGCAGACACCATTTAGCTCATCGCTACGCGATCTGATTCCAGACGTGCGTGGCATTATTGCAGGCGCGAGCACAACAGCATCATCAACGAGTCAGGGAGGACTAGGTAGTGGGATCGTGGACATGGTGAACACTGTTCTCGGCTCATCAACAGTGAGTGGGGGAATGGGTGCGCAGATCGCCGATTCCATCACGGGTGCAACAACTGGAAACGGCACATCAAATTATGGACCATTCATTAAGTGTGTGCTCATCGCCCCGATCGGGTGGCCACTGCCAACGTATTCATCTGAGTGTAATGCCACCACGACCAACAAAGCGAGACTCACGATCATTAAGAACACTGTGAACGATAACGGATCATTCGATTTCACGATCTCTGGCTCGGGTAATGCGTCGACGTCGCTCACAACGTCAGGCAACACAGCGCGTGTACAGTTCTTAGCTGATCCGGGTACCTATGTCATTGCTGAACTCGCACGACAAGGCTGGATGCAAACAGCGCGCGGATGTTCAAGTCAGAATGCATCTTCAACTGGGGCAGCCACGGGCGATCTGGGGTGGTCGGTATCAGTCTCAGCGGGAGATGACATCGTGTGTACCTTCGTGAACACAGCCTCGTCGACACCAACAGGCGGAGGTGGTGGATGCATCGAAAACTGCACGACGGGTGGTGGTGGAGGTGGGTCAACTCCAACCGGTGGTGGATCGGGGGGTTCGAGCCCGACGGGTGGAGGCAGTGGTGGTGGACCAAGTGGGGGCGGCGGGGGTTCAAATCCGCCAGGTGAAGTGCTTGGTAACACGATTACTGTTCCTACTGCGATGCCCGGTATTCCAAACACGGGCGCAGGAGGCTCGGCGGCAGGCACCATCATGATGCTGCTGGTCTCATTCGCGATTGCAGTCATCGGCATATTCCACCTCAGGCGAAACAATTACTAAAAAACGAGAGTAAAGACACGACGCTTCACGATAAGAAGCGTCGTGTTTTTTATTTGTAACGAATCTATACATAAAAAATCAAATATAAAACCCTGTATCGGAACACGTGCAAGATGTGCACAACATGAATGAAGAATGAGAACAAACGTTCATGTTTTGTTCACGACCGTCGCTGCATTCTTAGCTTCGGTTCGATCCAAGGTCGATGAGCCACGGTCGCGTTTACGCGCGACCAATACAAATTACTAAAAGTATTAAGAAATAAAACAAACAATATGAAAGTAACTATGCTTCGAAAGTCAGCGGCTGCTGCTACAGCTGCTGCGACAGCCTTGGGCGCATTCGCGATTGCAGCTCCGCTCGCATTCGCAGATATGAATTCTAGTTCTATTACCATTAGCAGCTCGAACTCCGGAGCTATCGTGAATAGCACGACAGCATCTGCAACGACCGGAAACAACACGGCTGGCGGCAGCCGCGGCGGACGAGGTGGTTCAGGGGGTGATGTAGATGGAGGAAACGGCAGCTTCAATAACGGTGGCGCAACAGCTGGAAACGGCGGCGACGGCGGTAATGGTGCAGCTGGAGGTCTCGTAACAACAGGGGATGCTATGGCTGACGCTGGTTCTATGAACATGCTCAACAGCACAGACGTAGACCTTGGATCTGATAGCGAGGAGTGCGGCTGCGATCAGGATATGAACAGCTCAAGCATTACAGTTGATACCAACAACGACGACGGCGTAAGCATGATCGCAAATGGTACTTCTGCTTCTGCTGACACAGGCAGCAACACAGCTCGCGGATCACGCGGTGGACGCGGCGGTTCAGCTGGCGACATTGACGCGAACGGCAGCAACAATAACGGCGGCGCAACAGCTGGAAACGGCGGCGAAGGCGGCGCAGGTGGTATCGGCGGCGAAGTAAGCACGGGTGACTCAACTTCAAACGCAGGTGCGATCAACATCATGAACACGACGATGATTCGTGTCCGACACTAAGATTTGTTGATTCTGGCGAGGTTCTCGAAAGGGAACCTCGCTCCCGGTAAGCCCTCCACATGTGTGGAGGTTTTGCCGGGGGTAACGCCTCGTTATTGGTTCAGGTAATTAGTTCTGCTCTTTCTGTTCTTTCCTTACAAGTATCTATCAAAGGTTCTTTCGTTAGTAACTTAGTTCATTCGTATGACAAAAACGAGAAGTCTTAGTGTGCTGTTCGCAGCAATAGCACTCGCAGCGGTCGTGCTGCTTGCAAACGCGACCCTTACTCAAGCGGCGTCATCACTATTTGGCGCAGCGACAACGGGCTCTGATCATGTGGTTCTCATTTCAGACCTGAGCGATAATCCGGGAACCACCACAAACGATTTTAGTGGCGTATCGTTCGACGATGCCGTTGGTCTCTCGTATGGCGCACTGACCAATCTCAGTGCCTCATATAATGTGACCGACGACGATTGCGGCGGCGGTTCTCCACGATTCCAGATCCAGATCGACACCAATGGCGACAATGTCTCGGACGGCTCGGTAAAGGTGGCATTTGGTCCATCTCCAAACTTCACCAACTGCGCTTCAGGCTGGCAGAGCACCGGTAATGTGATCGGCAACAATGATGCTGGTCGCTACGACTACTCCAATTTTGGTGGCTCGCCATTCACGACGTACAGCAACATGCCTGCGTCAGTCGCGAGCGGTACGGTTCGCAACATCTCTGTCGTAGTCGACAGTGGGTGGAGCAACGACGCATCAAATGGTGATAGTGAACAGACGGTCCTCGTGGATAACGTGATGATCAATAGCGCATCGTACACATTCGATCCAGCACCTGTTACGGTGACGATCGTAAAAATGATCGATGGTTCGCATGCATCCTCCACGAGCGCTACCTCATCATTCCCGATTTCTGCAACATGGAGTTCAACATCCACTGGATCAGGCTCCGGTTCGTTCGCGCTTGGCCCAACGGGATTCAATAATCCATCTCCCTACGAAGCAACCACGGCGGATATGACTTCGGGCGCGAGCTACAGCCTGATGGAGAACACGAGCACATCAACGGGTTCCGTTGTGGGTCCAGACTGTGCAAGTGGCACACCGTATCGACTCGTTGGATACACCGTGGGTGATAGTCGTGCGGCTGCAGCATCAAGCACAGCAACGACCACGGCTCCGTCGCTCACCAACATCACCACGAACAAGTATGTGTATGTGTGGAACGCTTCATGTGCACCAGCAACAGCAACAACATCTACGGTAACGATTGTGAAATATGTGGATGGTGCGCATGCAACAGCCTCATCATCGAACAATGCAGTCTTCCCGATGCAGGCAAACTATCAAGCATCGAACGTAATTGGTGGCGCTGCAGGAACTGATCCATATACGATCGGTCCGGTAGGAAACAACACACCAAACGCGTACGAGGCAAAGACCTTGGATCTCGCCAATGGTGCGTCCTATAGCACGTACGAGCACACAAACACACCTGTTGTCGGTGCCGCATGTAATGGCACGAGCACGCCATTTAGATTGGTGGGCTACACGTGGGGCGACACGCTCGCAGCAGCGGCATCGAGCACGCCATCAACCACGACACCATCGTTCACGAACCTTCAGTCAAACAAGTATGTGATCGTATGGAACGCAACGTGCGGTAGCACGACAACACCTCCCGTATCAACCTCTACGGTGAAGGTGCATATCCTGAAGTACCTCAATGGTTCAAAGGCGACCGCAGCATCATCGAGCAACTTTATGTTTCCGATGACCGCTACATGGAATGCATCGAACCTCGATGGTGGCGCAACTACAACGGGTAGCTACGTGCTTGGAAACAATCACGGAGGTGCAGCTGATCAGTACGGAGCAGACACAGCAGCAATGACTGTGGGTGCCCACTACTCAACTGCCGAAGTAACTGCAACGAGTAGCGGCATGGTGCTCCCAATTGGTGCTGCGTGCGAGAACGACAAGTACCGACTCGTGGGATACAAGACAAGCAATGTGAGCTTCGCTGATGCAGCATCAAAGACTGTCTCAACAAGCTCGCCTCACTTCTGGTCGCTCAATCAGGACCAGTACGTGATTGTGCTGAACGAAACATGCAATGGCTCAACAACGCCTCCAACACCGACTCCAACGGGTGTCTGTGCAGCAACCTCGACTCCAGCTGGCTACACACGAGTGAATGGAACTGTTGGCAACGACAAGGTGACACTGCAGCCGAACACCTACTACGTAGGTATGGGCGGTAACGACAAGGTTACGGCAGGGGATGGTAACTACATCATCTGTACTGGAGCAGGTAACGACACGATCTCGCTTGGAAACGGTAACGCGGAGATCCATGCAGGCGGTGGCAACAACACCATTGAAACGGGTAATGGTACGCACACCATCACTACGCTCTCCGGCAACGACAAGATCACAACCGGTAGTGGTGCCGACACGATCAATGCGGGAGGTGGCAACAACAACATCTCTTCTGGTGGCGGTAACGATTCCGTTACGACGGCCTCGGGCAACGACAAGATCGATGGCGGAGCCAATACCGACTCATGCGCAGCAGGCGGCGGTAACAACAACGTCTCGAACTGCGAATCCTAAACAATTATTAGCCAGGGAGAGGCGGGACTTCGGTCCCGCCCTCTCATGAGGCCTTCATCTTGTGAGACGTACCCTGTCTCGACTGGATGCCTCAGAGAGGGAACAGCATAAATATCAACACTAATCATCACAGTATGTATACACGCCGGAATTCTCTTCTTTATGCGGTCATTGGTGTCACGGCCGCACTGGTTGTAAGTTTCTCGCTCATCTCCTCTCCATATTTTGTATATGCGCAGGAGGCAGTCGCGACCTCAACTGAAGAGCAGCCGGAGATGCAAACTGAAGAAAATCAGGCAACGAATGTAGAATCCACCGGCGAATCGTTTTCAGATCAAAGTGTTGCAGCGACACAAACGACGACGGCCGAAGAAGGTGAAGCAGGTACTGGTAACGGGGAAGATGGCTCAGACGCACACGTACCCGGAGAACAGGTTGTGACTGCGACTTCAACTGATGGCACCGGCGGCAATGCGGGTGTTGGTGGCACGATCGTTACGGGCGATGCAACAGCCTCGACGACAGTGCAGAATGAAATGAATTCAAATGTTTCGAATCCTGATGAGCCAGGAGAGACGAATTCGTCTCAAATTACGTCGTCGACCACAAACAATGCTGATCTCGGATCAAATGCCTCTTCTACTGCTGAAACCGGCGACAACCAAGCAGAGGGTGGAGAAGGATTGGCCACCATCGTCACCGGTGTCGCTGTTGCAACTGCAAACGTAATCAATGTGGTAAATACAAACATCTTTAATTCCGTCGGTCTCATCGTATTCCTCAACCAGCTATTTGGTGGCGGGTTCGATTTCCGCAATCTCGACCTCTCGTATTTCTTTGACGACCCAGCGGTCCCGGATGGTCCACAAACAGGCTGCAATTCGGAAGGAACAGGATGCGAGAGCGACTGTACGCTGCTCACGTGTCTTAATAGCTCGCAGCTCAATGTGGTGAACACAAATACTGCAACAGTAACCAATAGTGTGATCGTGCGTGCGTCGACCGGTACGAACGTGGCGTCGTCTTCCGGCGACGGTGGCGCTCAGGTCGATACGGGTGATGCGTACGCGGCTGCGAATGTACTTAACTTGGTGAACACGAATGTGATCAACTCGAAGTATTTAGTCGTTTCGTTCAACAACTTCGGCAACTTGGTGCAGGACATCACGCTTCCAACTGCCGCATTCTTCCACACACTTCTTGGTCGCGGGGCAACGATGCCATCGATGAACTCGAGCACGTTTGACGTGAACAACACGAACGATGTCGACTTTACGGGCACCACAACCGCAGCAGCAGACACCGGAAATAACACGGCAACAACAGGCACAAGCTCAATCTCTGATCTTGGTGCCACATCAACTTCAACATCGACACCGCAAGGTGCCGAGATCGATACGGGAAGCGCGTACTCGATGGCAAATTCGTACACACAGGCAAACTCCAATGTCATCGGTGCAACATCCTTGATGATGCTCTTCCGTGTGTGGGGAAATTGGAGCGGTGAAGTCGTGGGGTTGCCAGCGGGTCTTAAGTGGGAGCGCACACCAGATGGCATCGTGATCATGACCGAGAATGGCACCAGCGAAATGGCGCGCAACATGGGTGAATACAACTCATCTGCCTTCCTCGCATCGTCTACGAACAACGCGGTGATTGAAAACAATGTGGACGTGGGTGCGTCTACTGGAAACAATCAGACCATGACTGAAGATGGCGCTTCGCGTATTGAAACAGGTGACGCGTATGCGGTGGCGAACGTCACGAATCTCGTGAACACCAATATTGTGAACGGTAATTGGATCTTTGGTGTGTTCAATGTGTTTGGTGACTGGTCGGGCGACATCGCCTTCGGCCACCCAGATCTCTCACTTGAAGCGGTCGCTGTTGCACCAGAACCAATGCTCTCGGGCGGTGACCTCACATATGTGTTCAAGGTAAAGAACAACGGCGACATGGACGCAACGAACGTACAGCTCAAGGGCGACTTCAATACGGGCAACCTCACACTCGAAACACTCCCAGAAGCAATCGCGAACGCTGCGGGTGCGGCGTGGAATCTTGGCACCATAAAGATCGGTGAGTCAAAGGAATTCGCTGTGAAAGGTAAGGCAACCAACGGCACGAATGCGTCGTTCACGATCCCGCTTACTGCATCTGTTGGCAGCGCGAGCACCGACAACGACATGTCTGACAATACGAAGCTTGTAACAGTGGTTGTGAATGGTCCACAGCTTCCGCAGCCATCGATCGGTGGCGGAGGAGGTGGTGGCGGAGGAGGTGGATTCAGCGGCGGATTCTCGGTGCGACAGGCTCCAGCATGGACAAACGACCCAGCAATCACGGTAACCAAGTCTGCAAGTATGACCAGCGCCAGCCTCCCAGCAAAGATCGACTACAAAGTGGTTGTGACGAATCCAACAACAGCAGGACCAGCATACAATGGTGTACTCACGGACGTGCTCTATGATCCTGAAGGTAAGGTTGTATACAAGCGATCATGGAATCTCGATACGATCGCATCCGGTGATGAGATCACGCTCACGTACTCCGTAGAGTTCGGCAACGAAACAAAACCGGGCATCTATAAGAATGTTGCAAAAGTGACTGGGCTTAAGAATTTCCCTTCAGTTGGATACGGTGGTAGTGCAATGGCCGAAGTTGAAGGGGTATCAAATGTGGAATTCAGTGGAAGTGGTCAGGTGCTCGGTGTGAGTGAGCCTGCTCCGGCTCCAACGGGCTCGTGTGCAGCGTACCTCAACACCTTCCTCGCACGTGGTTTGAGAAACAATGCAGGCGAGGTGCGAAAGCTCCAGCAGTTCCTCAATACGAACATGAATGCAGGGCTTCCTGTTACCGGCACGTATGGTCCGCTCACGACTGCACGCGTGCGCTCATTCCAGTCGAGCCAAGGTATTGCACCACTCTCAGGCAATGTGTACTCACTCACGCAGGGCGCTATTAATAGAGTGATCTG
>JACCDV011195225.1_pt1 | contig 18817 bp, 17 predicted proteins | sample 7446131 | NCBI WGS metagenome assembly JACCDV01 (sample SAMN15323448, study PRJNA562643) | freshwater metagenome | isolation source: river surface water | place: USA:Blue River Watershed | collected 2017-08-17 | reverse complement strand
TGTAACCGTCAATATTTGACCTTCTGGCATTGGTCAGGTGTCACCCCCTATACATCGTCTTGCGACTTCGCAGGGAGCTGTGTTTTTGGTAAACAGTCGCCAGAGAAACTTTTGCTGAGGCCTATATTGCTATAGGCGAACCTTATCCCGAAGTTACGGTTGCTTTTTTGCCGAGTTCCTTAAAGACCTCTCACTCGTTCGCCTTGGTCTACTCGACCTGATCACCTGTGTCGGTTTGCGGTACGGATTCCGTATAGATAAGTTTAGAAGATTTTCTTGGAAGTGGGCTTTGTAGACTTACGCTTCATTTCTGGGGTTCATATTAAAATGAGATGACCGGATTTGCCTAGTCATCAACCTCGAAACAAAAACAGAAATTCAATAATCTGTTCTACATACTACACTCCGTCACTCCATCACTCTATACGAAAGCTCATGAATATTAACATGATGTCCATCGGGTTCGGATCTCTCCATCCCCTTAGGCCCGGCTAACCCTCAGTCGACAATCGTAGCTGAGGAAACCTTGATCTTTCGGCGTCGATGTTTTTCACATCGATTGTGGTTACTTGTGCCAACATTCTTACTTTGCAATGCTCCAGGATGAGTCACCTCTTTCCCTTCATCGCGATGCAAACACTCTCCTACCGCTTAAACAATTCCGAAGAATTGATAAACCCCAAGTTTCGGTACTATGCTTGAGCCCCGATTATTTGTGGCGCAAAGTCTCTCGATGAGTGAGCTGTTACGCTATCTTTCAAGGATTGCTGCTTCTAAGCAAACCTCCTCATTGTCGTCGAAACTTTACATCCTTACTTGCACTGAGCATAGATTTAGGGACCTTAAATATGGATCTGGGCTGTTTCCCTTTTGACCAGTGGAGCTTCGCCCCCACGGTCTAACTGCCATGTTATTAACTCTTGGTATTCGGAGTTTGATAGAGTTCGCGAGATTGCTCCCTGTCGAACTCTTCCAGTGCTCTACCCCCAAGAGGAACACATGACGCTAACCCAAAAGCTATTTCGGAGAGAACCAGCTATTACCAAGCTCGATTAGCTTTTCACTTCTTACCACAGTTCATCCCAATGAGTTGAACGACATACGGGTTCGGCCCTTCATCTATCTTTCGACAGACTTCAGCCTGACCATGGTAAGCTCGCTTTGGCTTCGGGTCTAATATATAAGACAAATGCGCACTATTAGTACTTGGTTTCCCTGTGGCTCCGATCTTTTCGATCTTAGCCGCGCCATATATATTAACTCGTTGGCTCATTCTTCAATAGGCACGCCATGACGGAACGTATAAAACGTCCGCTCTGACTCCTTGTAGGTGTGACGGTTTCAGTATTATTTCATCGTCCTCTCGGACTAATTTTCACCTTTCCCTCACGGTACTTGTTCACTATCGATCACAATAGATATTTAGCCTTAGCAGTTAGTACTGCTGGATTCCCCCAAGCTATTCATGTCCTGGGGTACTCAGGAACAGTAGAAAGAGATTTAACGTTTTCGCTTACAGGACTATCACCTTTTAGAGTCAAGCTTTCCAGCTTATTCTGCTAACGTTAAACTTTGTAACTCTTCGAATATAAATATTCATCTACTGCCCTACAACACCAAGCTACCTAATGCATCAAACTAATACTTCATAATAAATTAAAAAGCAAAAGCGTAATGCATAAGGAAGCTACGGTTTGGGCTGTTTCCTTTTCGCTCGCCGCTACTTAGGAAATGGTGCACTTACGTGCTTGTTTTATTTTCCTTCAGGTACTGAAATGTTTTACTTCCCTGAGTGTGCGAATCAGCTTATGCTGAAGCATGAGAATCAAGTTCTCATAGGTTTCCCTATTCGGAAATCCCCGGATTAGCGATTGCTAGACATCTCCCCGAGGCTTATCGTTGTCGTGCTACGTCCTTCATCGCTCTATTGTGTCAAGGCATCCACCGTCCACCCTTGTATTTCTATTAGGAAATACATATACCACAATCGTGAAAATGTGTGTTGTTGCTCCATCTGCATGTACCTGTTATTTTTCGATTGAGGGCGTTCCTTGGAATTCTCAATCGCCAAAAAGTTTACTCAACTTTTTGCTGTCATGCGATGGTTTGTGTGATGTCAAATTTCATGGATACTTTTCTTCACTAATGAAAGCGGACTTACATCCGCTTTTTTTAATGATTCTTCGTGTGCTGGTATGTATGGCTATTATACTCAGGTAAAATAATAAGTCAAGCGCTGGAATAGCCTTTATTTTGTGGATAGTTTGTGGATAAGACACAGGTGTAAAAATAACACTTTTTGAGGGTCGTTTTTGAGTCTATTTTTTATTCTTTTTTAGACGCCACACATCTATCTTTTTATGGTCTCCAGAAACAAGAACCTCAGGTACTGTATAGGTTTTACCTTTATATATAAAGGATTCTGGTCGAGTGTACGAATCATGTGATGAAATTCTAACCTCTTCTCTACTATCAAAATTACCAAGAACACCAGGAATCTGTCGAGAAATTGAATCAATCATAATAAGCGCTGGAAGTTCCCCTCCTGTTGTTACCCATGGTCCAACTGAGACATCTGTCATTGGAAAAACATCCTTGATCCGAGCATCAACCCCTTCATGTCTTCCACAAACAAACACAATATCTGTGTATGTTTTTGCATACGTTGTAGCAATATCTGTGGTAAATTGTTCCCCGCCAGGTGAAAGAAAAACTGTTAAAGATTTTCCTTTTTTTGCTTCAACTTTTTTAAAAGCTTTTTCAAGAGATCTTATAACAGGCTCTGCTTTCATGACCATACCAGGACCTCCTCCGTACGGTCGATCATCAACAAGTCGAAGTGGTTTTTCTTTTAATTTTTGAGCACCTTTAGGCTTTACTTCGTTTCTAGGATTATAAAAATAAATCTTGATTGATTTTTCTTTGATTGCACGAGCAATGATTGAGCTCTCTATATATGAAGAAAACGCCTCTGGAAATAGAGATACGATATGAAAATTAAGAGGCTTTTGATCTTTGGTCTTTTGTGTTGGTCTTATCTTTTTTACACCCATGGTCGACCAGCCTAATGCGAGCTCCAAACGAAATGTCAAATGTGAGTGCAGTGGCTGGTCGACTATAGGAATAATAAAGTTCTAAGTATCCCTTTAAAGTATACGTGAAATCTATAGAAACGCAAAACCCCATCTCGCAATAAGCGGAATAGGGTTTCGCGACATTTCGTTTTGGAGATTGCCATGAATTACTTCTGGCGCTCACACATTTCTAATATAGCATATTTGACCCTTGTTGTCAAATATAAGATATGTTCTAATGTTGTTTACAAACAAATAATGAAACATAAACCCTTACTTCGCGAAGCGGTAAGGGTTTTGTTGAATTATTTGTGATGAGTCAACTCTTGTTCTGATTTTGCAAGTATTCTTGCCGCAAGATCCTTCCCTCCTAGTCCAAAAGCTATACCTGAAGCAAGTGATGCTGCTACAACAATTCCTATAAACACTGTATTGATCAATGTAACCGCAATACCAAGCTGCACCAGTGATGACAGTATAGCGAAGATGATCACAGCAACTTTTGTGAGTGTACCGAGCATACGCGCAGATCCAAGGTGAGCATTTGACGCTGTGGCTGTAACGATCTTTTTAAGAACATCAGCCACGATCACAGCAACAAGCATGATAAGTACCGCGATAACAATCTTTGGAAGATATATAACCACCATTGTTCCGATGATTGCAGAAACCTCACCAAGACCTAGTATCTGTAGTACCGCCAAAAACATGACTGTTACAATTGTCCATTTTGCCAAACCTCCAAAAAAAGCTCCTGTGTTGAGTTCAACTCCACCTTTTTTTAAAACAGAATCAGCACCTGCCTGTCTTAGAATTCCATCTAATTTTAGTTTGTCAAAAATATTTTTAACAAGCTTACCGATATATTCTGCAACAATCCAACTCACGCAAAATATAATAAAAGCAGCGATGATGAGTAGTCCGTATTGAAGAAAAGCTTCTTTAACGCTCATATACGAATCTCCTACTGCTCCACCTATTGTTGTTGTGTATATTTCTCTCTGCATATGGTTTTGTATTTTTTTAAATTATGTATATAAATCTTTGGCTATATACCTGTTGTGCAACTATATACCAATGACTCTATTATATCATGAAACTATCTAAAAAAAGCCATCTTATCCATAGCTACGATATGATCAAAATCAAGCACATCTCGGATAAGCTTATCTCCTATAGAGTGCCGGTATTTAAAATCAGTCTCATCTAGAGCTGCATATCGCAAATCTCGTCCTAGTTTATGTTCAAGTTCTGCAACAATTTCGGTTATATTTGCAGGAATTTTTTCAAACACAAGTAACATATCGATAGGTGATTGTGTTGCTGAAAAAAGCTGATCTGACAAACCAAGCTTACTTGTGAAAAAACCCGAAAGGAGTACAGTTCTTAGTCTCTGTAGTGATGTTAACTCAGAAAGAACCTTTTCTGAAGATCGTGGTATGGCTGTAAGTATAAGTTGTGTGATTTCAGGAGTAAGTGGAAAATCTTTTGTAGATTTATAAAATATAGCAAGCTCTTTGTGCTGCTTTTCATTTACAAATACCTTTTTATTGCCTTCTATGATAGCTTGTCGCATCATCTCTCGTAGAGATGGTATGAGTAGTGTTGATTTTGTTTTTGTTAATCGTACTAAATCTTTTAATGTAAACTCTTTTGTTTTATTCAGTAAAAAAACTTTCCAGAGTTTAAGCTTGATAGATCCTCCAAAGAATTGTTCAAGAAGCGCTATCTCTGTAGGAACTTTCCCTTGTACGATAGTTTCTTTTATAACCACAGGTTTTTGTGTCACCTTTTTTATTTTTTTTACCTCTTTTCGTATTGTATTTTTATGTAAAGGCTTTTTTTTAGATTGAGTACGAGTTTTGTTAGTACGGATATTCTTCTTTTTCATATGAATATAAATGTATCATATTCTATAGGTACAAACAAAAAACCTCTGTATTACAGAGGTTTTTTGAAGGAATGTATAGACCAAAATCTATTTCCGAACTGAGGAATTGTTGATTATTTAAGCTCAACTTTTCCACCAGCCTCTTCAACTTGCTTTTTAAGTGCATCTGCATCTTCTTTCTTCATACCTGCTTTAAGAACTGCAGGTGCTGCATCAACAAGATCCTTAGCCTCTTTAAGACCAAGTCCTAGAGCTTCTTTAACTACTTTGATAACAGCAATCTTGTTTGCTCCTGCGTCTGCTAGATTAACATCGAAAGATGTTTTCTCTTCAGCTCCGGCAGCAGCTCCTCCAGCTGGAGCAGCAACAGCAACAGCTGATGCAGATACTCCAAACTTCTTCTCAAGGAATTTTACAAGCTCGTGTAGTTCAAGTACAGACTTCTTTTCGATAGCCTCTACTACTGTTTTAAATTGTGCAGGAGTTTCAATAACTTCTGCGTGTGTTGTTTCTACGTCTGACATATATTTTTATATTAATTGATTAAATAAATTAGTTTTTCTTGTCCGCTATTGCGTTAAGAGCAAGTACAAATCGTTGTATCGGTGAATTGATAAGTTGAACGAATTGAGCTTGAAGTGTATGCATTGAAGGGATTGTTGCGATCGCCATCATTTCTGATTTTGACTTAAACTCTCCATCGAATACTCCTCCTACAATCGATAGTTTTTCTTTGAATGTTTTTGTAAATTCAAGAACCTCTCGAGCAGGTGCCAAAAGGTCAGCTCCATATACAAGTGCGATTTCACCATCTAGTGTTGGAATCTCTCCTGTAACTTTTGCTTCCTCTAAAGCTCTTTTGATCAATGTTTTCTTAGCAACTCTGTACCCTACTCCAGCAGCACGAAGTGCTTTTCGCACGTCGCCTGTTTCTATAACTGTAAGTTTGTGAAAGTTCACAAACACAACACTTTTAGAATCTGCAAGGATCTTAGATACATCTGATACGATTTCACTTTTTTTCGCTTTTGAAATCGCCATAATGTTTGTTAAGGTTATTGTTTGGTAATACGTGGACGATATGTATTTTGAGAATAGATATCTACATAGGACTTGTGTGCAAGGTACTTTTCAGCACCTAGACGGCCTATGATCTTTGAGACCCACGAAAGGACTATAGCACATACATGCATGTTTTGGCAACTACTCTTTAAGCAGATAACTTATATATATGTAGCTTTGCCTGAGGTTAGCATATCTACCCTTAAGAGCAGGGCTGTATGCATATCGATCTATATCAAGTATAGCTCTATCTACCCTTTGCTTAAGAGATATGAGGCCTGTAGAGTTTTTGGATTTTAGCACCTGTTCTAATCGAGATATGTATAGATTTTTAACATGAGATACCACGCCGGATTTTCGAATACTGTTTTGTATTCGTAAAACTTTGGTAGACAGATCTTCTGTTGTAGTCGCATATGTTGCAACCGAAACTATATTATATGCCTCGTCATAAAGAACCTCTTTGCTTGGAACAACCTCTATCTTTTCCTGTATAGATGGAAGAAGAATATAAAAACCAAGACCTGAAAATGTTGCAGTTGAATCTTTAAACGATGATACAGATTCATACACAGTCTCCTTCATACCACTCATATCTTTCTCAAATACACTCATATACAACACACCTCCCTTCTCCTCTTGTATATTCACACTCTCTGGATGAATTTGGCTTATATATTGCAAATTTGCATCAAAAAGATCATAGCGGGCTGTATTATACATTGTTTTAGATTCATCAAACTGATATGCGGTATTGTGTTTTAATATATCTATACCTTCAAATCCTTTTACGGTAATGGTTTTATTTGAAACACTCGAACCTGAAGCGTGTATCGTAATCAGAGTATGCGCATCGTTATGTGCTACATACGGTTCTGATATTATAGAATCTGTTTTCTTGTTTTGAATCAACATATGTATCTTCGACAAAACCGCTGTTGCATTCATCATATCAACATGTTTGAACCTTGTATTATGAAGATCGACGCCGATAGAAACCCCTGTGCGCCTGTACATCTTTTGAGATGTATCATACATATCTTGCACAACTCCATCACCAGACATGGTATATGTTGGTATTGGTTTTTTATTACTATCTTGTATAAGACCTGATGTGGTAAGCACTCCAGTACCAACGATCTGATACATAGATATATACGGAGGAGGTGTCCATGTATCCAGCACCGCATGAAGACTATCCGCCTTGTGTAACAGTGTATTATTTATATTTCCTTTTTGATTTAAGATAACATTAAGATTACTTTTTTGGGTAACCAAACTTCCATCAACAGGTACACCTTTGTTTGTTTCAAAATACTTTACTGAAGGAAGTAGTGTATATGCGGTTGGCATGTTTGCTCCAAGTAGTTTTGCAACAGATGTACTTAAGATAAATCCGCCTGCTATAGATTGTTCATGACCATACAGCAAAGAAGTTACAGCTTGAGGCGTTCCATATTCTGGCAAACCCACACATATAATCTTATCAACTAACCTATCTAATCCTCTTTTTTGTAACTCTATCATAAGTTGTTTTCCGACAAGTCCACCGTTGCTATGTGTGATAAGTGTTACCTTTTTTGTTTTGGATGTTTTTGCAAGAAGTATAAGTTCAGCAACAAGATCCTTGGTTACAGAGTTACCATATATATCACCAGTACGTATACCTTGCTCAAGTATGGTATCTGGAGCATATCTCCAATCATAGGGTGCAGACTTCCATGCGTGTATTGTTTTATTTTTCACAAGCCCATCCATGTAAGCTATGAAATCTTTGTATGGTGTAGCCTCAAGCGGAGTTATCCCTCCTGTGATATTTGTCTTTCCTATAATATCCCTCGTGTAAACTTCTTGTTGAAGACTGTTTCCTTGCGAATCAAGGAAAAGTTTTTTTACATCTTTGTTTCTGTTTGGTTCCCAAAGTTGATTTTCTAATATATCTTTTGTATACAATCTACTCCCCATAAGTCCTGGAAGAAACAGTATATTAGAAGCATCACCTGTTGTTGCTTTCTTATTTGGCTCTACACTTCGTGGTACATATATGATATTCCCGATAAGTGTATTTGTATCTGTTTGTTTTTCTTCATCTGCCCACGTGTATATAGGCGGAGTCATGTCTTTCCCCCACCAGTTGTTTGATGCATCAACAATACCTACACCTGTGTCGCTCAGAAAAAAGTTTATAGCAGTATGATTATCGATAAAATCACTATTATGAACATACACCTCAGAATCATGTGTATATATGGAGGTAGAGTTATATAAGAATACAGAGTTTGTTGTTGTAGCAATAGAAGAGTTAAATATGTAGAGAGCTGTTTGAAAATTTGTAAAAGAAGTATTGTTCAATCTGAGTGTAGAGTTGTTAAACACTTCTATAGCTCTACTGTTTTGACGTGAAGCAGAAGAGAGTTCAGTGTTTGTAACAAAAACAGAAGAATAATTCCATGCGGATATAAAAGGTTGATATATAGTATCGATAGAAATCGTATCAAGAGAGATATGTGCTGAATCACCAGAAATCATAAACCGTGAATCTGTGTTTTGTCTTGATTGTATAGTAAAATCACTTCCTACAAGTGAAGAACTTTTAAAAAACAAACTGCCACCATCAAAGATAAGCGTTGCACCCTTTTCTATAGTTAGAGAAACACCCTCTTTAACAGAAACATGCTCTCGTATAACGTACGGACTTTTTGCTTTTGTGAACGTGGTGTTTTGTACAATACGATCAGGTCCTAGGTATGTGTCAGCATATGTATGTACAGGAAATATCCATACAGATGTGAGGGTGATATATATGATGTGTGTGATGTGTTTCAACATAGACACATCGTTACATACAGGGGTTAAAGTTTTTTAGAAGAAAAGATTCTTAAAAGATGAAGAAATTATAAATATAAACAAAACAAAAAACCCTCGGTAAAGAGGGTTTTTTGAAGTTAGAATGTTAGAGTAAGAAAATTGACTAGTTACATGATCCAGAAGTTGAAACACCTTCTTTTGATGCTCCTGTACTATCAACACACCATGTTCCACTAGTTGTAGAAGCGTGAGCTGCCCATTTTGTATATGGTGCTGTAGCATCAGTAGAAGTTCCAACTATACTACCTGGAGCTTTTAGCTTAAGTGCAGTAACCATATCTCTCAAGCCTCCGTTTGCTGTTGTAGCTGTAAATACGTTTGCTGTTGTTGATGTACCGTAACTATTTACGTTTGAGTAATATATCTCAGCTTGTGCTCTCATGTTTGAAAGATCTGCTTTTACAGCAGCATCTGTTCCTTTATTTCGAGCAGAAGAAAGTGATGCGAGTACGATACTTGATAGGATTCCGATGATTGCGATAACAACCAAAAGTTCTATAAGTGTAAATCCTTTGTTAAATTTTTTCATATAAGGTTCTGTTTTGTATTTTTTTATTTAGTAAATAAATTAATTTATTCCTCCAGATTTTGTGAACTCTGAAAGACATTATTATTATACACTATTTATTATTTACAACATATAAAAAATAAAAATATGTGAATAACTTTTTCTTTTATCTTCAAAAAAATTAATTACATACCGAGTTTGTAATCGATGATGCAAGAGTTGTTACAGATATTTTTGATCTTCCTGTGCTATCTGCACATACAACTTTTGTTGTATCACCTTTAAGTCTTGCAGCAACCGCCCATGTTGCACCATTTGCAGAAACTGTACATAACGTGTTTGCACTTCCTGCTTGTTTTACAATCGCTGTTGTAAATGCGAGCAAACCTGATCCGGATACACCCATCATACCTGCAGTTGTACTTGCAATCGCAGTTGTTGGACACACAGAAGAGTACGCTACAGTATTTGCCCCGTAGTTAGCATTGTTAGCATAATACAACTCGGCTTGTGTTTGAAGTTTGTTTACATTTGCTTGTATAGAGGTATCTTCACTGTTGTTTTTTGCAGAGTTAAGTGCAACTACAACAATAGCAGACATAATACCTATAAGCGTCACAACAACCAAAAGTTCTATAAGTGTAAATCCTTGTGTATTATTTTTCATACATATAGTATACAGCTACTCTATGTGTATTCCAATTCTTCGTATGGAAGTTGTACATGCTGATACAAAAAGTTTTTTTCCTAACTCTTCAGCAAGAGTTCTCATATATGTACCACTACCGCAGGTTACCCGAAGTGTTACTTGTAAAAACTGCTTTGTTGCAGCATGATCATTAAAAAATATTTTCCATCTGTCTCGTATTGCTTCAAGACGAAAATCTCCTGTCATACGAACCAAAGATAGTATACGCATAATCTTTTCTGAAAATTCATTTGAATGTAAAGTGATACTTTGAACACACTCTATACTATATATGTACCCTTTTTGATTCCTTATATCCTGCTCAACACCCTGTAATGTTTTCTTCATGTGTGGTGATGAGTATGATGGATATGCATATGTAAATGGACCAACAAACTCTTGTAATTTTGCCTTTACATCATCTTCTGTTATATGTCTATAATCCTCGCCAACAACCAGACCAAGAACATCACCAGTATCAGTACCAACACCAAACACAACATCTATCTCATATGTTTTAGAAAGTTTTTGTAACTCATTTTTTTCTTTTATATCACCACTCCACAGTACATGCATCCATCCTTCTGTCATAGGATCAAGCCTTCCAACATATGTACATCTGGAAGATTCTTCCGGTAATAAAAAAGGCTTAATCTCTTCAAGCACCTGCAAAGGCGTATACCCTACTTTTTTATATACAGAAACACACGTTGTGTTTACAAAGTTTAGCGTGTCATATGAATCTGCATGTGTGGGTATAGTTTGTTCTTTCATGTTACTTCTATATAGGTCAGAGTATCACAGATGCTCAAATTTTGAAAAATAAAAATACTAGCATTAGTGATGGACTGCTAGTATTTTTATTTTTTAAATTCTTTTATTTCTCTGAAGCTTCGATCTCAGCAACTTGTGCCATATCTACATCATCAACTTCTGGATCTAGCTCATCATTGTCTGGAGCTGCTACAGTTGGAGCTTTTTCTCGAACCATCTGCATCTTAAGACGTTTGTTGATCTCTTTAACAGCTTTATCTTTTATAAAGTATAGTTTTGCCCGTCGAACTTTTGATCGTTTTACAATCTCAATCTTCTCTATCATAGGAGAGTATAGAGGAAAGATTCTTTCTACTCCAAAACCGTTTGAAGATTTTCGTACTGTAAATGTACCCCCAGCTTCTGTACCATGCTTTCGTGCAAGTACCATACCTTCAAATAGCTGAATTCGAGTCTTACCTTTTTCTTGAATCTTTTGATGTACACGAACAGTATCACCCGTACGCATATCTATCGCTTTTCTTGTTGTTTTATCTAAATTTGACAGTGTTATAGCCATGGCAGTAGTTGTACCATATCTGAGGTCAGGAATCAAGGGATATATCTAGTTATCAACTATAACCCGTATTTTTGACACACTCTTACAAAATCCTCTGGCAACGGAGCACTAAACTGACGCTCAGCACCTGTCATATCAAAAAATCTTAGGTTTTCAGCATGCAGAGCTTGTCTTGTAAAACCAAGAACTTTGGGATGATTCTCCATATATAGAGGATCCGCAACAATACCATGATGTATATGCTTAAGATGCACACGAATCTGATGAGTCCTTCCTGTCTTCGGTTTAAGAGACATATATGAAAACCTAGGAAGAATTTCTTTCAGGCCTTTAGTGTCCTCTGTATCAGCTTCAAACTGAGCTAAGGTATCATAAAAAGTTATCGCATCTCTAAGTTGACCTCGTGCATATCTACCAGTCACATACTTACGAAAGTCAGAACCACTTTTTCCTATAGGACTATTGATAACACCCTTCTTATCCTCTTCTTTAAGCCACCCCCAGACAAACGCTTTATATTCTTTCTCTATAATATGCTCTTGAAATTGCTTTTTAATATGATCAAAAAAATCTTGAGTTCGAGCTATAACCATAACCCCAGAAGTATCCGCATCAAGCCGATGTACGATACCCGAACGGTTTACACCCACAAGCCCACTCTCTTCACCCACTCCCTCTATCTCTGGATACAACTTAAGCACCTCAAGAGCCACACTACTCACATGAGCAGTTTTTGCCTTTCCATCACCATGGGTTATAAGTCCAGCAGGCTTTGATATGATAATAAAATCTTTTTCTTCATGGAGAACTGTAATCATATGTATAGTTATACGTGTATTCCCTCACTTTGCAAGAGTTTTCTCTTTAACTCTTTTCCCCAACGATATTCTCCAATGGTTCCGTCGCTTCGTATAACACGATGGCACGGTACGAGTATTGCAATATTATTTTTAGCAATTGCGCTTGCGACAGCACGAACCGCAGCAGGCTTACCTATCATCTTTGCCACTTCAGCGTATGTCTTTGTAGTTCCAGATTTTATTTTCAAAAGAGCTTTCCAGACTTTGATTTGAAATGGAGTACCTTGAAAATCGTATGTATAGTTTTCAGGTTTTGAGAAATCAATGATTTCTTTTTTTGTTTTTATAGAAGGTTTTTTATTTACAATCTCTAGATAAGAAATACCTTTGTCTGTTTTTGTAAGAATATAACAAAGGTCTTTCATATATATAGTATAGCATTTGTATGGTATGAAAAAATAAAAAAAACGCCACTTAATCATGTCTGAGACAGAGGACTAAGTGACGGTCATCAGTTCAAAACCAAGCGCGCGGCACTAGGTGATGATCTGAGGTTGGGTTGCGAGTTTCTTCCGGTGGCAGCTTGCGGCATCCAGTGCCGACTTTTGACTTGCAGGGCAGGTAACGGCTTTCATAGGCATGATGAGAACGTTGAGGTTAACTTGCTTGTTGCTTGGGAATGTCTCGTAAGGAACGGTCTCAGGGTGAGAACGCTTCTCACGGGGACATATATACTGTACTCCCGAGATAAAACAGTGTCAATAGTTTTTATGAGACTATCCGGTGGATAACTTTTTACTTCTTGTCTTCTGGAAACAACTTCACAAACTCACCATACCCTTCCTTCTCCATATCTTCGAATCTTATAAACTTCATAGCCGCACTGTTCATGCAATATCTCTTTCCTCCTTTGTCTTTTGGACCATCATCAAACACATGACCGAGATGTGAATCCGCTATCTTACTCCTCACTTCAGTTCCAAACATTGGATTATTTTCAGGATGTAACGTAACCGCATCTTCAAATATCAGTTTCGTAAAACTTGGCCAACCTGTACCGCTATCATATTTATCAGAAGACAAATACAGAGGCTCACCACTCAAGATGTCTACATATATACCTTTTTCTTTAGTGTCAAAGTATGCATTTGCAAATGGAGCTTCCGTCCCTTTTTCTTGAGTAACAGAGTATTGTTCAGGTGTTAGTTTTCTGAGTTGCTCATCTTTGTTCATATATATGTATTATACACCTATACTAAAAAACCAATCAATTCTTCACTGATTGGTTTTTTGAATCATAAAACTTTAGATTATGAAAGATGAACTGAAACAAGTTTTGTCATCTCAAACATAGTTACAACTTTCTTTCCTCCGAACACTTTAAGAAGATTTGCATCAGCTATGATGTTTGTTTTCTTTTTAGGATCTTGAAGATTGTTTTTCTTGATGTACACCCAGAGAGCCTTTACAACCTCAGATCGAGGCATAGGTCCTTTTCCAACTACAGCAGCAAGATCTGCACTGATAGTCATAGGTTTCATAAACGCTGCATTTGGTTTTTTTGTTGGCATGTATTTGTATGTATATGTAAGTTATTTGGTTATGAGCAACAGTATACCACACTATACCTCACATAGTACATATGTACACATACAAATGAATATTTCTCATATCTATATTATACTATATACATTATGACACCTGTGTATATTAAAAATATTGGTTGCTTTTTTTTACTCATAACAATTCTTACAATAAGTAGAACAACTCATGCGCAACTTGCACTGACAAGCGGCAACAACGCAACCACAACTCCAAACGTTGCAACAGCTATTACAGGTTTTCAGATTGTTGGGAATGCAGCATCAACAACTCCTGTGAAGCTATTTTCAACATACGGAACATTGTCTATGACAACAACTACAGGACTAACTTTTGATGGCACTTCGTCAGGTTCTGTTATTTATTTCAGCGGAACGGTTGCAAACATAAACAACGCACTTTCTACACTTACATACACCCGCTCAAACACAGGCACAGACACACTTGAAATTTCCCTTGTACCCCGAGGTGAGGCATTTTTTACTGAGAACAATCACTTGTACAAGTTTATATCTGGAACAATAAATTGGAACGATGCATATGTGGCAGCACAGAACCAAGTTGCATACGGAGTAAATGGATATCTTGCAACCATCTCATCTTCAACTGAAAATGCATTCGTATCAGGAAGACTTACTGGAGATGGATGGATTGGTGGTTCAGACTCTGCAGTTGAAGGCGTTTGGAGATGGATGTCAGGACCAGAGGCTGGTATAAACTTTTGGAATGGAACAGGTGGCGGTAGTTCACCTACATATGCATCGTGGGCAGGTGGAGAACCAAATCAATCAGGGAACGAAGATTGTGCACAAACATATGTAGCTAGTGGAAATTGGAATGATCTTCCTTGTACCGCAACGGTTGCTGGATATGTTGTTGAGTTTGGAACAGCAACAAACACACCATCAGTGATTGCAAAAAATATTTCTGTTGTCACAGCTGATGTACCAGCGGTAACCGCCCTATCACCTGCCAATGGATCTGTAACAGCAACTTCCACTCAAAACTTAGTTATTACATTTAGTAAAACAGTTACGGCGAATTCAGGAAACATCTTAATCAAAAGAACTTCTGACGATGCAACTATTGAAACCATTGCAGCATCTTCTTCGCAAGTAACAGGTGGCGGAACAACAGCAATTACAATTAATCCAAATACTGATTTAATTGAAAACGTGAGTTATTACGTTGTGATTCCAAGTACTGCTTTTAAAGACGCTTCAAACAATTCTTTCAACGGTATCACAGGTAGTTCGACGTGGGCATTTACGATATTAGATTTAACTGCACCTGTTATTACAGATGTCGCAACATCATCTGTCGCAACATCAACCGCAACTATAGCGTGGGCAACAAACGAAAATGCTTCTTCTAAGATTATATATTCAGTAGGTTCTACATTTACATCAACAACTACTGAAACTGACACAAGTCCACGAGTAACAAGCCACACAAAAACACTCAGTGAATTGAGAGCTTGTACTACGTTTAACTATAAAGTTATCTCTGCTGATGCTGCAGGCAACTATGCAACATCTACAGCAAACACATTTACAACAACAGGCTGTCCTGGCGGAGCACCTACTCTTTCTGCAACAACTACTCAAGTTGCTGTCGCTTCATCCTCAACCTCAACACTAACATCTGGAAACAACACAGTTACTGTAACAACACCTCCAAACGTTACAGCATCATCATCTTCTATTGTTATTCAAATAAAAAGTCTTGATTCAGAAACTGTTTTTGCAACAACAAGTAAACCAGCATCTATGACGAGTGCAGCACGAGTTGTATTTGATGTTACAGCACTTATAAACGCAACTACTGTCTTGGATTCTTTTGATGCACCTGTCACCATCTCATACACATACTCTGACGAAGAGATAGCAGGACTCGAGGAAACCACACTCCGCATGTATCACTATCATGACGATGCATGGCTTGCTCTCAGTGACTGTAGTGTAAACACAACAACAAACACAATCACATGTTCTACACCAAGCTTTTCTATCTTTGGAATTTTTGGAACTCCAATAGTTACAGCAAATGTTATAACTCGAACAAGTGGAAGTACACACTATGGATGTAAAGATACAAATGCAACTAACTACGAGTACTTTGCAGCAAGTAAACCGGAGTTGTGTGTGTATGCGAAAAATACTTTCCCATCTGTGGCAAGTACATCTGGTGTGACGAAGTTTTCTCGAACACTAAAGATCGGGTCAACAGGTGCTGATGTGAAAGCTTTGCAAAAGTTTTTGAATGCAAACGGATTTACCGTCGCAACAACAGGTGCTGGTTCTATAGGAAATGAAACAACTGTTTTTGGTAAAAAAACTGCAGTTGCTGTTAAGAAATTTCAAGAGAAGTATGCGGATAAAGTTTTAAAACCTGCTGGTTTTAAAAAAGGAACAGGTATCTTTGGCCCGATAAGTATACAGACCGTGCATAACCTGATAAAATAGATATCACTTAGACAATCATTCCTGCAGCAACTGTCTCGTGAGTAAATTCATCAATTAAGATAACTGATCCTGTTCCCTTGTTGACAGCATATGCATCACTATACAAAGGTTGAGAGGTTTTAATTATAATCTTTGCAATATCATTTTTTTCTACATTCAAATCATCTACATTTGGTTTAAGTGTATGAATATTGACCTTGTGCAACACTTCCACTATAGAGACTTTCACTTCTCGAGTTGTATGTTTTAGAATATATGTACCTTTTGGATGTAACTTTTTGTCATTAAACCAGCTGATCATGAGAGTGGTATTTTTTTCAACTGACGGAAGATTACCCTTAACCAACATATCACCTCTACTAACATCAACATTATCTTTAAGAGTTATTGTTACAGACATAGGATAAAAAGCTTTTTGTATCTCTTTCGTAGGGTTATATATTTTGTCTATTTTTGTATGAATTCCTGAAGGTAAAATAGTCACATCGTCACCAGGTTGAAACACACCTCCCTCTATCCTACCCGCATATCCTCTAAAATCTGGGTATTCATCTGATTGAGGTCTTATAACTCGTTGCACAGGAAAACGACCATCAGAAAGATGTGTGTCTTGTATTAACTCTACGGTTTCTAAAATTTCCAATACTGTTTTCCCTTTGTACCAAGTCATATGTTTTGAAGCATCAACCACATTGTCCCCTTGTAGCGCACTGATCGGAACAATATGAACATCAGAAATATCTTGCGTTTTGAAAAAATCTAAAAAATCTTTTTTAATATGTTCAAAAACATCTTCTTTAAAATCGACTAGGTCCATTTTGTTTACACATACAATCACATGTTTTATACCGAGGAGTGATGCAATATATGCGTGGCGTCGAGTTTGTTCTATGACCCCATGACGGGCATCTATAAGAATAATAGATAGGTGCGCAGTAGATGCTCCGGTAACCATATTGCGTGTATATTGAACATGTCCTGGAGTATCGGCCATGATGAATTTTCTCTTTGGTGTAGAAAAGTACCTGTATGCAACATCGATAGTAATTCCCTGTTCCCTTTCAGCTTTTAACCCATCTGTTAGGAGGGCAAGATTAACATATGCATCTCCGCGTTTTGCACTTGATTTTTGTATTGCCTGCAGCTGATCTTCAAAGATTGATTTTGTATCAAACATAAGTCTTCCGATCAGTGTACTCTTTCCGTCATCGACACTTCCTGATGTGATAAATCTAAGTAAATCTATTTCTGTATGTGTATGTATTTTCATAATATATTTTGTTTTTTATTTTGATTAAAAATATCCTTGTTTTTTTCTTTCTTCCATAGCAACCTCTGATCGTTTATCGTCTGATCGAGCACCTCGTTCAGTTTCTCGTGTTGTAGCAACTTCTTGTATAATTTTATCTAGTGTATCTGCATCTGAAATCATGGCGCCTGTGATGGTCATACATCCAAGCGTTCGATATCTGATTTTCATTTTTGTATATGATTCACCTGCTAGTAATGTGTTATATGGAGATTCTGCCAAAAGAACACCATTTCTATTTACAACATTTCTTTCATGCGCAAAATATATGTTTGGCAAATCAATATGTTCTTTTTTTATATATTGCCACACATCCATTTCTGTCCAATTTGATATAGGAAACACACGAAAAGATTCCCCTTGCCCTTTTCTTCCATTAAACAAATTCCAAACTTCAGGTCTTTGATTTTTTGGATCCCATTGCCCAAACTCATCTCGGTGTGAAAAGAATCTTTCTTTAGCACGAGCTTTTTCTTCATCTCTTCTTCCTCCTCCAAACGCTGCATCGTATTTTCCTTCTGATAATTTTTCCAAAAGTGTTATAGACTGCAACGCGTTCCGACTTGGATTTATACCTTTCTCTTCATGTGCTCGACCGCTATCTATAGTGTCTTGTACATATCCAACATCGAGTTGTACTCCATACCTTTCAACAAGAGAATCTCTAAACGCAAGTGCTTCAGGAAAATTGTGTCCCGTATCGATATGTAAAAGTCGAAACGGAATCTTGGCTGGATAAAATGCTTTATATGCGAGATGTACAAGAGTGATCGAATCCTTTCCTCCTGAAAAAAAGGAGTACAGGATTTTCAAACTGTTCAACAGCTTCTCTGAAAATAAATATTGCTTCTGCTTCTAATTGTTCTACATGATGTAATGTGTGATTCATAGGTGTTCTATTACTAGGTTGATATATAAATGAAAACAAGCCCGTCTAGAGCTTGTGACTGATATCAATTTGAAGTGTTACAAAGTAATAGCAAGACTAACCCTAGATTTTTATCTTAGAGTTACATGTACACATCTGTGTTGTTGCTATCGTTTTTGTCATGAGGATAGTATAGCGGGTGGAGGGGTGTGTTTGCAAGGGGAGGATTCGACCATTACATGATCAGTACACCTTTGCGGTTTGATTCGGGCCACTCGGGTTCAGTACCAGAGTGGCAAGGCACCACAAGGGTTTTTAGGTAAACTTTAGCAACCAAACCGAGGTATGT
>JACCDV010827232.1_pt1 | contig 18823 bp, 28 predicted proteins | sample 7446131 | NCBI WGS metagenome assembly JACCDV01 (sample SAMN15323448, study PRJNA562643) | freshwater metagenome | isolation source: river surface water | place: USA:Blue River Watershed | collected 2017-08-17 | reverse complement strand
TCTGGTTGATGTATTTCAAACATAGCTTGCAACGCTGTGGCAGTACGAGTATTTTCTAGTTTAGCCTCACTACCACCCCAAAGAAGTCCACGCCTTTGAAAAATATCAATAGCCGCCTGTGTTGGACAGTCGTGAGTAATCATCACACGCGGACGAACAACTGCATACGTGTCAATGATCTGATTGAATTGCTCAATAGAACACTCTTCATCTGCCCACCAGTTAACCCCTGCAGTACGCCAAGCATGGTCAATACTCCACGCTCCGCCAACAAACATAGTGTGACCTTCGACTCGACCATCTGGAATATACCCTGGCATGGTCTTGCAAATAGCAGGGTCATCGTGGTTTCCACGAATAAAACGATGACCAGGATTAGCCTCAAACCACTGATGCATGTTATCATTCCAGTGAGGACTTTTAGCGAATCCCATACCAAAATCACCAATCTGAATGCTGCGCTCAACAGCTAGCTCTTTACCTGAGCGTGTACGGCCAATGCCAAGTGAATAGAACTTATAGTCCATCACCTTACCGTGAATATCGCCAACAATCCGTGTATACATCTGTGTGTCTCCTTAACTATACAATAACAAAAAACTCGCAGTTAAGCAAGAGCTAACTGCGAGTCTAACGTAGCATATGTCAGTACTTAGTTATAATTTTCTTGGTTACTGACTTACCAATACGAGTAAACAAGGAGCCAAAGGCATTGTAAACTCTTTTATATATAAATCGCGCAGGTCTGTTTAGTAAATCCCATATAGCTAAGAACAACCACATCAAAGACCAATTAGCTAATCTATCTTTATTTCGAGAAACTTTGAAATCGTTATAATTGCTTGATTCCATAAAATCTTCTAGTGTTCCTTCTGGATATTTAGCAGCATACTTCTTATGCTCAGACTGTATAATCTCGCTATGATAATTTAAGTATCGAGGCCATCGAATAAACGCGGAATATAGTCCGCCAATGCCTACGTAAATAATACCATATACAGCAATTAACAGTGGATTATCGTAAATAGTACTAAAAACTGGAACGCCTAGTAACAGATCAAGAACACATAAACCTACCAGCCATGTTGCAGTACCTGCAACGTAGTTTCCGTATTCACCGCTAAAAATACCAACCACTAAGAAAACTACTAATGCTAGTAGCAAAAACACGTCTAAAATAATCATTTAAAATCCTGCAAGTAAAGCACGGGTATATCGTAAGATATTGCTTGTTTAATCATATTTGCAGTACCTCTACCACCCGGACAAGCTAATACTTTATCCGGTTTACCGTGTGTTATCATCTTTGTATTTCTTATACTACCTGCAGCTAGATGATAAGTATCCCAGTCCGCATTGAATGTTTCAAAAGGCACATTTCTATGTATGGCCCATCTTTTGGCGTGGTAGTCGGCGCCTCTAGCTCCACCCTGTATTATAAATAATTTTGGGTGTTTTTCTAATAAGTCCTCTAGAGTATTGAATAATAGATCTAAAGAATCTTCGTCGTATACTCTGAAACCGGATGAATCAAATTTATAGCCAAAATCTCTTCCGCCACAAACGATTAACCGCATTTACACACCAGTACTGCCAAATCCACCAGAACGATTACCTTTTTGAACTGGTTTATTAGTTGTCTCGGCTAGTTGATAATCTACGAGTTTAACTAATTCTGCTTGAGCTATTCTATCTCCATCAGTAATAACCTGATCTACGCCTGAAATATTGTAGATGGTGATAAACACTGGGTCTACATAGTCAGAATCAATCACGCCCTCACAGTTAAATAGCGTTAGACCTTGCTTCAAAGTCATACCGCTTCTAGGGTGAATACGAACGCTATACCCTAGCGGAATATCAAAAATTAAGTTTATAGGCACTAGTACTCGCATGTTAGGCGCAACAGTTATATGACTGAGTGCATTAACTAGCATACTAGAGGGTGCAGAATTACCATATTCATAGCATTTTAGTAGTTCGCTAGGAATAAGGCTGGCATGTAGATCAAAACAAGCAGCTTCTGATGTAGCTAGTTTTGGTATATATGCGGCTTCGTTTGTTTTATAGAAAAGTAATTCAGTCATAAGTATCTCCGAAAAAAGTCAATTGGCCGTATAGCCAATTGACTTCAATACCCTAGAGGTATTAGATTTAGTTTTTAATTCCCGTATAGGGTAGAAGAAGTCTTTAATGCTACTATCAGTCTTAACGAGTTTAAACTCAAAGTCTCCACCATAGAGTTTTCGCCAATTAACTAGCTGCTCTCTATCTTGAGCAGAATTACGCAAAAACCACCACTCCCTCATATCTACAGGACATTCGTCAGCTACTAGCTCACGGTGGACACTATAAATATAAAACATTAATTCATTCCGAACTTATACGGATCTCGATTTTTCCAAATACTAGAGGCTTCTACACGAATGAAGCGCTTATTGGTTTCTTCCTTATTTGGGTTTGCAATAGTTACCACAACCCGCTTACCAGCCCTAAAAGCTTTAAGCTGATTAATAACTCGCATACCACTAGCTAGATACTCTGAACGAGCCGCATTAACTAGTTTTTTGCTAACATTGCTGTGTACACCAGCAGAAGTGTAACCAGATTTACCAGAAGATTTGCCTTTAGCCATTTTATTTTAAACCCATAAGTTTCATTACGATTTGAGTAGCCCGCATATCTAAATTAGGCTGGGGAAGTAGTCTACCCGTAGACCGGGTAGTAGTATATTTCTTAATTGCTTTACGAAAAGTAAAGCCTAAAAATGGATAAACAATCCTAAAGTAGATTGTATTTAAAAAGTTACGCCCCATCATAGGGCGTAACGATCTTGCATGATGGTCTTCAGCATCACATTGTAAGGAGTGTAATCTTCTAGATCGTTTGAAAGCACGGCCTTCATGATGCTAGGAGAGAAACCACTTACATGGGCAGTGCCACGCTGGTCAAACTTAACTGGAGTATTTCCATACCCACTGTTAAGGTTCCAGAATACGATCTTTGGGACCGCATAACCTGCACGCTCATACTTACGAGCAATCATTTGAACAGCGTTATCGTCGTAACGAACACACTGATCAAACTGCATGTCTGACAAGATAAGCAGGGTTTCTGGCATATCTTGGCTAGGTACATTGCCGCGAACAGCAATATCTAGCAATAGATCAAATGCACGATGCAGGTTAGTATTCATTTCCCAATGAGAGCGAGCCATCTGGTCGATCTTCTGAGACAGAGTACCCTTTAGCTGTAGGACTTCAGGGTTAGCGCTGAAAGTCAGGAATAGGTCTTTGAAAGGACCAGTATTCTTATCAGAAAGATATAGACCTAGAGCTACTGCAACCTCAATTGGCTGTACGCGACCAGATACCGAATAGTGTACACTACCCATAGAACCTGACACGTCTACCATTGGAAAAGTGCGAGCATCGCCAACATAGTTGGGAAGAGCTTTCCACTGCTCATCTGCTACTGCGGGATTACCGCTAGCAACAGACTTAACTACGTCATGTGGGTATACTGCTCCGGCGTTAATCTTAACGCCTTCAGCACGCTCTGACTGCGGCTTTTTAAGCTCTGCAATGTACTGAGAATACTTCTCAGCAGCATTGCGACCAAAGGCCTTTTGGTAGCGAGCAGATGCCACGCTAGGAACATGCGAGAAGTTAATCTCATCCCAAGTCTTAGCACACATCTGAGATTCTACAACCTGAGTAAGGTCTACGATCAAACGACGGTATGCCTTTGGTGAAAGACCTAGGAAACGAGTAAGCTCAACTGCAATTGGACCTTTACGGGGCATCCACTTTGCAGCTAGACCATTCTTTTCTTCAAGAGCCTGCTTAATCATCTTGAACGCATTTAGGCGGTTCAAGTAATCAGTATAAACAAAAAGATCATCCCAACGGCCAAGTTCAGGAATCTTTGCCATCAAACGGCCAGCCAACCCAGGATTGGATGACTCTAGTTTGCCTAGCAAGTTACGGAATTGAGCACGCTCACCAGCACCGCCACGAATATCGCGCAGCCATAGCAGAGTACGAAGAGTTAGATCTTCGTTTTCGTTAAGAGCAGCTACGAATAGCGCAGTAATATCTTTACCGCGAGCACTACCAGCTTCGGAGAAGAAGTCTAGTACAGCGGAGTTAGAAGTTTTGTGAGCTTTCATACCGTTCTGAGTACGAGCTACAGCGGAGTTACCATAGTTTTTTACGGCGTTAGAGAATGTCATTTTAAACCTTTCTGGATTGAATTTGAGTCAAAGTTGGAGTTTGATTTTGGTTTTTATGCTGAAACAATCCAATGTTTCATTAGAGAGTTAATTGTTCTTTCTTCAAGAACCATGTTGATCCGTCATATACTGAATGTTTTGGAATAGTATCTACAACGGCTTTATTTACTTCTTCCCAGTCATAATCGTCGCCTGATATAATACCGCCCATTTTTATTTTCGGATACCAGGCTCGTATGTCGTCGCATACGTCTTGATACTTATGAGAAGCATCTATCATCAGATACGATATAGATCTATCTGGATAGCGACTGGCTGCTTGTAGACTAGTAGCCTTTACAATATTAACTATATCTAAAACATCAGCTTTAAGCAAGTTATTTGTGAAAGCCTGTAGGAAGTTTCCACCATGTTCTTTTACAATATCATGGTGAACGTCGTCACTAAATTCTGATAGCTCAAATATATCTACAGCGTCAAACCTAATTTGTTTATTGCTACGCTTAATCATGGCAGCCATAGCTGCCGTAGATTGACCTAAGAAAGAGCCTAGCTCTACAAAAAGAGCGCCGTCTTCTGCGATACCCACCATCTCGTGATACATATTTATGTATCGGGAGTAGCCAAATATCTCGTGGTTGTTTATTTTTATATAGTGTCCGGGCATTATTTAGCCAATGTAGCTGTTAGCATCCACTGTCTTTTCTGAGTGGCTGTAATTAGATCTTCAATAGCATTAGTAACACCAAAGTTACCGATAGCTTCTGCTTGATTTCTAGTTCTCTTTAAAGATTCTAGTAGCATTCTATTACCAGATGCTAAAACCTGAAGCATTTCTGTGCAAGTTTGAGGTACTTCAGAAGTATCTCCAATGTTGGACAGTTCTGCAAATCTCTCATATGAGAATGGGCTGAAGCTATTTTCAGCTCTAATTAATTCTGCAATAACATCCACCGAGTCATGCACTTCTTCATAAATTTCTTTAAAGAAATTGTGTAGATATGGAAACTCCATTCCCACTACATTGATATGAAAGTTGTGAGCTTTCATATAAAAAGTAAAACTAGTAGCCAGTGCTACCTTTAGTTCAAATACTAAATCTTCATTTTCCAATAGTCTATCTCCTTAGTGTTCCTATGTTACAAACATAATACACTATTATGTAGCCATAGGCAAGAAGAATTTTAAAACACGTACTCACCATATATTATATGGCAGTTTCGAGATTATATTGATCTAAACACATATCTTCAATAGTTTTAGATAGAGTTGCGTAACTAGAGATTTTATCTACTAAGCTGCAGACAGCATCTCCTTTTCTACGATCTCTTATAATTTTGTTAATTTGTTGGCCTGTCACTTGTTCCATAATATTTAAAACTTCTAATACAGTCCAACCAGTATTGCTCCCTAAACACTCGTAGGGGGTGTTTAAGGGGCCATACTGAATAGCTTTAACTATCGCAGCACTAACGTCAACCACATGAATGTAATCACGAATACAAGTACCGTCTCTAGTGGGGTAGTCGGTTCCAAAAATATTAATATAGGGGTATTTGTTGGCGGCAACCATAGAAGCTACCCTAATAAGATGACTTGGGGTGCCTAATTGTCTATAAGTACCATTAGTACCAGACACATTAAAGAAACGAAATATAGTATAATTACTAGATTTTTCTTTTATAATATCTTCCGCTGCTACTTTGCTGCGAGCGTATGGAGATGCCATCTCAAATGCACTAGACGTACTTGCAAATATAAAGTTATCGCACTGAACTCTGTCTAACATATTAGAAGTTCCCATAGTATTTACGTGGTAATACGTACTTGGATCTTTTAAACTCTGAGAGACTAGGCTTTTTCCAGCTAAGTGTACAACAGAGTCGAACTCACCATAAATACTATGGGTTACGTCATAATTATAGAAATTATCACAATACTTTAAAATGTCATTATATTGGTTATGAATGTTTATATCCCAACCAGTAACATGATACCCATGCTCTTTTACTAATTGACAAACATGACTACCTATATAGCCAGTTGCACCTGTTACAAGTACTTTCTTCATTACAAATTTGATAGTTGGTCCTGACAAGTGGACTCGAACCACTCCTACCTGGTCCACAGCCAAGTGTGCTAACCACTATCACTATGTCAGAACATATTGGAGTCCCTAGCAGGAGTCGAACCCACATCATCGCGTTCGTAGCGCGGTGCTCTATCCATTGAGCTATAGAGACATTATTTTTTAACCTAGCTTGGTTACATTTAGCTTGTAGCCTGTGAAAGTTTTGTTAGCTAGTTCACTTTCAGTATCCACAGCAACTACCTTAGCCATACCAAGACCGTCAGTAAGTAGTAAATCACCTACTGCAAATTCGTCTTTGTTAGCTAGATAAGAATATACTTGGCCTTTACCAGAGAACACGATATCCACTGTGTAAGGCATTACTTTTTTGATGGCGGACATATCGAAAGCTTCATAAGTGTTTGAGTCTTTCATGTATAGAAGGGCTTTGTTGCCATCCATAGCTTTAAATTCGCCATAACGATTATCAGCTACTACTTTGTATAGTGTGTGTTTCATAATAGTTTTTTCCTCAATATTAGTTTCAATATAAATTTTGAATTCAGAAGCGCTTCTAAAGCCTATTTGCTTACGGCTCGATACGTACTCACAGCGTATGCAATGACCTTTAACCTCTAGCACTCGTTGTGCTGCTTGACCTGTCTTTAAACATACTATATCACCTACTTTAAATGGCTGATTAATATGCTTTTCGTAGTCACCGTATAAGCTGTAATCCTTGCTATGACAATAAGGAGTACTCTCGTAGTACCAAGTACGACCTGTTCTGGCTGCTTTTACAAAAGAATTTTCTGGTTCCATAATTCACCTGTGAAATTTATTGGTGCTGCTTGAGGGAATCGAACCCCCGACATCTTGATTACTAATCAAGCGCTCTTCCATCTGAGCTAAAGCAGCGTTATTTGGTACACCGTACGGGTAACGATCCCGTCTCTCTACCTTGAAAGGGTAGCGATCTGCCCTGAAATCCAACGGTGCATATATTGGTGGGAAGGTGAGGAGTCGAGCCTCTCCCGGTTAAAGAACGGTTTTACAGACCGCTTGTCAGAACCCCTGACTTTACCTTCCCGTATCTTGGTAGTAGTAGATGGACTCGAACCATCGACCCCAGTCTTATCAGGACTGTGCTCTAACCAACTGAGCTATACCACTGTATATTAGATGGTGCCTACGAACGGGATTGAACCGCTGACACGCGGATTTTCAATCCGCTGCTCTACCAACTGAGCTACATAGGCATTATTTTGAAGTGCCTAGTATGAACTACTGTAAGGCTCTAGAACTACAGTATCTCACTGCTAGCGTATCTTGGCGCTGGGTGATCAATCCCGATGCCGTCGAGAGCTGATTTAAGGACGTTCGACCCTCTCTGAGGAAGAAACTGACCACAGCCACTAGACACGTCAAAATAATGGTGAATCGGGTGGGGTTCGAACCCACGTTGACACGGATTAAAAGTCCATCGCTAAACCAACTCAGCTACCGATCCAAAGACTATTCAGAGAAAATATACTCTTGTCTGAATAGTCTTTCTTTAAATCAACCTTAGCATCCCTGCGAGCAGTTTTGTAAGGTTTTTGGTGTACTCCACTTTTGCGCTTTACAAGGTGTTGCACAAAAGGATTACGAGGTTTTGGTGCTTTTTGCGTCTTCATCTCTTTTCCTTTCTTATTTAATCAATATAAATGATTCTAAGCAGTCAGCCAAGTAGTTTATTAGAGTATGTACACTACTGGCTGCACTGTTTTTAATTCACTCTCAATGATAGCTGAGATCACTGCCCAGTCACCGCCGCCTAAGGCCGCTCCAATAGTGGGCATAGCGATAGTAGAGCCTGTATACGCCTTGTTTAGCGCGTGCATAATCTCGGCTACGGCATCATAGCTTACATAGCGTATAGCATTTGGACCTAGCTGCTCAGCCGCTTTGCCGTAGTTTTGTTGTGTAACAGCATTAATAATGACCTTGCTATTACTAGGAACAGCTAGGTACTGCCCAAGCCTAAAACCTTTAGAACACCATACCGTATATTGCTCATAGGCTGTAGGATGCATCTCTCGTACAATCTTGGCTACTCCAGAACCCATAACTCCTTTTGAGTTACAGCCATGAAGTATAAGTTCAATATCAGTGGAGAATAAATCGCCTTTGCGGTATTCAATTTGCATTTAGTAGTTCCTACAGTTATTAGATTTTTGGTAGTGCCGGTGAGAGTTGAACTCACCCTACAGGCTTATGAGACCCGCGTCCGAACCACTCGGCGTCACCATTATTTAAAGTTGTTTTTGTTCGTCCAGTATGTGGTGGATTATTTACCCAACTAGAGTCACCAAAGTCAAGAACTTCATAGTCGCCATTCTTAATAGCTTCATTCATTTTAAGCAAACCACTCACTATATCGAAGATAGGAGTCTCCATGAAGGACTCACCAGGAGTAAAGTGGAAGTTTTTCAAGTCGAGTCCGTCATGCCGCATCTTTTCAATGTACACGTGGCGAATCAATTCGTACTTGGCGTTGCGTTCCCGCACATATTTCTTTTCACCATCAGTGAGTTCTTCACCTGATAATGCCCTTAAAGTAAGGTCAAATGCTTTATCTATCATAATATAATTCTTTTGAGGTTGGAGGAGTGCGTCAGAGTTGAACTGACTACTTGCGTACCTCGGATTTGCAATCCGGTGCCTTACCGTCCGGCCCGCACTCCAGAAAATAAAAAAAACCCTCCTAAAACCAATTAGATTCTAGGAGGGTGTAAACAAACACAAAACAAACCAATGAAACTATCGTTTCATGAGCTTGCTCCTCCACAAGAGCTGTGATAAAAACGTTCTGTCTTAATCATGCAGGTGTTCATTATTTTCTCCATTCGGGCTTTGTGCCTTTGTTAAATATAATATACGATATTTTTATCAACTAGGCAAGTATGATTTTAAATTTTTTCTTGTAAGAGCTTATTGCGAATTGTAGTGTGAATACCTGGATTTACCCGTAATACAGACGGGAGCAACACAGATCTGATATAGTTACGGATAGCGAAATCAGGATCTAGATTGCTGAGATCTTGATACCATTCTACTTCTTTGCGAATACACCAATCAATAAATTCTTGTTTTCGAGTGAGCCTAAAAGGCCTAATTACATTCTTGTTACGGTATGGGATAGTGTAATCTTTACCGTTACACATATTCCAAAGATAAGTTTCTACGCAGTCGTCTAGATGATGGCAAGTAATAACATCACCATCAATGGAGTTAAAGAACTTATATCGTTCAGTACGCCAGAACTCTTCTTTAGATTGGTCTGCTGGTCGCACTGACGTGATATAGTACTTAACTAGCGGGATGTTATATTTATTTGACGCTGCTACTGCATGACGTTCTTCAGTATCAGCAATAGGATTCTGATGATTTACGAATGCTAAAGTAACATCGTGGTTTTTAACAAGGAAATCTAAGGCAGCTGCGCTATCTACACCACCGCTATACGCTAGATATAGTTTTCTAGGTAGCTTGCCTTGTACATGAATCATCGTGATTTCTTTTCTGCCAATGTGTTGTTGAAAAACTTATGCTGTAGTTCTCGTTTAGCCAAGAATCTAGCGTAGTTTAAATCATCTATCTCTTTAGCTAATATATCACTTGTAGAAACAGTTTCCAACAATAAAAAGATTTTATCATTGAGGTCATACAGAGAATAATACTCTTTAGATACTAGAATAGTGTCAACTAATTTTTCTTCTAGTTGGTTTTTGATCTCTGCTAGAGTGTTGCGATAAGGAGTAGCATTACCTAACCTGTCGTACTTTACTTGCAAGATAGATAAGAAGTCAAAGGCATAAGCCTCGTCAACAGTAATCTTTATCATAATCGCCGCTCACATATATATTATAGTTCATCCAAACACCTAAGTCAAGATATTTGTCAGCTAGTACAGTAGAGAAAGTAAATTCGTTTACTATGTCTCCTATTTCTGAATACTTATCAAACATAGAGTTTGATACCATATGTTTTAGGTTGGCTCGATCAAACTTTAAAACACCCCAAAAGCAATATTCTAGGTCGTCTGTTTTTGCTTGTTTCACTGCAAACTTATTCTGGCCTATCACAAGCCTGTCAACTTTTGTTTCATCGTTAGTAAGAAATAAACCGCATACAACACCAGGATTTTTTACCATTTTAATAAATGGATTACCACTGAAGATAGTGTCTGGCATACCAAACAAAATAGTTTGGTGAGATTCATTACTTACGTCAAAGTATTCTAGTAATGTATTGGCAAAACCTGATTGTTTTTGTGTGATATGTATATATTTACTACCTGAATAATATCTAGTTACATCTTGCTTGCGTTCAAATCCGTGTATAAAATATATAATCTCTGCACCAGCTTCTAACATTTTTGATACCAGATTATCGGCTATGGGTTTGTAATAATTTAAGCCGATTTGCGGTAGCATTTCTTTAGAAAAAGGCAATCCAAGTCTAGAACCTAACCCACCGATAGGAACGACCCCTACAATCATAATATACCCGCTTTAACTAGATCTTGTTCTATGAGAGCAGAACTATTGCAATAACTACCGTCACCCTTATAGTCTATATGATATCTAGTAGGTATAAGTAGTCTTTCTTCTGCTGGTACGTGACCCACTAGGTTTTGATATAGATGTTGTTCAACCATAGATATAGAGTGTTCTGATATAGGAAATAAATGATTTACTTTGCAAGGTATAAAACTAACAATACTTGCATTAACCGTAGTAGGAGAATCCCAATTTGCATAACTTATAGTATAGTTATTATCAGTTAGCAAGCGTAATGTTTCTCCAGTGGTGAAATAATGATCTTCATTCAATAACAATATTTTCTCTTCGTAGCCGCCAAACATCTCCATTGCAATGTTGAAGCCTTCAGAAAAGAAACTTGCATTCATAGGATGACCGAACCCTGAAGTAATTCCATCAAAATCTAGTGGCCTGTTATTGTCTTTTTTGAATTTAGTTTCCTTGAAAAAAGAAAAATCAACCCCAACTAAATGGGGTTGATTATCGTATTCTGATTCAGAATGTTCGTAAAATGAACACACTACTACTTTTGCATTAGGTAAGAAATGTTTTAAGCTACGTATGCTTAGATTAAGCATCTTATTTCTTAAAAAATTTCTATAAAATACTAACATTCTACATCCTTTTAATTACATGAGGCCGGTGCGGTATCTCATACTTATAGGTATGTGCCCATGCTCCGTTTGCAGTTAATTACTCTGCCGTGCTATCTAGCTAGCATAGCACGCTGTCCCTACCTCAAAACTTGTCAGAATCACTGGGGAAAACTAGTATTGCTACTAGTGGCACCTTGCCATACTCCCCATCAAAGATACACTGGTTACTCTGATTTCTACTCCGAAGAGCTACGCGCCTCAGCCAATGTATCCGTGGTGGGGAGTATCGGAATCGAACCGATGAGTTTTGCTTTTTTGCTGTAATGATTCTATAATTATGGTGCGGGATGAGAGGGTCGAACTCCCGGCATCCTCGGTGTAAACGAGGCGCTCTACCACTGAGCTAATCCCGCAATCTATCTGTGACACTCTATTTTAAGACCACTATTTTGGCGCTAAAACGCGCATGGGTATAGAGTGTTAGGCTAGTTATGGCACGGAACTAGCGACCGCATCTTTAAAGATATGTAAGCCTTTAATAATACAGGTTCTCACACTTCAAACCTGAAATCATCTAGAATTGAATGACCCGTCTTGCGACTGCTATACATAGGTATCTAGATTGAAGTTTTACGCAATACGGACCGGAGTCTAGTATTCGTAACACTGACTTGTTTCATATCGCATACTATCCACAAATTTATGACTGGATGGTCTGTGGACCTCAACGATACTACGCAAATCTTTTATGATAAAGTATGTTACCATACGGATTTGTTGCAGTATCCATCCGAAGTAGATTCGCTACGCTGGCTCTACTAGCCTCGATAGCTACTGATTAATCAGTAGTCCCTAACCATGCTTTTACAGCAACGGTCACTTTAACTAGTTCTGGGTTATCTATGTAACCACCTTTAGTTCTGTCATAAATTTTAATAGGTACTTTGTCAGCGCCATATTTAGCAACCATATTTACAATTCTAGGAATAATAAATTGGTGAAACTCATACTCACGCTCTGGTTTACGCTTGATTTCAACATCAAGATAGTTTTGTCCGGCGATGTAGGCACGAGCTAAAAAGGTTGCTCTGTTTTCTCTACGAACATCTTTTATGCGATGCTCATGTAAGCTACTACGCTGCTGATGTGGTTTGCACTTGTATAAACTCAGTGTCTCATTTGCACCTGTAGCTTCATGCTGGCGTATGTACCAACGAACTTGTTTGGCTAGTTTATGTTCTTCAAAACGTATAATTCTAGCTTCTTCGCTTAAATGCTTTGATTTAATTTTTAATTCTAATGACATTATTTTCTCCTTGATTATGTTAATATATAAATTATTTGAACACTAATCAAGGTTAAGGTGGCTTTTTAATCTACATAGACTACTCCTAGTTTAACAACACTGATCCCAGTATTGCCAGTTTTCATACACAGCAATTACTCTTTGCTGTTGTCTAATTACTTTAATTATATCAGACTTATTATAAAGTTGATTTACGTACCCCTCAGAAGTGAGGGCATACAGCACAGGCTCTTTACCTTCATCACGCAACCTAGCTAACACACTCTGATAGTTAGCTTCAGTTACTACTATCCACGGAGTATCTCGCAAAGCTAATTCATCTACTGACGGTACTATAGGTCTTTGATACTTTATAGGTACGCTATCAATTACGGGGTTTGATTCAGGTACGTTGCTAGCGCAGGCACTAACGCTTAAGGTCGTCAAAAATCCAAGGACACATAGAGTTAAGTTCTTGCCCATTTGTCGCTGCTTTTTCAGTATCATTTAATGGTGCTCCAGATAACAACTCGAAGCATCTATCAAATTTAGCTGTAGTATCATTAATACTAAGTTCAGCGGCACTTGGTGATTCAATAGACAGTTTGTCTACCTCTACAGCCTGTAGTTGTTCCTTTAAATTTTCGGCGTCTCGTCTAGTTTGTGCAAACGCTCGTTCTGTTTCTTCAAATTCTTTTTGAATAAGTTTAGCTTGCTTTTCCAAAAAATCAATCGTATTTTGTTGTTCTGTAATAGCAGACTGTAGTTGAGCCTTACTAACTTCTAGTTGAACTACTTCATTACGCAGATCAGTAATAATTCGCTGGCTTGTCCATGCGTATAAACCTGCAACAGCTAAAATTATAGCTGCAATTGGGAATACAAACGACTTTGGCGATAAAAGACCTAGCAAATTAAACATTTATTTATGGTGCCTTTAACAGGAATCGAACCTGCTCCGAGCTGCTTTAGAAACAGCCGCACTACCTTAGTGCTATAAAGGCGTTACTCCTCTTCTGGATCGCAATCATAGCATTGCCCAGAATCACTCATTTCGGATGTTTCACACCACCAACCACAGCCATCACATAAAAAGATCTCATTGTCTAGATATTCTAAAAACGGTTGGTGATCTTGAAGATGTTCAGCATCGTGTTGACTTAGCTGATGTTCAAGAGAATCGCAACTGCCGTTTAAAGCATAGATAATTTGATTCCAAAGATCTAACTCTGCGTGAGTTTCTTGGCCGAAATATGGTATGTGTGACATGTGTGTTTTCCTTTTTCTATACACAGAATATAGAATGTTTGCCTATGTAGCAAGAATTATTTGGCGGAGAGCAGAGGACATGCTCCTCATAGAGTTTCCCCCACGTGACGCTTTCCAGGCGGACCCGGCGCGCTTGTCCGGTTTACTCTCCAAAAACTGGCGACCTGTATGGGAATTGAACCCATCGTCTCCTGCGTGACAGGCAGGCATCTTAAACCACTCGACTAACAGGCCAATTTCATTGGCGGAGTGTACTGGATTCGAACCAGTGGTACCGTATTCGGGTACGACGGTTTAGCAAACCGCTGCCTTAAGCCTCTCGGCCAACACTCCGTATTTCTAGACGGTGCTGATCTAACAGCAGCTTGTCTCTTAAATCAATACATTCACAGCACCAGCAAGACATTGATTTTGTCTTTTTACCGCGCATATTAACATTAGCAGCGGCAGGATGATGCTTACTTCCTCTAGGACGGTGATTACGATTACGTCCGGCTCCATACACTGGAGATTTAGCCATGTGATATACCTTTTACTGGCGGATAGAGTGAGATTTGAACTCACGGTACCTATCGGTACGTCGGTTTTCAAGACCGGTGCAATAAGCCAGACTCTGCCATCTATCCTTTTTGTAAGTTGGAAATAGTATCCATATATATAAACTGTTGCTGCTTTAGAGCAAAGTTTTCAACTTGTAGCTTTATAATACTAGCTAGCAGTATTAGATCTTTGTTTACTGGATCAGTTGTTTGATATGCATTATAAGAAGCTAGAGCAAATGTTTTGTACACCAACTCTTCATTGATGGGCAATTCTCCCCAATCTATAGGATTGGAGACTTCAGCTTCTCGGGCTACAGATACTAGTTGTTCTAAAGTTATATTAGGCATTCTTTAATTTGAGAATTGTTTTGTTAGGCGCCACAACATCGCCTACATTATCTGTATATTCAGGGGCCCTACAGGTATTGGATTGCTCCTTAGGGTAAGTCACACATCAAGAAAAGCAATAAACGCAGCGCTGTGCCGCTTACTGTACCTTTTGAACCAACTCGCGTGATCGGTTCTATTCTTGATAAGACACAAAACAATTCACAGATTAAAGAATTTGGCTCCCAGTGCAGGGCTCGAACCTGCGACCCACTGATTAACAGTCAGTTGCTCTACCAACTGAGCTAACTGGAAACGAATTTTATTATGTTGTTGTCGCTATCGTATAGCGTTACGATAGACTTTAGGGTATTTCTAGCCAATAGCTTACACTCATACCACTTTTCTGCTTCTTCTAGAGTGCTTACTTCAACTGAGGCCCATTCACCAGTGCTTGGAAATATGTGTTGTACTTTATACATAATTTTTGGTGCCTCTAGCCGGACTTGAACCAGCACCTACTATTTTAGAGCAGTTTTTGAGACCGCCGTGTCTACCTATTTCACCATAGAGGCATTATTCGTAATTATAAAAATCCATACGCTTTTCTTGCATTGTTTTCTCTTTCCAATGCTTTCTAGGATTGCCACATGCATGACAGGAGCATATGGCTGGAGTATGAGCGCGAATACCTGCAGCAGCAGGAGTGATACCACCTAACCAATAGTTTTTAAAATATTTATAGACCCAAGATTTTTTCTTTTGTTCTTGGAATCTACGGAAATCACGACTACGCAAAACGATCTCCTTTTATTTGGTGCGGGTGGAGGGACTTGAACCCCCACGCCTTACGACGTCAGAACCTAAATCTGGTGCGTCTACCAATTTCGCCACACCCGCAATTAAACTTCGTTTAATGAATAGCCTCACGCTTTTGCTACTCACGACTGCTATTTAGCGAGGTCTCACCCCCTAAAACCTTGTATAACAAGACACAAGCGTGAGGAGTTGTTGAACACTATGCAGTTATTTATTTACAGAATCAGGGGGTTTGTGCCGAATCGAACGGCTCAGTTTGATTACAAGTCAAATGCTCTACCAGTGAGCTTACAAATTTTTTGCTGTACTGATTCTAATTATTATCAGGTTGGGAGTTAGTTTGTTGATCTACCATTGATCTATCTACGCAAAGCGCGTGGAACAGGATTCGAACCTGTAACGTACAAATTATGTACTTTTGCTGAAACCAACCTATATAGGTTTATTCTTTATCTCGTTTTGCTACAAAGCCATACATTTTTTCAGCGGTCTTTAGCAAATCTTCCATAGAGTATGCAGCTTGAATACTCTTACTAATTTCTTGCATATTAGCTGTGCCTGCGTTAATTAAGGCCTTAGTAAACTCAGTATTGATCTGAGCCTGCTTGTCCATATAATCCTTAGCAAGAGCTAGAATATCTGAACGGATTTCAAATGCGTTTTTTGTCATGTGTGTGTCTCTCCTCCGTTAATATTACAGGATGGGTTTGTTGCTTGTTTATACCCAAAATAAATGCTTAATTTATTGCTGCAACCATCCTAATTACAGCTAAACACTAATGTTTAGGTGAAATTAGAATAAGCGTCTCACGGGGTTGACGCTCGTTGTTAGTATTGCGACCGCTCACGGTAACTAACTGTTTCAAGGGAGTGTTGATTAATCACTCAGTCTAAAAGCCTTGAGTCTTCCGAAGTCTTAACATAGACTACACGTGTAGTTGTACTAACATACCAACCTACCAACTATACGCCGAGGAATGTCCACTTCCTTGGTGGGTCAGAGATTACACGTACTCTGCAGACGGCCTACCATATTTACGTCGAGCAGGCTGTGACGATACCAATATTTCAGCTAATCAGGCTTACGTATTGTATAATGGAGCCGGTTGTCTAAGCGACTAGACTATCTTGAAGTATCGCTCTTCAAAAGACCAACTTAATGGAACCGACCTAATTTGGAGCGGACGATGGGGTTCGAACCCACGACCTTCTGCTTGGCAAGCAGAAGCTCTACCCCTGAGCTACATCCGCACTTTTTGGAGCGGGTAACGAGGATCGAACTCGTCTCATCAGCTTGGAAGGCTGAGGCGCAGCCACTACACCATACCCGCAATTCTCAATTTAAAACGTAAACAGGCACGAAATGATTTGCCCTGCCTTGTCTGAGACGTAAAACAGCTTGTATGTCCTGTTTACGATTTAAAGTGAGAGCCGGTTACTAATCCGGCGACACTGTTTCGTCGTGTCAGATTCTGAACTGAACGAGAAGAAGATGCGCTATTTTAAGGCACGCACTCTGCCTGTCCCCAAGGTTAATTGTCTTCTCCAATCCTTGGTAGCTTACTGGAGTTCATCCCAGCTTGCTTGAAATAGCAAATAACACTAGATTTAATTATGTTTATTTAAATACCTACCGTCGTAGGCTGTTATCTACAAAACAACTATAACGTGTTGCCGTACACGTGTAGACTCTACAAACGGTTCCCAAGCCCTAGGAGGAATGGGACATATCTCCGGGAAGATTCTTACTTCCATTCTTACACCCTAGTATAAGTCTTGCTTTAGATGACGGAGAAATTAGTATGTGGCTCTACCTTCGTGTTCGGGCGACTTAGCTGCATTTCAAGTAGCAGTACCATTAATTAGTTGGAGCGTTTTCCCCTCACGGCACACCGCCTATTACTGCACTTAAAGTCAGTAATCACGCTCCTAAGCTGTTGCCTACTCACTCCGCGCACGGTAGTTTTCAGGCTAGAATGTATTCAGGATAAACTTGTTGCTATTACCGAGCTATAAGTTGCTGAACTTATCCTATAATCCATAGTATCTTATCTGTAAGTATTTAGCAAGAGTAAAGTTAATTCTGGATGACCTGAAAGTTTCTTAATATATGAAAAGAAATTTTTTGAAGGTTGCTGAACTCATCCAATATAAACAATATAACTCTTTAATAAACATTAAGCAAGAAAAAAGTTAATTTAGGTTCTACTAGCAAGCGCAGACTAGCGATTTAATGGAAGAGAAGCGCTCTTATCCATACCTAACTTGGTTGCGTTGGGTGGGACTCGAACCCACGATCTTCTGGTTATGAGCCAGACGAGATGCCGCTTCTCTACCCCGCAATAATCTGTACCCCCGGATCACTCAGCTGTAGGATAGTTACTCCCACTATATCCTAGCCACTACAGCTAGGCCACTGACTGCTAACCACGCAAAGGGGTTATTCTTAAAGAAGACCAGTAATATGAACTGATAAAAACATCAATCGCTCTTCTACTGTCTTAGACGTGTCAATCTCTAAAGATTCACCGAGCATAACAGCATAGTAAGTAACTAGTGCCTGTTCTAAATGCTCTAGAGCTTTTCGTTCTTTAACTAAGAGTGCCATTTCTTTTTCTATTCTTATAATATAAATGATTCTTGAGCTGAGAGCAAGAAGAAATTTTAAATAACTGCTCGTTGCACAATCGCTCTTGCAAGACGCTCACGCACAGTCTTAGCAGTAACTCCATTACGCCAAGTTGCACGAGGTTGCTGATAGATTTTGCACCAAATGGCAAAGGCACGACCACGCTCATACGCGGTAGCATCACCTTGACGCGGAATATCGTAGTTATACGGTAGACCTTTGTAGGCATCTAGATAACCAGCACGAAACCATTCGTGCTTGCTATATCTCTCTGCGAGTTCCAACGGGCTAACTAAGCGACCGCGAAAGTTATCGTTCCTAGCCATGTCCATGCTTGTCTCTCCTCTGTATAACTAACAATAGCATATATAGAGAAGAGATGCAAGATTATTTTTGCTTTACCCGCCCGTGAAACTCCGTTTCACCGTTATTAGTTTTGTCGAACAAGTACCAGCAGCAATTATC
>JACCDV010539509.1_pt1 | contig 18838 bp, 20 predicted proteins | sample 7446131 | NCBI WGS metagenome assembly JACCDV01 (sample SAMN15323448, study PRJNA562643) | freshwater metagenome | isolation source: river surface water | place: USA:Blue River Watershed | collected 2017-08-17 | reverse complement strand
CCGTATCTCGAACCTGCTAATAAAAATTATAAACCTATATATCCTGAATACGATTTAAAAATCGCAGCGGTAGTAAAGGGTGTTATTCGTAAATACTAGACGTGGTATTATTTTGAGGTGAAACATAAACTTATATTACTAGGGGGTATAGCTCTCATCGTGGTTATAGGATATTTGTTTTTTGGTACTTCAAAAACAATCACAAACTATCCTCTGAAAAATAACGGTCCTGTTGTCGCTTTTGGTGATAGTTTGATCTTTGGCTACGGTTCTACTCAAGGCAATGATTTTGTCTCAATTCTCTCAAATAAATTAGGTGAACCTATTATCAATCTCGGTGTGTCAGGCAATACAACATTACAGGGTCTCGCTCGCATAGATGATGTTTTGGTATTAAAACCACGTATTACTATAGTCCTTCTCGGAGGTAATGATTTTTTAAGAAAAGTAGACAGAGGTGAGACGTTTAGTCGTTTGAAAACTATTGTGACTCGTATTCAGGAGTCTGGTTCTGCCGTAGTGCTACTCGGTGTAAGGGGAGGTGTTTTGATTGATTCAGTTGATGATGACTACGAATCTTTAGCCAAAGAAACCGGCTCAGTCTATGTGTCTGATGTTCTCGATGGTTTATTTGCTGATGGACGTTATATGTCTGATGCTATTCATCCCAACGACGCCGGTTATACTCTCATTGCTGAAAAAGTATATTCTCGCATACGAGAAATTATTCAGTAGAGTTTACTGGGATTTTTTCATACTCTGTGACAGAGAAGCTGCGTGTTTACCTGCAACTGCACCTGTGCTCCAGCAGAGCTGGAGACTATATCCACCTGATGGCCTATCAATATCGAGAATATCTCCCGTGAGATAGAGATTGGGAAAGAGTCGTGATTGCATAGTTTTAAAATCAACTTCTTCGAGTTTTATACCTCCGGAAGCCACAATAGCATCTTCTTTACCCAAAAATCCTGTAGGTGTCATACGCATGTCTTTCAACGCTTTTCCGAGGCGGAGTCTCTCATCTCTACTTATGATATTCACTTCTTTTTCAGGATCTATTTTTGCGAGCTCAATTACGGTACCAGAGAGTGCGGGTTGAACGAGTCCTTTTAATGCATTTTTTATCTTCTTATTTGAGTTTTCTTTAAAAAGATCTTGGATTTTTATATCGAGGTCTTCGTGATTAGTAATATCGGGAGCTATATCGAGTGATAGCTCAATTACATCAGTGGGCTGTTTGTAGTGGAGTGCTTCACGAATTTCTTTTGAGAAACTGAGCACAAGGGGTCCACTCATACCGTAGTGGGTAAATATCATACGCCCAATACGTGAATCACTTCGTTTACCGTTTTTCATGATAGAGAGTTTTGCATGTTGATGCGATACACCTGAGAGGTCACGTACCCATTTCTCGAGTATTTTTACAGGTACGAGGGCAACATCAGGTGCTATAACAGTGTGGCCTATTTTTTCAAGCCAGCGAAAGCCATCACCTGTAGAACCCGTTTCAGGTGCTGAGGTTCCACCTGTTGCGAGTATATATGTTTTACCGACAATAGTTTCTTTTTCTGTATTGAGACCAACAATTACACCATCTCGAGCATGAAAGCCTTTTGCACCAAATCCTGTGAGTATTTCGACTTTGTATTGTTTAAGATTTTTTAGGAGTACATCATAGACGGTTCGGGCACTATCTGAAACAGGGAATACACGGTCTTCGTTTTCGACTTTGGTTGCCATACCGCGAGTATTAAAGAATTCGAGCGTATCTGTAACAGAATGTTGGGTAAATGTGGAAAAAAGAAACTTACCCTTGCCTTTGAGTTCGTCGAGAAATACCCGAATATCAGGTTTATTGTTTGTAACGTTACAGCGACCACCACCGGTGATGAGGAGTTTTTTTCCGAGCCCTTCGTTCTTTTCAATGAGGAGTACTGATGCGCCGGATCGTGCAGCTTCACCGGCAGCCATCATGCCTGCAGGGCCTCCGCCAATCACTACAACATCATACGATTCTTTTTTTGGGTACCGCATATATGTTATTTAGGCTACCATTTATCGAGTACTGGTGTCTATACGGACGCCTTAATATGAGATGATATAATCAATCATATGAAACATCGATCACCTTGGATACATCAAATGGACCAGAATCGTCCTACCGTAACACTTACGAGCGATATCGAGACTGATGTCGCTATTATGGGTGCCGGTATTGCGGGTATATCGACTGCTTTTTTTATACTTAAACATACGAATAAGCGGGTTACGGTGCTTGAGAAGGGAAAACTTGCTCATGGAGCAACGGGACACAATGCAGGGCAGATAGCCAGTTATTTTGAAAGGCCGTTTTATGAGTTGGTTGCTGAATTTGGACTAGAGAAGGCAGCGGATGCTCAAAAATCAGTTGAATCAGCATGGCAAATCCTTGATGAAATGTATACCGAAGCAGGTCTCTCTATACCACTCAGTCGTTTTATGGGTCATGCAGGGTTTTCTACGTATGATCAAGTAGTACGTCATCTCAAAGACAATGTGTGTCGCACACAAGCTGGTCTCCGTACCGAAGAAATGCGTATTGCTGATACGGCACCGTTTTTAAAGAGTATTCCAGAAGAATACAAAGATCTCTACCAGGTTGTACCCCTCAAAGAGGTCTACGCACGCCTCCAGACTGAGAATAGTCAGTATGTGGCAGTACTTTCATATCAAAAAGGATGTCTTAATTCGGCTCTTTTTAGCCAAGAAATAGCAAAATATCTCACTCAGAAATATAGTGATCGATTCAGTCTCTACGAGCACACTCGCGTACAAAAAGTTGTACTTCATGATAATCAAGTGATACTTGATGCTCTAAAACAAACGGTTACAGCACAAAAGGTTATTCTTTGTACCAATGGTTTTGAAGGTTTTACGATTATTAACAAAGGGGGACTCGAAATAGATACACGGTTCCATCATCTCGTGCGAGGCATGGTTGGGTTTATGTCTGCTTATATAGAACCTATGAATAAACAGCCGACGGCTATTAGCTATTTTGAGCCCACCAATACCAACAATAGTGATCCATTTGCTGAAGACCCTTATTTTTACCTCACACGTAGACCTTTTGATGTTGAGGGTAAAGAAAACTCAAATCTGATTAGTGTAGGAGGTCCTGAATTTTCACTCGAAAGACGTATGGAGTATGATCCAGATTTGGATTATCCTGAGGCAGAAAAACGCCGTATACAACAGTTTGTAAAGTCTACATATGATCCTGATCCAAATAAAAAGATAGATTATCAATTCACCTGGCACGGGCTCATGGGGTACACCCCTTCGGGAGTACGGGTAATTGGTCCTGAACCTAAAAATGATCGATTGATATACAATCTTGGGTGTAATGGGGTAGGTATATTACCGTCACTGTTTGGTGCACGTAGAGTAGCAGGAATTCTTGCTGGTGAAGTTGTTTCACCATCTATTTTTGATCCGAGGGGGTAGTGACGTAATTGTAGAGTTTTTTAGGAAAATATAAGTAATAAAAAATAAAAAACGGCGGCGAAGCGTAAGCTTCGCCGCCGATTGTTAGACGGCAACAGGAGTTTTTTCCCAGCCATGGCAATGGACACGATAGAATAGGGCGGTCGTTGGTAGTTTGTAGTATTCTCCACATTGTTCGAGAATAACGAAATCGGGATTGATATCAGAAATTCTCACAACATTGAAACTATCACCTACTTGAAACCAGACTTCTTCGCCTGTTATGTTCACAAAACCCTTAGAGGGAAGCTCCAAGGCAACCTTGCTGTCGGGGATAAGGATGTGGTGGGACATATATAAAAGAGCAGGGTTTTATTCTTACTCATAGTATTTAATGCGTCAATAGTTAGTATATTAAGTAATGAGTTGTTTTACATGACAAGAGCCATTTGACATATATATAATTATGTTATCCAATACTTTTATAAAAAACAGCAGATTTTTACTCTAAAAAAGAGAACCATTGATAAATGTCCTTTATGTGTAAAAAAACTCTTGTTAGAGCGGGGTTTTGTAAAGGACATTATACAGAGCCTTATTTTATTGTGTCCTTTACATGTCTTTTATAATAATCTTTGACAACAATCTAGTCTTTGTGTTGCTGTTTTCTTTGACATTATTGTCACTTTGCTTAGTGTTAGCAGTATAAAGAAATTTCGATATGCAGGGCCTTATTACTACACACAGAGAAATTCTACGTAAAGCGCTTACTTTAGCGCTCGTTTCTGCGTTTGTGATACAGCCTTTTATACCACTCATTGCTTTTGCGGATGATTCACAAACTACTGTTTCTGTAGGTCAGGTAGCTACAATTACCACTACAGGACAGTCTTCATGGACTGTGCCAGCAGGTGTTTCTGCTATCAAAGTACGTGTATGGGGTGCTGGAGGTTCTGCAGGTACAGGTGAAAAAATAACCGATGCGCACAGATCAGGTCTCGGCGGTGGAGCTGGTGGTTATACTGAAAAAACACTATCAGTTACTGCAGGTGAAACCTTTTCTATATCTGTTGGTGCTGGCGGACAGGGTATAAAAAGTGTCATGGAGGGTCGTATAGGAAATGAAGGACAAGAGAGCCGTTTTGAAGGTTCTTTTGGTGTTTTGAGAGCAACTGGTGGACAGGGAGGTGCGAGCTTTACTGGTCACGGTAATCCTACAAATAATTTTGGTGCAGGTGGTATTGGCGAGGGTGGTGATGTAAATCAGAATGGTGGTAACGGTGAACCGTACACTGAGTATGATAGTAACCCATATGCATCAAACGGTGGTTCTGCATATAACGGAGGACAGGGTGGATCTCGAGGTCGTTGTGGACGCGAAGGTACATGTCCGGGAAGCGAACCAGGCAGCCCTCTCGCGCAAGATGGAGGTTTTCCTGGTGGAGGTGGAGGTGGTTCTGATGTTGCTACCGGAGGTTTTGGTGGAAACGGTCAAGTTTCTATTGAAATAGTATCTGTCACAGGTACAGGTGGTGGATCTAATAACACTCTTCCTATTGGTTATATTGATTCTGCAACATGTTCAGCTATCGTTGGTTGGACATATGACGCTGATAATTCAGCGGTGTCTATTGGTGTGCATTTTTATACAGACAATGATGTGTTTATTGGAAATACCGAAGCAAACCTCCCTCGTGCTGATGTAAATCAAACTATGGGTGTATCAGGTGATCACGGATATTCTTTCCCTATACCAGATAGCCTCCGTGACGGTCAGACCCATGCTATTTATGCATACGGTATCAATTCAAACGGTTCAACAAATACACTTCTTTCAAATTCACCTGCATCTATTACAGGTTGTACTCCTACAGGTGTTACAGGTCTCACGCCAAACCGAGCACCGAGCGCTCCTACGGTACAGGCTCTCTCAGCTAGTGGTTCTATAAACACAACCCATACATTCTCTGCGGTAGCATCAGATCCTGAAGGTGATTCTATAGAGTATCTCTTTGATTGGGATAATGACGGGGTAAATGATGATATATCAGGTATCGTACCTAACTCTACTTCTGTGCAGATGGGTCATGCATGGAACTCTGCGGGTACATATCCTGTTCGTGTTCAGGCTCGAGATACAAAAGGTGCATATTCTCCAGTAACTACAGTTAATTTTGTAGTTTCTAATGCGAGTGGAGGCGGTACGGTAAATACAGCTCCAAACCTTCCGAGCCTCCTCGCTCCTGTTGCCACAGGTACTCTTGGTACTGATATACAGTTCTCTGTAGTGGCTACTGACCCGCAAAACGATACTATTTCATATGGTTTTGATTGGGAAAATAATGGTACGTATGAATTCAGTGCTCCTACACTCTCAGGTATTTCTGCTCAAGTAACTCATCGATGGAATACTGCAGGAACTTATACATTCTCTGTTGTTGCACGAGACGCTGCGGGTCTCCGATCTCAAGCTATTACTCATATTATAGTTATTTCTAATACTGTTACTGGTGGTGGATCAACATCGGTTCCGAATATAACATCTTTCTTTGTAAACCCGAGTTCAATACAGACGGGTAATACCGCTACATTAAACTGGACTTCAGTACATGCTACTGCGTGTATCGCTTCAGGTGATTGGACGGGAAATCAGGCATTTAACGGCCCTATCCAGCTTGGTGTACAAAATGTTTCTATAACGACAACAAAAACGTATACATTGAGCTGTGGAAACGGAGTTTCTACATCAACACAGACTGCGTATCTCACTATTACTGTACCAACGAGCACAGGTGGTGGTTCTTCTATTATTGGACCTGCTATTACTTCATTTACATCATCTGTACCAACTAATATCATAACGAGCGGTACGAGTTTCACTCTTTCGTGGTCAAGCATTAATGCAAATGTCTGTGAAGCGTCAGGTGCGTGGTCTGGATATAAAAATACTTCAGGTAGTGAAACCATAACACCAGCAAGTGTCTCTACCGCAACAGATCTCACCTATGTTTTGAGTTGTGGAGGCACAAGCACAACTACTCAGAGTGTAACCATACGAGTAAATCCTATTTCAGGTGGAGGTCCTGGAGGTGGTTCTGTTGTAGTTTCTCCAACAATTGATTTTTCTGTATCTCCAGTGAGCGGTCTCGTTACCACTGAATCAGGTGTTACCGCTTCTTTTGCAGTAGCTCTCCTCTCTCAGCCTTCAGTAAACGTAATTCTCCCTATATTGAGCTCAAATTTTGCCGAGGGTACTACATCAGTACGAAGCCTTACTTTTACTCCTGCGAACTGGAATCTCCCTCAAAACGTTACAGTAACGGGTGTTGATGATACTGCGGTAGATGGAAATGTTTCTTATATGGTCTCTGTCGGTCCTTCAATAAGCACAGATGCGTCATGGAATGCTCTCACGGTAAAGACTGTGTCTGTAACTAACAATGATAACGATACATCAGGTACGAGTGGTGGCGGTAGTACAGGAGGATCGAGCTCATCAAGCTCTTCATCAGGTGGTAGCCGTCGTGGGGGAGGTGGTTCAGGCGGTCCATGTGTGGGTAACGGCTGTCCTTCTACAACAGCACCAAATATCATCATTACGTTTGATACACCGAGAGTAAACTCTGCTTCTTTTGGTCCTGAACTCGTATGTTCAACAACTAACTTTATAACTTCATTTATGAGAAAGGGTGTAGATAATAACCCTAATGAAGTTCGAAAACTCCAATACTTCCTCAATGTATATGAGGGGGCTAATCTCACTATAAATGGTGATTTTGATACACAGACCGAAGCCGCTGTTACGGCACTTCAGTCAAAACACAGCGATGAAATACTTACTCCGTGGGGCACATCTACACCTACAGGTATTGTGTACATAACAACCGCGCGTTACATCAACCGTGTATTCTGTGCAGATAATCCAACATACTCAGGTAATGAAGATATAAAGGACATTATTGATACATCTGTCCTTTATACACCAACTGATAATTCAGCTGAATTTGACGGTGTCGTGGGCTCTGCTACAAGTACCATATCAACCAATATAGCGGGTGTATTCGGGGCTATGTCGAGCCGTATAAGTGATCTTATAAAAGACATACCGTGGTATCAACTCCTTGTACTAGCCCTCATCATAGTAGGAACAGGCTTCATGATTGCAAGCGTGTTTAGGAAAGACATAGGCACACATGAATACTTTATGTCCTTTATAAAGGGCACGGCTGCACTCGCTATAGGCACGGTACTCAATGTCCTTAATGCAGTGTCCTTTATACTCAACCCTCAATGGTTTACCGATCATGTGGGCTTTGGTCTCGGCTGGCTGCTCGCTCTCGATATTGTTAACTTTGTGGCATTTATCGCTATTTGTTTGGCTATCCTCTTTGCTCTCTATACTCGTATAGCAAAACGTCCGACAACATATTAGGTAGTGATATAATGGATGTATATGAAATATACATCATGGATAATTACTGTTGGTCTGGTGGTATTAATATTAGGTGGCATGGTTTGGTACTCATCGACTCCGGGTGCGTATGATGATTTTGCACAGTGTTTGGTAAAAAGCGAAGCGACATTTTACGGGGCTTTTTGGTGTTCTCATTGTCAGGAACAAAAAGCGCTTTTCGGTAAATCTGCAAAAAAACTTCCGTATGTGGAATGTTCTACTCCTAACGGTCAGGGTATGCTTCCTATCTGTGCAGAGAAAAATGTTGAGAGTTATCCTACCTGGATATTCAAAGACGGCACTCGCAGAACGGGTGTGGTGTCATTTGCCGAACTCTCTTCTCTTACCAATTGTCCTGTAAAACCTGTACAACAATAATATGCAAACATTCGTTTCTTTTATGAATTCATGGTGGGCTCTCCTTACTATAGTTGCCCAAGTTATCACACTCGTTCTCATTGCTTCGTGTGCTCTGCCTCAACTCAAACAGTCTCGATTCGTCACCTTTTTTAGAAAAAATAGTATTACGGTAGGTTTTATTGTTTTTGTTTTGGCAACAGTAGGGAGCCTCATATACTCAGATGTTATTGGTTATGAACCATGTAAACTCTGCTGGTTTCAGAGAATATTTATTTACCCTCAAGTACTCATATTTGGTATAGCTCTCTGGAAAAATGATGTGAGTGTTCGTATATATGGTCTCGTACTCGCTGCTATTGGTGGTGTTATTGCACTTTTCCACTATGTCGGTCAGATCGGCTTTAATCCTTTTGGTCTCGAGTGTTTGGCTATAGGGTATTCAGCATCCTGTGCTAAAAACTTTGTTCTCCAGTATGGCTACATAACTATACCTCTCATGGCAGCTTCAGCATGTGCGTTGGTTGTAGTGAGTTTGGCTCTTTCTCTCAAAGAATCAAAAGATGTAACATCAAATTAAATGAGTTTATTTGTATTTATTTCAGCTATCGTATTGTTGCTTCCTGGTATAGCTATGGCTTTTGTGCCCATGCTTCCCGCTCTGTCATATATGTTTGTTATTGCTCTTGTATATGCTCTCTATACGGGTTTTGCGATGATTACGGGCACAGAAATACTTATTCTTCTCGGTATAGTACTTGCGTCTATTGTTATTGATCATGGGGCAGGGGTACTCGGTGCAAAATACGGCGGAGCTCACACGAAATCTCTCCTCTGGGGTCTATTAGGTGCTTTTGTAGGTACATTTGTCTTGCCACCCTTTGGTACGTTTATAGGTTTATTTTTAGCGGTATTGGGCGCTGAACTATACTATAAAAAACCAAGTGATAAAGCATTTCGTGCAGCAGGTGGCGCGCTTGTAGGTAGTGCTCTCGGTGTGATCGTTAATATATGCCTAGCAATTATTTTTGTGGGACTTTTTATATTCCTTTCATATTCATAATGCTATACTGACTATATGCCAAACGAATCACTTATACATGCGGATATATTCTTCTTTATATCAACAATAGCTCTTGTTCTCATATCTATAGGTATCGTTATTGTTCTCGTATATATAATCAAAATAGTGCGTAATGTAGGTGAGGTAACTGATGCTCTTAAAGCAGAGGGGAGTGAAATAGTTGCTGATATAAAAAAGTTACGAGCAAATCTAAAAGAAGAGGGGGTAAAATGGAAACATGTTGTAGAGCTCGCTCGCGCTCTCTTTATACGAAAAGCAAAGAGGGTAAAGAAAACAGCAGATAAACTTATTCCTTAATATATTTATAAAATAATATGGCTTCAAAGAAAAACATACAAACAGGTGCGGTGGTAGCAGGTATTGCGGGACTCACAGCGGCAGCTATAGGAGCATATTATCTCTATGGCCACAAAGATGCTCATAAAAATCGAGCAAAGGTAAAAAGCTGGATGCTCAAAGCAAAAGGTGAGGTCCTCGAACAGTTTGAAAATGCTGAGTCAGTTACTGAAAGCGCATACACAAGTGCCCTTGATGCAGTGGTTTCAAAATATAATCAGCTCAAAAAAGCTGATCCAGAAGAGATTGCTGATTTTGTGAATCATATGAAAGATACGTGGAAAGATATTTCAGGTGTAGTAACAGAGATTTCTTCTACAAAAAAACCCCGCAAGGCTCCAAAGAAATCTCATAAATAGTGATATGATACAGCCATGAAAACATCATGGGGTAATGTTGCTGGTTGGTATGATACGGTGGTAAATGACTCTGATTCATATCAGGTTAATGTTATTTTGCCCCATCTCACCCGTATTATTGATCCTCATAAGGGTCAAAAACTACTTGATCTCGCGTGCGGTCAAGGGTTTTTTACTCATGCGTTAGCCATTAAGGGAGCTCATGTAACAGGTGTTGATATTTCTCCGGAGCTTATTGATATTGCACGTAAACATGCGGGACATAATGAGGATTTTTATGTTTCGCCTTCTGACATGCTCCATAAATTCAGAGATAGTAGTTTTGACACGGTACTCTGTGTGCTTGCTATTCAAAACATAGAACGCATGGCTCAGACATTTAAAGAGGTATCTCGAGTGCTTGGTCCTCATGGACGTTTTGTGCTCGTACTCAATCATCCCACATACCGTATTCCTGGTAAAACAGAATGGGGTTTTGATGAAAAGAAAAGTGTTCAATATAGACGTGTGGATGAATATTTATCTGAATCACGGAGCGCTATAGATATGAATCCAGGTGCGCCTCAAGGCACTAAAAAAGAAGTAACATACTCATTTCATAGACCTCTTCAGACGTACTCAAAAACACTTGCGAATGCTGGTTTTGCTATCGCTCGTATCGAGGAGTGGGTTTCTCATAAACAGAGCGAAAAGGGTCCACGTAAACATGCTGAAGATAATTCAAGACGTGAGATACCGCTCTTTATGTGTATTGAGTGTATAAAATTGTAGCTATACACATTTTTATCTTTTCTTTATCTCTGTTTTGTTAGAGTGTAGGTACCCATTCGGGTATTATGCAAAAAAACTACACGCTACAAGACACCAATACAGTCGTATCCAATGACTGTATGCGTACATATACATACAAACTGCGCGATTTACCGCAGGCTGATAAACCACGTGAAAAATTACTCCTTCACGGTCCAGGTGTTTTATCTATTGTTGAGTTGTTGGCAATACTTTTAAATACAGGAACTGTTAAAGAAGACGTATTGGTCATGTCTTCACGAATTATTCGAGAATACGGAGAAAAGAGTTTCACCTCTCTCACCGATGCTCAAAAAATATCAGATAGTCTCGATATACCTCTCGTTAAAGCGTGCCAGATAGTTGCTTCGAGTGAACTAGGGAGGAGATTTTTCAAGAAATCGGGTGGTAAAAATACGAGTATTCGTACAGCACAAGACGTGTCTGCCTATGTGAAAGATATGCATGAATTACCCAAAGAGTATCTCAGAGGTATATATCTCAATAATCACCATTATATTGTTTGTGACGAGGTGTTATCTATAGGAACTCTCGATGCAAACATTATTCACCCACGAGAGGTGTTTAAACCAGCTCTCGAACATGGTGCAACTGCCGTCATACTCGTCCATAATCACCCCTCAGGCATTGTCGATCCTTCTCAGGCTGATCTCGATATCACCAAACAACTCATATCAGCAGGAAAGATAATGGGTGTCACCCTCATTGATCATGTGATTGTGGGCAAGGGTAAGTTTATGAGCATACCTGCAATATATGAATAAATACAGCACAACATCAATACAACAGCAGTACTTTAATCACATGCTTTTTTTATTGTTACGATCTATCGCATCGTTATCATCATCTGGTGATACTCAACCTCAAACAGTAGATGATATTCGTAGATATGTAGACAAATTAATCGAGGCACGATTTGCTCTCGATGGTAAAGATGAAAAGGGTAATCCTTTTTAAGTACGAGGCTTTATGTCCTGTATGGAGAGGCTATAGCGGAGTCCATAGAGCATGAGAAAGCCGAGGAATACAAATAATCCTTTCATGTCGAGTACGGTAAAGAGAATAGTTGCGATGATAGGGCTGATTACGTATGCGAGAGGTCGGGCGGTTCTAAAGAAACTGATTATATGAGTTTTTGACGCATCTATTTTTTTAAAGAAATAGGTATCTGTCATAACTTCTACAATTGCAGCGCCAACGCGGGTCATAAAGAGAACTGAAGCCCATATGATTGGATTATGATCTGTTACAAAACCAATGATACCTGTTGCGACAGCCATGATAAAAAATCCTATCGAAAGCATAGTTTTTTCACCAATTTTGTCTGCGAGACGTCCGAGTATGCCTTCGAGGAGTACAAAAGGTAAAAGCATGATGGTGAATATGATGCTGATGGTTTTCCAATCAAAACCAACGGTGTTGTGCAGGTAGAGTGGCGTGTATATCACCATCCATGCATAAAAAAATTGGAGTAAAAATTGAATGAGGAGTATGCCTTTTATATCTCTATTAACCCATATTTCACCTAGGCTACGCCAAAAAGGCATAGGACTATACTCAGGCTCCTTTATACCTCTCAGATTTAAAAATACGAGGAATAGTACAGGGATTATAAGGAGGCCGCTCGCTATATAGATATTTGCAAACGAATCTTCGCCTAAAAGCCATGCGCCAAGCATAGGAGACACGAGCCATGCACTGTTTGCAATTGTGAGGAATGTACCACGAATTTTTCCGGTACTGTTGTTTGAAGAAAAAGCCTCGAGAAATACGTCGATGGTAAAATTTACCAGTGAAATAGAAACAAAGTTGAGTACAAAAGCAGCAACGACAGAGAGTTTATCTCCACCCGCAATGAGACCTGCGAGAGAAAGGAGTTCCAAAACAAGCAGTCCTATGGTGATACGTAGATTACCAAAACGGCGCACGAGAGCAGGTACTTCTACGAATGCTGCTATAGCAAGGATTGAGCTTGCGGTGTAAATAATACCCACGATATCAGGATTATTAAATACACTTGCCAGAAATGATGAGTTTATGTACGCGGGTAAAGCAGAACTTAACCCAAAGACGAACGCTATAACGTACATAATGAGACGTTTTTTAGGGAGTGTTATTTCATCTGGCATAGTGGAATTATTATAGCAGACAAAAGGAGGCAGCCTAAAAAGCTTTATATAGTGAGGAGTACTGGTATTACCACAGGTCTCTTTGCTGTCTGCTGGAAGAGGTGTCGAGAGACCGTGTCAGTAACATTTGCTTTTATGAGCTCAACATTGAGCGGATTCATACCACTCGCGGTCTGTTCAATAGTATCTTTGATGAGATTTCTCGTATCACGGAGGAGATCCTGTGATTCACGGAGATATACAAATCCTCGAGAAATGATATCAGGAGATTTACGGAGACGTCCTGTCTGAGCATCGATGATAGCAAAGACAATAAACATTCCATCTTGTGCGAGCATCATACGGTCTCTGATCACAACTTCTTGAACATCACCGACAGCAAAACCGTCTACAAGCACAAGATTTGAAGGGGCTTTTTCTTTCAAAACACGAATAGATTTACCACCATCATAGATTTCAACAATAGAACCATTATCAGGAACTACGATGTTTTCTTTTGGCACACCGAGAGACATAGCGAGTTCAGCATGTTGACGGAGCATGTAGTGCTGACCGTGCACAGGCATAAAGAAGCGATATTTTACGTGTTCGTGAATCCACTTGAGCTCGTCTCGGTTACCGTGACCTGATGCGTGAATATCAGAGTCGAGATAGGTAATAACTTTTGCATCTGATCGATAGAGATTGTCTTTGAGCTTTATAACTGCATTGTGGTTGGTTGGAATGATAGAAGAAGAGAGAAGTACGGTATCAGTTTTTCGGAACTGAATATATTTGTGCTGTTTTGTTGCAATACGCATGAGTGCTGCAAACTCTTCACCTTGAGAGCCTGTTACAAGCATAACTATCCTATCAGGTGGGTATTGCTCAATTTGATCGATAGTAATGATGTTGCTTATGTCGAGAAGTTTCAAGAGCTTTATAATCTCGACGTTTGTTTTCATGCTACGACCCTCTACGACAACTTTTTTGCCGTATTTCTCAGCAGCTTTGATGATAGCAATAATTCGTTCTACCTGAGATGCGAATGTACCAATGATGAGGCGTCCTGTAGCTGTTTTTATGTATTTTTCAATATTTTCAACCACCACAGATTCAGAGAGTGAGAATCCTGGTTTTTCTATAGACGTCGAGTCCATAGTCAAAAGAAGTGCTTCTTTACCAGCAAATTGTTTGTATTGCTCCTCTTCTTCTTCGGTAGGAACACCTTTGATATTATCTACACGAACGTCTTCGATGAATACAATGTCTCCAAAAGCTGTTTGGATAATGAGACCCATTGCATCAGGAATAGTGTGAGAAATAGGGAAAGTTTTTATCTTGAGAGATCCACATGTAATAGTTTCATTACCGCTAATTACTTTGATATCAAGAGGTTTGAGATGAGGAAACTCTTCTTGGCGTTTCTGAATCATTACCGCACCGAATTGACGGGTGTATATAGTAGGGTAACCGATACGATCGATAATATAAGGAATACCACCGATATGATCGAGGTGTCCGTGGGTGATAAACATACCGCGGATTTGGTGCTGGCGTTCTTCGAGGTATTTTGTGTTTGGGAGAATGTAGTCGATACCTGGGGTGGCTTCATCTTTAAACTGGAAACCTGCATCAATAACAATGATATCGTTACCATATTCGATAGCGGTCATGTTTTTGCCGATTTCTTCTACACCACCGAGAGGAATAATACGAATATTTTCACCGATAGGTGGAATAGCCATAGAAGGGGTACCGTTTGTATTATTTGCAGGTCGAGGTCCTGTAGGTCCAAAACGGCGCATAGGTTTTTGACGGCGCATCATGCGTTTGATTTGGCTTGCACTCCGTCCGCCACCCATGGCAGGACGAGCACCGAGAGGACGATCGCTTCTCTGTTGAGAAGGTCTGTTGCCTCGAAAAGGACGACGGTTGTCGCGTCTGCCTGGATGTTGTGACTGCGGTCGGGGAGCACTTGTCTGTGCTGCCGGCTGTCCCTGAGGTTTTATTGTTTCTTCCATGATATTTTTCTATAAGTTAGTTATTAAGGTGTAATAATGTTGCTTTTATCTTTTACAAATATTCTCCAAACAGTATCTGTCTCCACGTACCACTTTTCGATATTACTGAATCGGTCACTTGCGGTTGTTATTTCCCCTAGTTCTACACCGTGTAGTTTATCGGGCAGTGCGTATATAAAGCTCGGACTCCATAAAAAGAGTGCGGGATTGTCTGTATCAAGTTCTTTTTTAAAGAGAGTGTATTGCGCGAGAACCTGAGCAGTTGATGTTGCGGTACGCATTTTTTCGAGAGCTTTGTCTGCTTTTGTATTGGTATAGAGAGCGATATTGAGTCCTGGATCATTTCTCTGTGATGAATGCCAGAATGGATAGAGGTCAAAGTTTTTACCAATAACAAGTCCAAAAAGAAGCGCGTCATATTTACGAGGACGAATAACGCCTTGATTGAGATCTGCTGGTTCAAATACCTGAACATCTACTTCTACACCGAGGTTTTCCCAATCTGATTCTATTGCTTTTGCGCTCGCTACGAGTTCAGGTACATTTGCTGTTGAAAGTGAGAGTGAAAGGGTTGTTGAACCAGTTTTGCTTCCGAGTTCAAAAAGGTTTGTGGTCGGATTCTTCTTCCATTTTGCTTTAATGAGAGCTTCTGCTGCTGACGTGGTACTCTGTGCGGTTACTTGAGTGTTATTTTTCTGTGCAGGGAGAGGTCCATTAGTTTCAGACGCATACCCCTGGAGGACGTTTTTTAAAATATTATCTCTGTCGATAGAGAGTCCGAGTGCTTTGCGGACTTCTTTGTGTGCGAGGATTTCGTTTTCGTTTTGATTAAAGAAAATACCGTAGACGCGAGTGAGCGGTGCAGTGAGTATTGTTTGGGTTGGGTTTACACTTTGTGCTCCGGTAGGGGTGAGTCCTGAGGCACTCTCAATAACACCGTCAGTGAGGGCGGTGAGGAGCTCTTTTTCATTTGGAAAGAATACAAATTGAATATCTTCTATATGAGGTTTTCCGAGAGTATATGAAGTATTTCTTGTGAGGAGAACTTTATTTGGAATACCGTCACTTGAACGGATAACTTTGGTTACTTTGTAGGGACCTGAACCAATGGGATTTACGTTAAGTGCACTAAAAGGTATCTGGTCACTGTCGAGAGACTGCCAGAGGTGTTTCGGTAAGATGCCGAGCGTGAGGTTTGAGATAAAAGGTGTATAAGGTTGTTTGAGTGAAAATACGATAGTTTTCCCCTCGGTTGTATCAACAGTTACACCTTCCCAATTCACACGACGAGGACTTTTGAGTGCTGATTCTTTTGCTTTTTCTATAGTAAATTTAACATCTTCAACAGTGACAGGTGTACCGTCATGAAAAGTTGCATCAGGTCTCAGGGTAAAAGAATAGGTGAGACCGTCTTTTGATATGGTGTATGAAGAAGCGAGATCAGGTATAAAAGTTCCATCTGGTCGAGCCTTGAGGAGACCTGAGTATACGAGAGCGGTGAGATCTCGATCTGCGTCAGATATAGAAAGGAGGGGATTGATAAAACGAGGGGTTCCTACAATTCCTTCTATGAGAGATCCTCCGTCGCGAGGTACGTTTACAGAAAATTCAGCACTCACTCGTCCTACGAGCGAGAGGGTAGTGATAAGTGCAATAACGAGACATGCGAGAAAAAGGGTCTTTTCGGTGAGGGAAAGCGAGTTAAAGATAGTTTCGAGTTTGGTTATGCTCGGAACATGTCGTTCGCGAACGAGGGTTCGCCAGAAAGAAGGTTTTGTGTCCATGAGAGTTCTGCGTGCACGCAGAATAAATTAGCTATAAAAGTATAAGAGAGTAGATCGCTTAGCGAACAAGCGAGATGAAAGAGGTAGCGGCAAAAAGTATGCCGAGCACTATAGTTGCGATGAAAAGGAACTTTTCAGGTCCTCGTCGCGTATGGAATACAGAGCTCATATTGTCAGAACCTCCGAGCGCACCTCCGTTTTGAGCACCACTGTGCTGAAGGAGTATTGCGATAATAAGGAGTGCTGAAATAGCAATCTGAATATATGGTATTACGCTAGAAATCGTACTCATGGCGATGAGGATAGCATGTATTGATTTGTATTGTCAAATGGCCTATAGTTACAAAAGTTAACCTTATTGTCCCATGAACCTTGCAATTGTGAGCCTCACTCCCTTCGTGGCTTTGGCCGCTGTTTGTGCGTTGGTTGCTTTGATTGTTACGGTTATCACGTTCGTTCAGCTTCTTTACGACGTAAAGCACCCCGAATGTCGTGCCGAACGATTTTTTCACGTTGGATGGTATCTCTCATGTCTTGGTGTCTTGGCAATCGTCCTCGGACATGCCTACGACACTATTACACGAGATACTTTGCTCATGTATCTCGGGTTTGTTTTTTTCTTTCTCTTGTTTGCTCTCGGTGTGATTTCAAAGATCGACCAATGGGCACACAAGACGGATATTTGGCTCGAAACACACTCGGTCATTTCGAGGTAAGGTTGCCCCGCGCGTAGCGCGGGGCTCTTTTTTTTGCTACCATTATTTCACACAAGGCTTATGCACGAACTACACCGACCGATTCTGACCTTTATAGACAAATTTCTCGATGTTCCTGAGGCAAAGGTTACATATCTTACGCGTGTTACGCTCATAGATCGTTTTTTGGCTGTCACATTTCTCAAGCTCATTCCTCGGAGTGTTACTCCAAACCACATAACCAAGTTTCGTTTATTGAGCATTCCTTTTATCGCGTGGTTTTTTATTGCTGATTGGTATTTGCTAGGAACTATACTGTTTCTTTTTTCTGCTTTTTCTGATGCTCTCGATGGAGCTCTTGCTCGTACCGGTCATCGCATCACTACTTGGGGTACACTTTATGATCCTATTGCCGATAAATTACTCATAGGTACAGTATCGGTTATTGCTATTTCACGATATATAGGACACCACATTGCTCTCGCCATCATTATTCTCGAGATATTACTCGTAGCGTCAGCTTATTTTAGATACAAAGGGAGAGTGGTTCCTGCAAAGACGATGGGTAAAACAAAAATGATACTCCAGTGTATGGGTGTTATATTCCTTCTTTTCTCAGTTCTCTTTAATATACCTATTTTGCTCGTGATAGCTACGTATACTCTCTATATAGCGCTTGGTTTCGGCCTTCTTTCACTCTTTGTCTTTCGTTCTATATAGGAGTTGGTATACTAAGGGGGTATGAAAAAATCAACAATCATTATTCTTGCTGTCTTGGTATTTGTAGGGCTCTATGTGGGTACTACGTATAATAAATTGGTTACTGCGCAGACTGCCGTGGATGCTCAGTGGGCTCAGGTTGAAACTCAGTATCAGAGACGTTTTGATCTTATTCCAAACCTCGTTAATAGCGTAAAAGGTGTAATGAAACAGGAGACTGCGGTATTTACCGCGATAGCTGAAGCTCGTACTCGTTACTCAGGTGCAACGAGTGCAAATGCCAAAGCTGCAGCAGCGAGTGAGGTAGAGTCTGCTTTTGCACGTCTTCTCGTGGTTATGGAAAATTATCCAACACTCCAGTCGGCAGCAAATGTACAGTCACTCCAAGCTCAGATTGAAGGTACTGAAAATCGCATATCAGTTGAACGTGGTCGCTATAACGACAGTGTGCGTGCATATAATCTCCTTGTGTCTCGTATTCCTTCATCTGTTGTGGCATCTCTCACAGGATTTGATTCTCGAACGTATTTTGAAGCAGCGGCAGGGAGTGAGGTTGCTCCGAGCGTAGACCTCTAATACAGGATTATGAAAAGACTCGTTACTAGTCTTTTTATATGTATGAGTGTGGTGGGGGCGGCGTTTG
>JACCDV010305316.1_pt1 | contig 18841 bp, 20 predicted proteins | sample 7446131 | NCBI WGS metagenome assembly JACCDV01 (sample SAMN15323448, study PRJNA562643) | freshwater metagenome | isolation source: river surface water | place: USA:Blue River Watershed | collected 2017-08-17 | reverse complement strand
GGATTGGAAATTGTTCTTCGAGAAACATTTTTTACGTGAACTACGGTATGAATAGTCTTTTCGGCAGCATCTGTAAAATCAACATTTTCAGGAGAAAAACCTACTCGTTTGCCATAATAATCGGGAGCAACGGTAACTAACCCATCATTATCTTTTGAGAAAAAACCATTTTGGTCGAACAATAGTTTGTAGGCCCCTAGTGTTACTGCTCCACTTAATAAAGAAACTAAAAATAAATTTGAAAAGCGATTCATATTGTTTTTTTTGGGTTTTAAATTATGTGTCGTAAATTTAAAAGAGAAATTGTTTTGCTAAAAACAGTTTAACGCTCTTTAACAATGATTAACATTTCATTAATAGTTGTATTTTTGTGCTTTATAATTACGAAAAATGCAATTAGAATTTTATAAATACCAAGGTACGGGAAATGATTTTGTAATGATTGATAATCGTTCCAATACTTTTCCTAAAGAAAACACACAATTAGTAGCTCGTTTATGCGACCGACGTTTTGGTATTGGTGCGGATGGGCTTATTTTGTTAGATAACGATACTGATACCGATTTTAGAATGGTGTATTACAATTCAGATGGGAATTTGAGTTCAATGTGTGGCAATGGAGGTCGTTGTTTAGTGGCCTTTGCAAAACAATTGAATGTAATTCAAAATCAAACTACTTTTATTGCTACTGATGGTTTACACCATGCAACAGTTGCTGATGATGGTATCGTTTCTTTGCAAATGATAGATGTTACAGAAATTAAAAATACACCAGACTATTCTTTTTTAAATACGGGTTCTCCACACCATGTGCAACTAGTTGCTGATATAGAACACTATAATGTAAAAGAAAACGGAGCGGCAATTCGGTACGGTGCATTGTATGGACAGCAAGGTAGCAATATCAATTTTGTAAAAAAAATAGATGATACTACTTTTTCTTTGCGAACGTATGAAAGAGGAGTAGAAGATGAAACCTTGGCTTGTGGTACAGGAGCTACTGCCGTTGCTATTGCAATGAATGCTACAGGACAAACTAATTCAAATGTTATTAATTTGAATGTTGAAGGAGGAAAATTAGCCGTTTCATTTGATAAAGTTGATGGGAAATACACCAATGTATTTTTAAAAGGGCCTGCTGAATTTGTTTTTAAAGGAACAATTGAAATATAAATCAAGCCTATGATTACTCTTACAGGCGAAACTATTTATCTCAGAGCTCTTGAACCAAATGATTTGGAGTTTGTCTATGCTATGGAAAACGACCAGAGTATTTGGGAAGTGAGCAATACCCAAACTCCGTATAGTAGGTTTTTAGTAAGACAGTATCTAGAAAATGCACATCAGGATATTTATGAAGCAAAACAATTGCGATTAGCAATTTGTCAAGATCAAGATTTCCCGGCTATAGGTTTAATTGACTTATTTGATTTTGATCCACAAAATAGGAGAGCGGGAATAGGGATTGTTATTCAGGCTATTGAAAATAGAAAACAAAATATAGGTTCAGAAGCGCTAGAGTTACTTATTAGGTATGCTTTCTATAATTTAAATTTACACCAATTATATGCAAATATTGCTGTCGAGAATACTGCTAGTATAGCACTTTTTACTAAATTTGGCTTTGAAAAAATAGGAGTAAAAAAAGATTGGACCTTAGTCAATGGTCACTTTAAAGACGAAGCACTTTTTCAATTAATTAATCATTCATTTTAATAATAAAGTTTTGAATATCAAAAAGATTGTAATTACAGTTAGCCTAGTATTAATTTCAGTATTAATGATTTACGGACTTATATTAGTGCGTCAAATATTTTCAGATAATACCAAATTTGAACAAAATGAGGTATATGTTTACGTTCCTACAGGTTCGGATTATGAGGCAGTTAAAAAAATTGTTGCGCCTTATGTTGAAGATATGGACCGATTTGATGCTGTTGCAACTAAAAAGAAATACCCAAACAATGTAAAGCCAGGAAAGTTCTTATTCAAAAAGGGGATGAATAGTAACGAACTGATTAACGCTTTGCGAATCAATAATGAAGTTAAATTATCATTCAATAATCAAGAACGATTAGAAGATTTTGCTGGGCGGATAGGTTCTGAAATTGAAGCTGACAGTGTTTCATTATTAAAAGCAATAAAAGATTCTACATTTTTACAGGAGAACGGATTCAATGAAGAAAATGTGTTGACTATGTTTATACCTAATACGTATGAATTGTATTGGAATACTACAGCAACAAAGTTTCGCGATAAAATGATTAAAGAATATCGCATTTTTTGGAATGAAGAACGTGTTGCAAAAGCTAAAGCACAAGGCCTGACGCCAATCGAAGCGACTATTTTGGCTTCTATAGTGCATAAAGAATCAGTTAAAAAAGATGAACGTCCAAGAATTGCCGGAGTATATTTAAATCGTTTACATAAAGGGATTTTGCTTCAAGCAGATCCAACGGTAATTTATGCCGTAAAAAAGAAATCAAACGATTTTACTCAGGTGATTAAAAGAGTTTTAAATAAAGATTTACAAATTGCTTCGCCATATAATACCTATTATAGTGCAGGATTACCTCCTGGACCCATTGCGATGCCAGATATTACTGCGATTGAGGCGGTTTTACATCCAGAGAAACATAATTATATTTATTTCTGTGCCAGTGTAGAGCGTTTTGGATATCATGACTTTGCAGTAACTCAGGCAGAACATGAGAAAAATGCTAAAAAATATTATAATTGGATTAATAGTCAAGGCGTGAAAAGATAGTTTGAGTATTTAAAATCAAAGATTTTTGCTTAGTTATTAAAAGGAGAATATAAAAAAAAGAGCTTTTTAGCTCTTTTTTTATGGTTTATGGTACTTGCAAAAATCATTCGCTAACCTTTGAGCGCTAGTCTTGACAAGGATTTATAAATTGTGTTTAGAAAACTTTAACAGTCTGATTTTGAGCATTGTATTTTTTATCGTATATTTGCCCTGTAGAAATTTCTAAATGGGACAGCGTTTAGAAGAAAAACAATTTATGATAAAAAAATGGCATTTTTATACCACTTTACTCCTAATTATCGCATTTTTAAGCTCAGGTTTTAAACCTTTTAATTTAGATTCCAATCCTTGGTTTCTAACCGACGGAACAGATCAATCAGACTACTTGTTCCCTTCTCAAAAACAAGACGATTACACAAAATTGAATATTCCTTTTACGGGTAATTTTTTTATTGGCTATAAAGAAGCAATTGCTTTCAGAGAGTCACAAGGAAAGTATTGTAAAATTAATTCTTTAGGTTATTTAGGGAAATATCAATTTGGTCCAGAGACATTAAGAACTATTGGGGTTCACAATGCTGCAGCTTTTTTAAATAATCCAGAATTGCAAGAAAAAGCTTTTTTAACACTATTATCCAAAAACAAATGGTTGTTAAGAAATGAAATTAAAAAATATGAAGGTGCCGTAATTAATGGGATTCATATTACAGAATCAGGAATTTTAGCGGCGGCTCATTTGGGTGGTGTTCGTTCAGTAAAAAGATATTTTAGAACTAATGGGGAACGTTATTTTAGGGATGCTTATGGTACTTCTATACGAAGTTATATGAAAGCCTTTGGAGGTTATGATACTTCTTTTATCGAACCAGACGTAGATGCCACAGTTTTAAAAAAATAGGTTAAAAAAGGTATTTTATAGTTAAAAGAAAGCCAAGTGTAACTTGGCTTTCTTTTTTGTTCTTATCTAATTTTGATGATTTCACCATTTGCTTTTACTGTTAAAATTTTTACCTCTTTATTCTTTTTTATTTTAATCCGGTATTGTTTTTTAGTAATATCGCCTGATTCTTGAGTGTATAAAAATTTATCATTTATAATTGTCCATTTAGGGTAAGTTCTATAAACGGAATAAATTACTTGAGTGGGTAAAATCACATTTTTATAATTTTCAACTACACGAGTCAATTTTCCATTTTGATCGTAAGTTGCTGCAAGTTGGCCTTTGTTTCCTTTCATGACTAAAAGATATTCTTCATATCCTTCGTTTTCTTTTCCTAAATCATAGGCGATGAATTTTTCTTCGATAATTCGGACTCTTTGATCTGGATTGTTGTCAGGAAGATAAATCGAAAAATCTTTACCAACCCTTTTAATAACTACTCCTGGTAATTCGACAGCCTTAATTTGACCTCTTTCTTGTGCAAAAGACGTTAGGGTAGTTAGTGTTACTAAAAGCAAAATAATACGATTTGATTTCATAATTCTAATTTTTAAATTAATATTGATTGTGTTTGAATGAGATAAATGTGTAAGGTTTTTGTATTTCTTCCCCTTTTTGGTTAATTATTTAGCACACATCAATAGTAAAATTGAAAATTGGAGAGATTTAGAGGCGGTATCTCCTTTTAGGAAAGGAGTATAGATAAAGGTAGTTTTAAAAATTTTATAATAGTGTTAAAACAATATTAATATTTTGATAATCAATAATTTAAAATAATAAAAACAGCCTTTTGGGCTGTTTTTATTATTTTGTAATTTTAATTAGTCGATTAAAATTTCTAATATTTTGATGGCCGCTTCACTAATTTTAGTGCCAGGGCCAAATATTGCAACTGCTCCAGCATCAAATAAAAATTGATAATCTTGGGCAGGAATTACGCCACCAACAACCACCATAATATCTTCTCTTCCATACTTTTTTAATTCTTCAATAACTTGAGGGACTAAAGTTTTATGTCCTGCAGCTAATGAGGATACTCCTAGAATATGAACATCATTTTCAACCGCTTGTTTGGCTGCTTCTGCTGGAGTTTGGAATAAGGGGCCAATATCCACATCAAAACCAACATCTGCATAACCCGTTGCTACTACTTTAGCTCCACGATCATGCCCGTCTTGACCCATTTTAGCAATCATAATACGAGGTCTTCTACCTTCTTTTTCAGCAAATAGGTTGGCTAATTGTTTTGCTTTTTCAAAACTTTCGTCATTTTTTATTTCTTTACTATACACGCCACTAAACGATTTAATTTGTGCTTTATATCTTCCAAAAACAGCTTCTAATGCATCACTAATTTCTCCTAAAGTCGCTCTATTTCTAGCTGCTTCTACTGCAATTTCTAATAAATTACCTTCCCTAGTTTTGGCACAAAGAATTAATTTATCTAAAGCATTTTTTACTTTTTGAGAATCTCGTGTTGATTTGATGCGTTCCAATTGTTCTATTTGTTGTTTTCGAACCATTTGGTTGTCAACATCTAGAATTTGTAAAGGCTCTTCTTTTTCTAATCTATATTGGTTAACACCTACAATAATGTCTTGTCCGCTGTCTATTCGAGCTTGTTTTTTAGCAGCAGCTTCTTCTATTCGGAGTTTAGGAATCCCAGATTCTATCGCTTTGGTCATACCACCTAATTCTTCAATTTCTTCAATTAGCTTCCAAGCACTTTGAGTAATTTCATGAGTTAAGTGTTCTACATAATAACTTCCTGCCCAAGGGTCAACTGTTTTGGTTATTTTAGTTTCGTCTTGTAAAAATAATTGTGTATTTCTAGCAATTCGCGCTGAAAAATCAGTAGGTAATGCAATAGCTTCGTCTAAAGCATTAGTATGAAGTGATTGCGTTCCGCCAAATGCTGCCGCAGCCGCTTCAATACAAGTTCGAGCTACGTTGTTAAAAGGATCTTGTTCTGTTAGACTCCAACCTGATGTTTGGCAGTGTGTGCGTAATGCTAATGATTTTTCATCTTTAGGGTTAAACTGCTTGACTAGTTTGGACCAAATCATTCGCCCTGCACGCATTTTAGCAATTTCCATAAAATGGTTCATTCCAATTGCCCAAAAGAACGAAAGTCTCGGAGCAAATTCGTCAATCTTCATTCCCGCAGCTAAGCCTGTTCTAATGTATTCTAATCCATCAGCTAAGGTATAGGCTAGTTCAATATCGGCACTGGCCCCAGCTTCTTGCATATGATAGCCAGATATAGAGATTGAATTAAATTTAGGCATGTTTTTACTAGTATATTCAAAAATATCAGCAATTATTTTCATCGAAGGAGTAGGTGGGTAGATGTAAGTATTTCTAACCATAAACTCTTTCAATATGTCATTTTGAATTGTTCCAGAAAGTTTTTCAGGCGATACGCCTTGTTCTTCGGCGGCTACAATATAAAAGGCCATGATGGGAAGTACTGCTCCATTCATCGTCATCGAAACCGACATTTCGTCTAAAGGAATTTGATTAAAAAGTACTTTCATGTCTTCAACAGAATCGATTGCAACTCCTGCTTTTCCCACATCGCCTACCACGCGTTCATGATCCGAATCATAACCTCGATGAGTAGGTAAATCAAAGGCAATAGAAAGGCCTTTTTGACCAGCAGCTAAATTTCTTCGATAGAAAGCATTGCTTTCCTCAGCGGTTGAAAAACCAGCATATTGACGCACCGTCCATGGGCGACGCACATACATAGTAGCATAAGGACCTCTTAGATTTGGGGCAAAACCTGCTCCAAAATTTAGATGCTCTAGTTCTTCAACGTCTTTTTTAGTATATGTTTGTTTTACAACAATCCCTTCTGCAGTTTCAAAATCAGAGGATGTTGTATTTTTAACTTTTGGGGTTTCCTCAGCTATAATTTGGATATGTTGCAGGTCTTTTCGTTTCATTTTGACGACAATTTCTGTTTGACAATGGCTACTAGAAGTAATTATTCTCTTGCTAACCGCTCTTGTTCTAGTTTTTCGGCAAGACGTTTTTCTATAATGGGGGTAATTAGTGTTTTTCTAGGTTTAATCTTGACAAAAGGGAAAAGTTCTAAGTCGTGTTTCATTCGATCGTCTTTATTAAGATGTTTGTTGGTTCCTAATAAAATTTCTTTGCCACTATCAAATAGTAGCTGTTCTTTATCTGCGCTTTCTTGTATTTTTCGTTTGATGATTCCTTCATTTAATTGTTTCAAGAATCCACCATTAGATTCAATGTCTTTAAATAATGATAAAGCTTTTTCGGCTAATTGATGTGTTATACTTTCAATATAATAGCTTCCGTCAGCAGGATTATTAACTTTATCAAAATAACTTTCATTTTTTAAAATTAATAATTGATTTCGAGCGATACGATCTCCAAACTCATTGTTTTTGTGATACAAAGCGTCATAAGGCAGGTTTGCAATAGTATTTGCACCACCAATAATTGCACTCATACACTCCGTTGTTGTACGAAGCATATTTACATTGTAATCATAAAGAGTTTTGTTTCTTTTTGTTGGGGTTACTAATAAATGACAGGTCCAATTTTGATTGTATTCTTTTGCAATCAAATTAAAAAGTAATCGCAAGGCTCGTAATTTTGCTACTTCAAAAAAGTAGTTTGTCCCAACAGCAATTTCTAAAACCATTGTTTGAGGTGCAGCAACTTCAAGATGATTAAAGTATTCATTAGCATGAGCAAGAGTGTAGGCAATTTGTTGAACTATTGTAGCTCCTGCATTTTGATACAGAGCACCATTTACACCTATTAATGAAAGTGATTTGGTGTTTTTTATAAGATGAGTTAGAGTTTCAAAATTGTTTTTCTCGTTAGAAGAGAACCAATTTCCTTCTTTAGCAAGTTGTCCAATAGGGTCAATAGTACAATAGATTTTTACGCTTTTAGTTTTTCTAAAATCGTCTAACTTTTGTATGAAATTTGTAGAAAGAAAATTCAAATGAAAGAAAATCGGTGTGCTTTCTAAAGGTAATTTTTCCAACAGTTTTACCACGTCAATTTTTTCGTCTTCAATAGTAAAACGAATACTTTCTGCGCCTCGATGTAAAGTGTCTAAAGCTCGTTCAATGGATTTGTCAAGATCATGCACAAAGATATTTTGGCAAATTTTAAATTGAGATGCTTCAGTAGGAGTTGTAATGGTGGTTGTTACATCTTCTATAGTATAGAATGGTTTGACTTTAATACCTTCAGGAGTGCTCCAAACTAAAGTCTCATTGTAGTCCGCTCCTTCAAGTTCAAATTGGATTTTTTGTTTCCATTCTTTGGAAGAAATTGGTGCGAAGTCATTAAAAAGATGTCTCATTAGTTTGTTTTTTTGGATCAAGATTCAAATTTGGTAAAGCTATTTGCTTTTCAAAGTACTATCTTCAAATTCAATGATATAAATATCCTCACTGTCTTTTTTCATATAGTATTTTTCGCGGGCATATTTTTCAACATGTCCGGTATTTTTAAGCTCTTTAATATGTTTTTTATCTTTTTTTATCTCTTCTTGATAGTACGTTTTATTGTCTTCTAATTCATCAATTTGATTGTCTAAAAATCGATGGTCGAAATAGGAATAATTATCTAAAAAAAGCATCCAAATGGTAAAAAATACCACTACTAAGATGTATTTATTACTTAATAATTTAAACCAAGGTCTGTCTTTTAGTGGCTTTGTCATTATTGTCTTATTTAGTTTCAATTTTACTAAAACTTTTCTGTTTTTAGAATGTTTTGTTTAGTGTGCTACAGTTCCTGAAAATGATGCTTTCGAATCAACCAGGAATTTGTGTTTTTTATTATGATTATTGAATTTTTTGATTAATCACAGCCCTCACTACATCTATTGCTACAGTATTGTATTTATCATTTGGGATAATTATATCAGCAAAAGCTTTAGTAGGTTCAATAAATTGTAAATGCATTGGTTTTAAAGTAGTTTGATAACGATTTAAAACTTCATCCATGTCTCTACCTCGGTCTGCAATATCTCTTTTTAGTCTTCTGATCAAACGTTCATCAGGATCAGCTTGAACATATATTTTTACATCAAAAAGATCTCTTAATTCAGGATTTGTCAATATTAGAATTCCCTCAACAATCATTACTTTTCTAGGATGTGTAAAAACAGTGTCGTTAGTTCTATTGTGTGTTACAAAAGAATAAACAGGTTGATTGATGTTATTTCCTGCTTTTAATTCTTTGAGATGGGTTACTAACAAGTCAAAATCAATAGATCTAGGGTGGTCAAAGTTTATGGCAGCCCTTTCTTCATAAGTCATTCCAACATTTTCTCTATAATATGAATCTTGAGAAATTATGCCTACTTCTGTTTCGGGTAATTCGTTAACAATTTGGTTGACTACAGTGGTTTTTCCACTTCCTGTTCCACCTGCAATTCCTATAATTAGCATATAATTGGATTAAGTATTTATCTAACAAAAATAGGAATTAAATTAAGAGTGATTTCGTTTTTTGCCAAATGTTTGCTAATTTGATATATTTAGTTTAGCTATAGTACCTCTGTTTTTGATCAGTTTGTTTATTTGTTTTTCTTCGCCTTGATCATCATCTCTAAAACATCCCAAAGTTCTGCTGGTATTTCCTCTAAAAGATTGAATTGTCCTGCGCCTTTTAACCATTCACCTCCATCAATAACTATGACTTCACCATTAATATAAGCTGAAAAGTCAGAAACTAAATAAGCTGCTAGATTTGCTAATTCTTGATGATCTCCTACACGTTGTAAAGGAACTTTTTTTGCCATATCAAATTTCTCGGCTAAGTCTCCTGGTAATAATCGATCCCAAGCGCCTTTGGTAGGGAAAGGTCCAGGGGCTATTGCATTAGTACGAATGCCGTATTTTGCCCATTCTACGGCTAAACTTTTAGTCATAGCTAGTACGCCTGCTTTAGCAGTTGCGCTTGGTACTACGTAGGCAGAACCTGTCCATGCATATGTAGTAACAATGTTTAATACGGTCGAAGAGGTTTGTTTACTTTCAATCCAATGTTTGCCAAAGGCAAGGGTACAGTTTTTAGTTCCTTTTAAGACAATATCAATAATGGTATCAAAGGCATTTGAGGATAATCGCTCTGTAGGAGAAATAAAATTTCCTGCGGCATTATTTAGAAGTATATCAACTTTTCCAAATTTTTTTAAGGTTTCTTGAAGCATGTTCTCTACTTCTTCATAGTGACGAACGTCACATTGGATAGGTAGACAATGTCCCCCTGTTTGAGTTGCTAATTCGGCTGCAGTATTTTTTAATTTTTCAAAATCTCTAGAAGTAATAGCTACTTTAGCACCTAATTCTAGGAAGTATTTGGTCATTGCTTTTCCTAAGCCACTTCCTCCTCCAGTAACTACAATTACTTTTCCTTCTAAAGCGCCATCGCGAAGCATTTTATCTGTATAACTCATACTATCTGAAATTTATTGAAGTAAATATACAAATATATTAGTATGCACGCATACTAATAATGAATTAAAATTGGAAAATATTTATATTTTATGAATAATGAAAATGGTTGGTCGATTTTGGAGTTCTATTTTATTTTTTTTCCAATCGCTAACACGTAATGTTTTGATATATTCTGTAGATAATGTGATATCTGCAGCAATACATAAATGCGTGCTAGGCTGAAGTGTTTGTAGAATATCTTCCAATAATTTGTTGTTACGATAGGGTGTTTCGATAAAAATCTGTGATTGATTTTTGTCAAAAGATACTTTTTCTAAAAGTTTTAAGGTCGATTTTTTATCACTTTTTTCAATCGGTAAGTAGCCGTTGAAAGCAAAATTTTGTCCATTCATGCCTGAAGCCATCATGGCTAAAAGGATTGAAGAAGGGCCAACTAAAGGTATAACTTGTATCCCTTTTTCGTGAGCTAATTTTACAATTACTGCACCAGGATCGGCAACGCCGGGGCATCCTGCTTCGCTCATTAGTCCCATGTTTTTGCCTTCTAGCAAAGGTTGTATAAAACTCAGATGTTCTCTACTATCGGTGTGTTTATTTAGTGCAAAAAGAATGAGTTCGGACTGTTTTTTTTCAGGAAGTACTGCCTTAATAGATTTGCGCGCAGTTTTTTCGTTTTCTACAATATAATGATCAATTATTGCGATTGTATTTTTTATTGTTTGAGGTAAGACATCCATAGGATTACTTTCTCCCATAGTAGTTGGAATTAGATATAGTTTTCCTAAAGATGTGCTTTTCATGGTATAAGTTTTAATTTGAAAAAGATGTTTATGGATGTTTGGTAATCAAATTTTTAGCAATTACATCACAAACTTCATCAAGCATTTTATATACAATATCAAATCCGTTGTGCATTCCAAAATAAGGATCTGGTACATCTTTATTTTGAGCAGGATACAGTTCATTCATGATTAGTGTTACTTTTTCTTTTTGCTTTTCATTTGCAGCTAAAGCAATAACATTATCATAATTTGAATTGTCCATAACAAAGATATAATCAAAGGTTTCAAAGTCAGAACTTTTGAATTGTCTTCCTCTTTGGTATGTGATGTCTAGTCCATTTTTTTTGGCTACTGCTATAGATCTTTCGTCAGGAGACTGTCCAATATGCCACGAGCCAGTTCCAGCAGAATCTACTAAGAATCGATTTTTAGGTAACTTTGAGGCTAATATCGCCTCGGCCAAAGGTGACCGGCAGATATTTCCCAAACATACCATTACAATTTTTACGGACATTAGCTGTCTATAGGGTTAGTTTTTTATTGATATCTTCTACAAATTTTTTGAATTGTTTGTCTGTAGAAACTAAATTATCAACAGTTTTACAAGCATGTAATACAGTAGCATGATCGCGATCTCCAATTTGTGAGCCAATATTCGCTAAAGAAGCTTTGGTAAATTTCTTAGCAAAGAACATGGCTAATTGTCTTGCTTGTACTACGTGTCTTTTTCGGGTTTTAGATTGAAGTGTCTCTAAATCCAGTTGGAAATAATCGGAAACAATTTTTTGAATGTAGTCAATTGAAATTTCGCGTTTTACATTTTTCACAAATTTTTCTACAATATTCTTCGCTAATTCAATAGTTACCTCTTTTTTATTGAAAGACGATTGTGCTATAAGGGAAATGATAGCACCTTCTAATTCTCTAACGTTTGTTTTGATGTTGCGCGCTACATACTCAACAATTTCTTCTGGCATTTCAACACCGTCACGGTATAAGATGTTATTTAAGATGGAAACTCTAGTTTCGTAATCTGGTTGATGCAATTCAGCAGACAGCCCCCATTTAAAACGAGATAATAAACGTTGCTCTATATCTTGCATGTCAACAGGTGCTTTGTCAGATGTTAGAATAACTTGTTTTCCATTTTGGTGTAAATAATTGAAAATATGGAAAAATACATCTTGAGTTCCTGATTTCCCAGAAAGGAATTGCACGTCATCTATAATAAGAACATCAATTAATTGGTAGAAATGAATAAAATCATTTCTTGTATTTTTTCTTACCGCATCAATGTATTGTTGTGTAAAAATCTCTGCAGAAATGTATAAAACAGTTTTTTCAGGGTATTTGTCTTTAATTTCAACTCCAATTGCATGTGCTAAGTGGGTTTTTCCTAAACCAACTCCACCAAAAATTAACAATGGGTTGAAAGAGGTTCCTCCAGGCTTGTTGGCGACAGCCATACCAGCAGAACGAGCTAGTCGGTTTGAATCTCCTTCTAAGAAGTTGTCAAAACTATAATTTGCGTTTAGTTGTGATTCAATTTTTAAATTTCTGATACCAGGAATTACAAATGGATTCTTAAGTTCTGGATTAAGATTCTTTAGAGGAGCATCTACATCCTGTGGTTTCATTTGCATTCTGTTAGCACTTGGTAATTGCTCAGTATAGGGTTGTTTATTGCCATAAGTGTTCTCCATTTTAATTTTATAGAGTAACTTTGCATTTTTTCCGAGTTCTTTGGTAAGTGCTACTTTTAATAATTTAACGTAATGTTCTTCTAGCCATTCGTAGAAGAATTTACTTGGGACTTGAATATATAGTGCGTTATCGGTAAGTTCAACTGATTTGATAGGTTCAAACCAAGTTTTGTAGGCTTGATCTTGAATATTATCTTTTATGAAAGATAAACAGTTTTCCCATACTGATTGAGCAGTTTTGTTCATATATTCGGTTAAATTATTAAGTTTGGTTATGTTTTTTATTACAAAAAAGGAGGGGCTGTTCTTGTAATTTTTTGGGATAACAAATATGTGAACAAATTTCTTTAAAAAAAAATTATTCAACAGATTTTTTTGTGAAAAAAATGTCGTATGTGGCTTTTTAGAATTATTAAAAATTAAATAGTAAATAATGAAAGATCATCAGATTCAAGTTCGTGTTAGGTACTCTGAAACCGACCAAATGGGAGTAGTGTATCATGGGAATTATATTCCGTATTTTGAGATGGGTCGCGTGGAATGGCTAAGAAATAAGGGGATTTCATATAAGAGTATGGAAGAAGAAGGAATTGGGTTGCCTATAGTTTCAATGAATATTAATTACAAAAAGTCAGCGCGATATGATGAGTTGTTGACGGTTCATACCACTTTCAAAAGTCAGTCTTCGGTTAAGATAGAATTTGATTGTAAGATTTATAATGAGCTAAATGAGTTATTAACAACTGCCGAATTTATTTTGGTTTTTGTGTCTTTAAAAACAGGTCGCCCAATTGCTCCTCCAGATTATATTTTGGAACTTTTAAAGGATATGGAATAAATCAGTAAATTAAAGCTTCTTTAGTTTTTTTAAAGGCGTTTAATTTCGATTTCAAATAAGGTGTCAAAAATGTCGAAAATCATTTCGGCATTTTTTTTACGAGTTTTGATTTCAATTTTACCTAAAGCGAGTCCAGAATCTTCTTCTAATTCCATAGTTTGAGTGACAATGTCTAATTTTTTCTCTTTGATAACTCGCATCACTTTATTCATGTTTTTGTAGTCAAACGAAATTAAAAAATGAATATCAATTGTTTTTTCAATAATTTCAGCTTCTTCTAATACCATTTGTGCGGTAGTTTTGTAAGCTGTAATCAATCCACCTACTCCTAATTTGATACCTCCAAAGATTCGAACAACTACTAAAAGTACATTGGTTAACCCAAAAGATTGAATTTGTCCGTAGATGGGAGTGCCAGCCGTATTGCTAGGTTCGCCATCGTCATTAGCTCTATAACTTATTTTTTCCGTGCCAATTTGATAGGCATAACAATAATGCACTGCATGTGGGTGTTGTTTCCGTAAAATATCAATTATGGGTTTTACTTCTTCTTCTGATTCGATAGGATAGGCATAGCCAAAGAATTTACTACTCTTTTCTTTGAATATAATTTCATCAGTAGCTTGCGCAATTGTAGTATAGGTGTCTTTAATTTCCAAAAGGCCAATGGTATTCTATATTATTTTTTTGTCAAAGAGTTCTACCACATCTTCTTGACCTACTTGAAGATTCCAAACTTGTAATCCTAAAGTTTTAGCAGCATCGGTATTGTCTTTTTTATCATCTACAAATAAAGTGCGTTTTGGCGATAGTTCGTGTAAGCGAATCAATGCATTGTAAATTTCGGCATCTGGTTTTCGCATGCCCATTTCGTAAGAAAAATAGACTTTTTCAAAACATTGGTAAAAGTCACCATAAAATGAGGCGCCCTCTCTTTGTTCAAAATGATCAATATGAATGGCATCGGTGTTACTCAATAAAAAGAGTCGGTACTTTTGAGATAATAGTTGTAAAAATTCCAAGCGGTGCAATGGAAAATCTAGCAAAACAGCATTCCAAGCAGCTAAAATTTCATCTATTGTTGCATTAGGAATGTGCTTTTGTATGCCTAATAAAAAATTGTCTCTTGAAATTTGTCCTTTTTCAAACGAAATATTCAATTGGTTTAATTCTTCATTCCATGAAGATAGGCCTAATTGTGTTAGTCCATCAATTGTGGCTTGTTTGTCTAAATTGATGAAAATATCTCCAAAATCAAAAATAATAGTATCAATCATAATTTCTAATTATTAGTAATTCATCAGTAACTATTTGTTCTTTTTTGGTTGGTGTTTGATTCAATATTGGAGCTTTGATTCCGGTTCTAAATTGAATATTTCCAGTAAATATTCGGGCTTCATCCCATAAATTAGCGTCAATAAAAGTTTTCAATGTTTGCGCTCCACCTTCAACAATTAGGGATTGAATTTGATGTTCGTACAATTTGTCAATGATTTGTTGGGCTATATTTTTTTGAAAATCAATTACTTCAAAGATAGTGTTTTCTGAGAGTAATTCTTTTTTATTTGAGCAAAAAATAATTGTTTTAATTTGATTATCAAGTACGGAAGCTGTTTTTGGGATACGATTGTTTTGGTCAATTACGATTCGGATAGGATTATTGCCGTCCCATTCTCGAGCGTTTAATTGAGGATTGTCCTCAAGTACTGTATTTGTGCCAACTAAAATAGCTTGTTCTTCGGTGCGCCATTTGTGCACTAATTGTCTGGAATACGAATTAGTAATCCAAACGGGTTTTTGTTCTTTTTTTTCTAAAGGAGCAATAAATCCGTCTTGGGTTTGCGCCCATTTCAATATAATGTAGGGTCTTTTCTTTTCGTGAAACGTAAAAAAGCGTTGGTTGAGTTCGTAGCATTCGTCTTTCAAAACACCAACAATAACATTAGCTCCAGCTTCTTTAAGCCTCTTGATCCCTTTCCCAGCCACTTTTATATTAGAATCGACTGTGCCAATAACGACATTTGGGATTTTATTTTCAATGATTAAATCGCAACAAGGAGGTGTTTTTCCAAAATGACTACAAGGCTCTAAACTGACATAAATTGTGGCTTTGTCCAACAATGATGGATCTTTTACCGAACGAATAGCATTCACTTCGGCATGAGGTTCGCCCGCTTTTTTGTGCCAACCTTCGCCTATGATTTGGCCATTATATACAATAACACTACCTACCATCGGATTCGGATAGGTAGTTCCAAAACCGTTTTTAGCAAGTTCGATACAACGAGCGATATAGTGTTCGTGATTGTTCATGTTACAAAAGTACTACTTTTTAGCTTTCTGATTTATAGGATAAGATTCTAAAATTGTAATAAACAAATAGTTATTTTTGCCATTCAAATTAGCTTTTATTCAAATGGAGAGTTGGCTCATCAGAAAAATAGAGAAGAAAGACAATGTAGCAGTAGCTCAATTAATACGCGTTGTTTTTGATGAATTGAATATTCCTAAAGTAGGGACGGCTTATGAGGATCCTTATCTGGACTTGATGTATGAAGAATACAACAAGCCAAGGTCAGTATATTATGTTGTTGAACAGGATGGGAAAATAAAAGGTGTTGCCGGAATAGCTCCTTTGAAAAATGAAGCGCTAAGTATTTGTGAATTGCAAAAAATGTACTTCTTACCTGAAACTCGTGGGAGAGGAATTGGAAGTGAAATGATGGCAATTTGTTTGCAATCAGCGAAGGAATTTGGTTTTGAAAAATGCTATTTAGAGACGATGCCTTTTATGCATGCAGCACAAAAATTATACAAAAAATCAGGTTTTGAATACATTGATGCACCAATGGGTTGTACGGGTCATACTAGTTGTCCGGTATGGATGTTGAAGGATTTGTAAAAAGAATAGTAATACTTTAACATGACAATAAAACAGTACCGAGACCAATTCATTCAAGAACTGACTCCTATATACGATATGGAAGAAGCGGATAGTTTTTTCTATCTTATTTTGGATGCCAAACATCAGCTAAAGCGAGTGGATTTAGCACTACAACCCGATTTAGTTTTTTCGATAACAGAATTGGAAACTTGGAATTTGATTTTGGACCAACTAAAGAAAGAAATTCCAATACAATATTTATTAGGTACAACTCATTTCTACGGATTGGAATTGGAAGTCAATCCGAATGTTTTGATTCCGAGACCAGAAACGGAAGAGCTAGTGGATTGGATAGTTAAAAAATCAAAAATCAAAAATCAAAAATCAAAAATCAAAATTCTCGATATTGGAACGGGAAGTGGCTGTATTGCGATTTCGTTAGCTAAGAATTTGCCTAATTCAGAAGTTTTTGCTTTAGATGTTTCGAAGCAGGCCTTGGCTACTGCACAAAGAAATGCCGAATCAAATCAAGTTCAAATTCAGTTTATTCATCAAAGTATTTTGGAAACGGAAGATTTAGGACGCCAATTTGATATTATTGTTTCCAATCCGCCTTATGTTCGTGATTTGGAAAAACAAGAAATCAAGAAAAATGTGTTGGACAACGAGCCTCATTTAGCACTTTTTGTAGCCGATAATGATGCTTTGCTATTTTATAGAAAGATTGCGCAATTGGCACAGAAAAATCTGAGTCCAACAGGTCAATTGTATTTTGAAATCAATCAATATCTAGGTCAAGAAATGGTAGCATTATTGAAAGAATTGGACTTTCAAAATACAGAACTTCGTAAAGATGTTTATGGAAATGATAGAATGACGAAAAGTACGAGGTAAGATAACGAGGTACGAGATACGATATAAGAAGTGCGATTTACGAAATATCCAATATCGTATATCTAATATCGTAAATCGTAAATTGATTTATTCGTAGCGTAACGCCTCAATTGGATCTAATATTGCGGCTTTTATTGCTGGATACAATCCTGATACAATGGCTACGATAAAGCTAGTGATAAAGGCAGCCATAATGGCTCCCCAAGGAACGACAAATGCAAAGTCCATTGCAGAAGCAATCCCAAAACCAATCAAAATTCCAAAAATAATACCGACAAGTCCTCCTAGTTGACCTATCAGTAAAGTTTCAATAAAAAATTGGAAAGCAATGGTCGTTTTTTTAGCACCTAATGCTTTTCGAACACCAATTTCTCTAGTGCGCTCTGTTACAGAAACAATCATAATATTCATTAATGCAATTGAAGACCCTAAAACGGTAATAACACCAATGAGCCAAGAAGCTAATCCAAGGTATTTGGTGATGCTAAGAATTCTATTGATCAAGTCATCTGAGCGTACTACAGCAAAATTATTGTCTTTTACAGGACTTAGTTTACGTACTCTACGCATAGTGCTAGTGGCATTGTCAATGGCTTGGTCAAGGAGTTCTTTTTTTTCCACCATCACACTAATGGTATAATTAATATTTGGAGCTGTAAATAAAGACCGAGCTAATTGAATAGGAATTAAAACACGTAAATCTTGGCTGTTGCCAAAAGTAGAACCTTTTTCTTTTAACATCCCTATTACTTTGAATTTAGCCCCTCTAATAGAAATTATTTTGTTTATTGGATTTACATCTTTAAGCAATCCTTTTTCAAAATCAGATCCGACTATACACATATAGGTATTGTTGTCAATATCAAATCCATTAAAGTTTCGCCCCAAATTAGTTTCTAAACCTGAATTCGGAATAAAATTTTCGTCAACTCCTACTACCGTAATCTCAGGGTCAGTTTTGATAGCGCCAAATTTTACCTCGGCTTTAGAAGTTGCAGTAAATGAAAGTGATGTTTCGGTAAGCGGGTACTTGAATTTATTCTGAAAAGATACTGCTTCAGGATATGATATAATAGGATTGATGATTTCTCGTTCTTCGTTTCCTCTTCGTCTCGTAGTGTTTTCGTATTGATTAATGTTGAAGGTGTTGGCTCCCATAGAAGCAAAATCAGTTGAAATAGTGTTTTCTAAAGCAGCTACAACAGTTAAAATTCCCACCAATGCGGTAATGCCAATAGCAATAATCAATACCGTTAATATGGTACGCAACAATTGTGTTCGAACAGAACCAATTGCAATCTTCACGTTTTCTCTGAATAAATTTAGCATAGTACCAATTTGTTACGAAAATACAATTTTTGTTACAAGTTTGCTTTAGAATCCGTGATATTTGTTTTAAAAATAAGATATTTGCACAACATTTCAGTATTTAAAAAATTAAACCGTAAATCGTACATCGTATATCCTATATCGTAAATCCTATATTCAAATGGCATCAAAACCAAGTATTCCAAAAGGAACCCGAGATTTTTCACCTGCTGAGGTAGCAAAACGTCAGTACATTATCCAAGT
>JACCDV011258644.1_pt1 | contig 18866 bp, 18 predicted proteins | sample 7446131 | NCBI WGS metagenome assembly JACCDV01 (sample SAMN15323448, study PRJNA562643) | freshwater metagenome | isolation source: river surface water | place: USA:Blue River Watershed | collected 2017-08-17 | reverse complement strand
GCGTGCATGTTTAATGCTGTTGTCGTCAAAGACACGTTCAAGAATACGCGTACGCTTAGCACCACGGTCAGAGAATGTATCGCGTTCCCAATCGTATTCGATCGGTTCAAGTGAAGCATCGCCTGTGCGCCATACGCGAATCTCATTTAAGATCATCGATAAGTAACCCGGAATGACCGTATTGATTGTACGTTCAGTCTTGTAGGTATATGTCGCACGTTGACGCAAGTTGTCGATGTTAGAGCGCTGCAAGGTGTTCGATTGACTGGATGTCATGTCGTAGGCATCCATTCCGATAAACTCAAAGAATTTACCGAGTGGGCCAAGACCGTAAAGGTCATTCAACATCGCCTTACCGTAACCGCCGGCATTGTTGACGATGTTCTTCCCTGCTAACCCAATACGTTGAACTTGTTCGTTATCTCCCCAGTTCTTCTTAATCGCAGCAGCACCCTTACGAGATGCCCATTGTGTGAACATTCCGCCTGCCATTGAACCGCCAGCTTCAATCGCTTGGTTCAGATAACGGAGACGTTCGGCTTTCTGAACTTGTTCTGGGGTGAGCTGAGTCGCACTGCCATCTAAGTCCAGATCTGCAAGCTCCGCTTCAAGCTGCTTCATCTCGAAGTATAACTCAATCGCGTCTGCACCCATCGAAAGGTTCTGAGTGAAATCACCTGACGCTTGCTTGAATTTTTCCTTCGCTTTACCAGTCATCGTATGAATGAAGCCACTCAGTGAGTTCGTGACTGGTTCGGCAACCTTACCGTAGAAGTTACGGCGAGTGATGTCGTGGAAGACTTCGTTCTGATCCTGTTTGACGAGATCAGGTAAGGCGGTGTTGTGGATAATATCTTTAAACGCAGACTGTTGGTATGCCAGAGTCTGTTGTAAAGTATCCAACATTTTATTCTGTGCGAATAATTGGCGATAACCAAGTTCGATCTTCTTGCGTTCAAGTTTCGCACCAATGTCATTGAAGTAATTGGTTCGACTGTTCGCAAGTTTAACGAGTTTGTTTACCCCGTCAACCACATTCATTTGCAATTTATTAGAGACAATGTTCTCAGTCATCTCTACTGCGTCACTCGTAGATTTGATTGGGGTTTCTTCTAATTTGCGTTTGGTTGATGCGTCAACGTGGCTTGACTTAAATAGACTATCTAACTCAAAGTTGATTTGGGATGACTCATGGTCTGTCTGCGCCATCTTCGAGCGGTCTTGTCCAGCATAGCGTTCTAGCCGATTACCTATTCCTTTAGGTAGTGCCGCCTTAACGTGCGGTAGGACTTTACGTACTGCTGCCTTGGTCTCATCGTTGACTTTGCGTAATTCATTCCCTGCTTCGCGGTAAACGTCTTTAATTCCCTGCGCGGCGGTCAACGCTCCGTCGTATGTATCGACATATCCGTCAGGAAGTGCTTCTTTAATGAATCGTCTTTGGGTATCGGTGTTCTTTGCTGCACCAGCGACACCGCTAGTGAAACTACCGACTAACGTTCTGATCGGTGATCGACCTTTTGATTCGGCGGGGGAGTGGTCATCAAATCCACCATCATCCCATTTAAAATCATCAGTATCATCACCGAAAGAGTAGTGGTCAGTCTTCTTTGCCATCTTACTGAACTCCGGTTAAAATTTGATAATAAGGAACATGTACCATGCCACAAATGTTACCTGCTAATATTCAATTGCTTAAACCAACGAATCAACAACTCGGCGGTCTTAGACAAACGAAAGTATTAGATGTATTTGAAGGTGGTTCAACCAACTTCCATGAATCGGGTTTATTCTCGATTGAAACCTTCGGGCGAATCGGTACAGAGCAACGTGATAGCACATTCTCTTATATCGACATTCGTGTTGAAATCTTGCACCCGTACGTCTACGAAAACATCATTTCTTTACGTCGCTTCTATAAGGACGTCATCCACGGCAAAACATATGCTGTTTGGGATGAGAAAGAAAATGACCTTGTCGCAGCCGATATCCTCACTGGGGATACGGGCTATCAATTCTTTATGGAACATTTACCACTCATAAAGTTTAAGCAGTCTGGCTCTGAGGAGCGTCGACGCAAAATCATCGTGGTGGAAAAGGCAATTGCTGAAGGTAAACACCTCACCAATAAGATATTGGTTATGCCAGCAGGCTTGCGTGATGCTGAGATCGACAAAGACGGTCGCGTCATCCAATCTGAGATCAATGACTTCTATCGTAGTCTGATCGGGATGAGTAACGGAGTCTTGGGTTCAAATAAACTCACGGCTAAAGTATTCGATACTTCTCGTAACTCCATCCAACGCGCTTTCAATGATTTGTTCGAATACCTTTATAACATGCTTGAAGGTAAACGAGGGTTGATTGCAGGCAAGTGGGCTGCACGTGACATCTTTAACGGCACACGTAACGTCATCGCATCTGTAACTCAGCCAACGCCACGTTTGGGTGACCCATCTATTCTCAGCATTAAGAATACTGCGATTGGTTTATGGCAAGTCATGAAAGGGACGTTACCCGTTGCCATCCACTGTATTTTAAATGGTTGGTTAGCGCACGTGTTTGCTGAGGGTAGCACTGCACGTCTGATTGACAAGAATACATTGAAGTCAGTTGAGGTTCGTGTCTCTAACGACGTACTCGATTATTGGACGACCCCGACGGGGATCACAAAACTCATTGATGATTACGGTGATATTAACTCACGCTTACGTGAAGTTGAGATCGCTGACCACTATGTCGGCTTAGTCTACCGCGGACCAGACGGTACCTTTAAAATCTTTGGTGACATCGATGAGTTACCAACTGATCGAGGAATGGATCGTGAGAACGTATTCCCATTAACGATGTGTGAACTCCTATACATCTCAGGGTACGAGCGTTGGAATAAGTTAGGCGTCGTCATTACACGTTTCCCATTCACCGGTTTGCGTTCAACTTACCCATCCATTATTCGTTGCTTGACAACAACGGTTGCGCAAGTGCGTCGACCGCTGGATGATGATTGGAATGTCGATAATCGGGATGAGGCGATTGCATCATTCTACCCAACCTTTAAGACTGACAGTCATTTTGATACCTTGGGTTTATATTTTGGTATGCTTTCTGGTCTTGGTGGTGACTTTGACGGTGACAAAACTTCTTCTAACATGGTTTACACGGATGAAGCGGTTGCCGAAATTCACCGGGTGTTAGATTCTCCATCGAACTATATTGATTCGAGTGGTGGTCTATTGAACTCCTCTATCATCGACACAGTTAAGCGCGTATTTGAAAATATGTCTGGAGACTAGAATGTCTGTTACTTTAAAGCAATACTCGCAGTGGTATCTCGAGAACGGGATGCGAACACTGGCGGCGGTTGTTGTACCTGAACTGCATCCGTTTGAAAACTTTCTACTGCCCGCATATTCAACCGTACACTATCTACAGTCGCTTGGCGGCGGATTGGATGCTGAGGATGAAGTAGAAGAAGATGTAGGTTTGGTACTTGGCCCTAATGTCAGCGAACCTGTTTTGGCTAACTATACTTCAGCACAAATCTTACTCAAGCCAATAACGCAGTATGCGGATAAGCCTGTCGGTGAAAGTCGAGTCGTCATCACGACACTCACCGATAAGATTTCAAAGTACATTGGTTCAACGCCTAACTTCAAGTTATTGGACAAGAACACTGGACTGTTGACCGATAAGAATCTTGCCGTATATACATATACTGCCCTTGATTCAGTGTATGCTTACAATGCAACGAATAAGTCAGCGTGGTATTCTTTCTGTAACTGGTACTCGACATTCTTGTTGACCTTAAAGGGGGCATTGGAGAGTCCGAAGAACCGTAATCACTTCCTTATCATCGAACCTCCGATGGTCATGAACTCACTGAGTACATTACGTGAAGTAGGGCGGTCACTTCAAAAAGACCAACCGTACTCTGAACGTCTACCGAATAAATACTTTAAGTTATTCCGTACTGTTCAAGAGAAGATGTTCTTAGACCTCTGGTTCTTCTTTGGTACTTATCGCGAAAGCTCGCTGTTCAATGAAATCATTGGTACTGAAGACCTAGCGCGCATCAACCTCATGTGGCAAGTCGGTTCTCAATGGGCCGTGGTTAACATGGGGCGTTTGAGTCAGTGGATGATCACGGATGAGAATGAAAAGGCGACTATGACACCGGCGCGTATGGAGAGTAACTTCCTCATTCACGCTATGCGTCTAGGCTCTAACTTCAACGTCGTCGATAACGGTGCACCTGAGGACGATCCAACACTCAATGACGAAGAAAAGATTCTTGCATTGGATAAACCTGTGCGGGAGCTTAATATCGAAACCAGTAAAGTTACTGGCGGTGGCATCGACATTAGTCTTGAACGCCCAGAAAAGAAAAAGTCTGGCCTTAGTCAGTCTGCTGCTTTGATGAAGTTGAAGCAGGACATGAAAGCTATTGATAAGGAGAAAGCATCTGACGCAGTTGCAACGGATGAAGTCTCTGATGAGGTGATTGAGGCTGCGATTAAACGTGACCTTGATCAACTTGAGGCAATCAGTGCGCAGCGTGTCATCGAGTCCACCTACGAGGAACGCTATCAGGCATATGTACCTAAAAAGCTAAACTGCTTAGATGGTGTAAATGAAGCGATCAGCGCACTTGAGAAGCGTGGGAAACTCTCTGCAAAAGAAGTGGCTCGTTTACGTCGTAATGCGATGGCATTCCAAGAAGCGAAGAATCCTTGGGGTGGCAATGAAACCATCGCTGAGTTCATGGAGATTCCAGAGCAGGTATTGCAAATTCCTGAAGAAGTCCCACTTGCTGAAGACGTCGAAGGCGTTGTCGACAAAGGGATGTTGAATTCGACCATTACACACATGACGAAAAACTACGTAAAGAATGTTTTACGTAAGGACGTTTTGAATGCAGTCATGCATTTGCAGAACGGACCATATGTCGTAACGGACGTCAAGGTTCAACGCCATGTCGACATCATGAACGACTACGAGATACTAACCGCAAAGATTTTAACGACGACCGGTAAAGAGAAGTCGATTAAGATTCAGTATCCGACTATTAAGCCGGATGGTTCTTATTTGGTTGGTGGTGTTAAGCAACGTTTACGTGCTCAGCATGTGGACTTGCCTATTCGTAAAGTTTCACCTACTCGCGTTGCGATGACCTCTGACATCTCTAAGATTTTCATTGAGCGTACCGATCGTGCAGCATTCAACTATACTCGTTGGTTGACGAATAACCTGCGTGTACGAATTATGGACGAGGGTAACTCTGAGATTAAGAACGTCGTATACGGTAATGCTTTTGACCGTACTCGTGTATTCCCACGTGCGTACTCTGCTATCTCTATGTCCTTTAAGTCTTTTGACTATTTGGGCTATAAGTTTAGTTTCGACTATAAACAGTCGAAGAAGAACTTTACTGAGCAGCAGTTAGCATTCGCGAAGAAGCATAAAGTCGTTCCAATTGCAAGTAACGGCTCTGATGGCCTGTACATGTCAATGGATGGGTTGATTGTTAAGTCGCAAGGCGATGACCTATTCTCTTACGGCAGCGTAGAGAAGCTCCTCAAGTTAGATGAAAACAAAGTCCCTGTGGATTACGTTGAATATAACTTAATGGGAGATACAGTACCTCTTGGTGTTATTCTTGGATACCATTTGGGCTTGGGTAATCTCCTTGCAACCTTGGGTAGTAAGCCTCGTCGAGTTGTTCGCGGCGGAACATACGACTTGCAACCACATGAGTTCATCGTGAAGTTCCAAGATGAGTCATTGATCTTTGATCGTGGCGATCGCGTGACCGCATTGCTACTGTCTGGGTTCAACCGCTATAAACGTGACATCTCGCGCATGTCCATTTATCAGTTTGACACGCAGGACGCCTACGCTACTTTATTGGCTGGGAATAAGATCAATCCACGTAAGTTATCGGATATTGATTCGATGATGCTTTATTGGGTCGATCACATCACGGCTGAGTTGTTGGCTAAGCGCGGTTATCCAACTGACCTCGTTGGCTTGATGATTAAAGCTACTGAGATGTTGGTGAATGATAAACACTCCGACCCTAACGCGGCATCAGAGCAACGTGAACGTGGACAAGAGCGAATCGCCGGTGCCATCTACAAAGAGCTCTACAATGCTGCGCGTAGTCACATGGGCAAGACCTTAATCATGGCTGGCGGTTTTGATTTGAATCCGAACGCTGTATGGTTCAAGATTCTTAATGATACTGCAAACATGGGCGTTGAGGAATCGAACCCAATCCACTTCTTGAAAGAGCAAGAGGAAGTAACGCTCGGTGGTGACGGTGGTCGTTCTGGTCGTACCTTAATGGGCAAGGATCGTAAGTTCAGTCCTGAGTCTATGGGCGTGATCTCTGAGGCTACTGTCGATTCAGGTGAAGTTGCTGCGAAAATCTTCACGACTGCTGACCCGAACTACGCAACGCTTCGTGGTGAGATTAGGCAGCTCCCTAAAGATGTCGACTTAAACACTAAGGCTACTCGCCTACAATCTACGTCGATGTTATTGGCGGCTGGTGCTGACCGAGATGACCCTAAGCGTCGTAACTTCATCTCGATTCAAAACTCATCCTCTACCTTTGCTGTTGGCTATACGCCAATGCCGTTGGGGACAGGATACGAGCGAGTGATGTCTCGTCGTACTGGCGTGACTGGTGATCTGTGGTCTAAGATTGCTGATCGTGACGGTGAAGTCATTAGCATTAAGAACAACATCATTACTGTCAAATACGCTGACGGTGAAACTGATGTTGTTGAGATGGGCATTCGCCATGGAACGTGGGCAGGTAAGACTGTACCGCATGAAGTCATCACTGATTTAAAGGTCGGCGATAAGGTTAAGAACGGTACGCCTATTGCGTATAATAAACACTATTATCGCAAGGACACGTTGTACCCAGATCAAGTTGTCTTCATGAACGCAACATTGGCACGCGTTGTTATTTGGGAATCGGATGCGACCTTTGAGGATTCATCTGCAATCTCCGAAGAACTCGCGGGTCGACTCAAGACGAAGTTCACTAAGCGTCGCCCAGTGAGTGTTGATTTCGACTTTGAAATTCGTGACGTTAAGCAAGTCGGTGACGTCGTTACTGCAAATGATCTACTCTGCGTTTTATATCCACCTCTTTCTAGCGATGCTGCGAATCGTCATGATGAAGTCTCCCGTGAAGTATTGGAGCGTTTATCTAGTGAATCACCGCGTGCGAAGAAGAAAGGTAAGATTACCGCAGTTGACGTTCGTTATAGTGGCGACGCTGAGGAGATGAGTGAAAGCTTACGCGAGTTCGTAGAACATTACGATGGTGAACTGGCACGTAAACGTAAGCAAATGAAAGAGCCGATCGTGGACGGCAGTACTGCTCCTAACGTACGCATCGACGGTACTGAAATTGGAAACAATAAGGCAAGCATCGAATTCAAGATCGACTATGATTTAGCAATGGTCGGTGGAGATAAAGTTGTTTGGGCACACCAATTAAAGTCAGTCCCATGTGAAGTGATTACGGGTAAGCTTGAGACATTAACAGGTATTAAGCTTGACGGTATTTTCGGCGCACTATCAATCGAAGATCGTATGGTGCGTTCAGTTTACGTCATGGGAACAACTAACCGTCTATTAAACAAAACTGGTGAAGATGCCTGTGAAATTTTCTTCCGCAATGCGCTGAAGAAGTAAGCAAATCATATGAGCCTTGGGGCTATCGCCTAGCCCCACTACATTTGAGGATTTTAGAATGAGTGACATCGATGCTAAAGTCGGACTCAGTGCGGCAACGTTACTGAATGCGATTCAATTACCCGTGGTCATCGCTGACCTTGTATTGGGCGAAGTAACAAAAGAAGAATTACTCGAAGGAAGTACAGTGAAGTACGTGTGCACTCCTGAGAATGTTGGCATTGACGAACCTGATGATCGACCAGTGAATCAGGGTGAGTTGGCTGAACGTCGTGATGGTGTTGGCGCACATCAACTTAGTGCAAACCAAGTTGCCCGTGCCGTAATCACTAAACTCAAATTCAAGTAAGGAGTGAGTCATGTTACTTTCAAACCGTTCCTCTGTTGCGGCTACCGCTCAGCTTATCAGTCAATCTGTAAATAGTAAGCAGTTGATTGTTGCTCGTCCGGGCACTCCGCTACATGAAATTGCATCTCCGTGCGTTGGGGTCTTTGCAGCGAACTATCGCTTAGATAACAATAACGCGGTTGGTTCAGCTGAGAACTTGTGCTATCGCGTCATTAACGCTTCAGTAGACCAAGGGTTCAAAATCTTACGTAGTGAACCTACTGAAGAAGAAACCACCAACTATGGCGTATCTAGCCACAGTACACATTATATTGGTTTGGCTTGCGCAATGGCTGAAGTCATTAAACGTAATCTCGTGCTTTGTGAAGAAGCTTCTGAGATGATCGGTAAGTCTTTCGAGTCGGTGAATCAACTGTTCTCGCATCAAGACCTCGTTATGCCAATCAACATCGTCCCATTAGTCGGCGGTATTGACTTGGTGAATGCTGGTACCTTATTGGATTTTGCAAAGGGTAAGATTCCTAAGGGGCGCGATGCAATTGAAGTTGCTGATGTTCCGATTCGCTACCCAGTAATTGAAAACCTAGATGACTTCCCAGTATTGAAGTTAATCGAAATGGGCAATACTTCTCTTGACAGTCAATTGAAAGAATGGGCTGCATTAGGCGGTGCTAAGTTAATGCTTAATGTGTACAACTCTATGTTTGCACACAACCAAGGCAATGAACCGTACTTCCGTGTCACCTACGACATGTTGAAGAACTTCGACTCCAACTCAACGCCAATTGATGTCGTTATCGCAATGCTTGTGATTGCAATTAACATTGAAAATTCTGGGATTGAATGTGGTTCTGGTATTACGTTGGATGAATTGGAATTCGGCTTAACTTCTACTCGCATCTTTGCAGCGAATGTGTTAGTTAGTGAATTGGAGCGCTTAGCTCGTCAACGTGAATCTGGCGTAGTTGTACACCAATACCCACGTGACATCTCACCTTTCGATGATTGGAAAAATGATCGCTTTGACATCGTCGTGGATAAAGTCACCTACGATGACTTCATTGCTTCTGGTGGTACGCCTGAGATTCTATTCGGGTCTTACATGGTTGAACATCAACGCAACAAAGAAGCGTTGTTAGAGCGTGCTGATTACTTCATCACTGCTTGGAAAGACCATGAGGCTACATTGCGTCATAAGCGCCATCAGGACGAAGTAACGCGCATCTATCGTGAAGTGCGTAACCAATGCTATCGTGACTACAATGAACTATCGCAAGATGCTCGCGCGAGCATTGACACGAGTGACATTGCAGACGCATTAGAACGCTTCTCTGGTCATTTAGAGAAAACTGGTGTCTCTGGCCTATATAACCACATGCGTGAACTGTACTGTACTGTCTTCTATTGCGGGACTGAAGTAAAAGACTTACTACGTACGATTGACGAAGTGAATTGCGATAAGACAATGTCACAAGGCGCTGTACTTCGTATTGCGATCGTGGAATATTGCTCACGTATTCTCATGGATCAAACTGAATCTGTGGAATACATCGACAACGCAGGTGAATAAACATGCTCGACCTTACTGAATTAGTGAGGGATCGTGAGAATGTGAAGAAAGCGTTAAAGGTGGTAGGGAATGAATTGATCGCGATGAAAGACCTCAAGATCGTTATTCCTTATCGCTTCTTTAATCGCAAACTCGCGTCACTCGGCGAAACAATCACATCGACAGTAGTGTTTGCGGTTGTGGTGGGTAATACTTGGGATCTCATGATGATTCCAGCGATGATCTCACTTACTCCTGAAGATACGACTGTTGAAGTCATTGATGAAGAAGATTTCATGGTGTTGTCGTTTAGTCGCGGCAGCGTAGTTTCCCCTAACACGAAAATGATTCGTAGTGACCAAGTTGCTTGGGAGATCTACGATGGGTTCTATGGTAGTGGCTATAAGCCTTGGTATATCTGGTACGATGAATACAGTAAGCTGCTTGCGTTGGCTGAAAAGTATTCTGGTATCAAGTTAGGGCCGAATAACTTACCGCATGAATTGACTGTTGCTCAGATTTCTAAGAACAGTAAGGATCGTACGCAAGCCTATCGACTAAGCTTACGTCGCGGATACATTGCTGGTACCACCGAAGAACCGTATATCACGCCATTACAAAGCGTGCTGTTTGGCGCGAATAACTTAGCGACGCAAATTACTGGCGCGTATTTACGTGACGGTATCTTGACGGCGATGACTTATCCGTCCACTAAATCTGAACCGATCGAGGAACTTTATCGATCTTAATCTGGGAGACTTAACATGTCAAGTTATCACTTACGTGGTGACATCGTAACTGACTCTAAGTTAGTGAGTAGTTACGAGAAAGATGCAGAGGGCTATTCTAAAGTCCCTCTAGGGGAATTCAACGCATTTAACCGCATGGGTGATTTCTATCCTGCGGAACAAGCCGTACCTCAACTCATTGGTGCTTCTCGTCTAACCACGACATTAAAGGACGGTTCATTATACGGTGAAGTTTGTCACCCTCCGTATTCTGAATTCCTTAAACCGGGCGTCGATGAGAAAGTCGCATTGGCGCAATGGCTACAACGTTTATCTTACGTTGATACTAAACTCGCCGCTGTACACATCAAAGACATCCTGATCGACGTTGAAGGCAACGGTGACTGGCGCGATGAATCCAACAAAGTCCGTGTCTGGGGCTGGGTAAAACCTTGGGGCCCATACGCTAAGTTGGTTGAAGATTCATTCAACACTCCAAGCATGAATACCTATTTCTCTTTACGTTCTGTCGTACGTCCTGTGCCTTTGGGTAATGGTCGTCCGGGACGTCGAATGAACATGCATGAAATTTACACGTTCGACTTAGTGACCCGTGGCGGTTACGGTAGTGCATGTAAATGGAAAGCTGCTCCGGGGCTTGAACACTTCAAGAGCCCAGATGAGTTAGACGTTCGTTTTAAAGTGGAAGACATGGTGCGTGCACGAGATATGGCGCGTGAAATGAATGCTGGTCGTGAATCGGAAGTGATGTTGGATAGTATGGATCGCTTAATTGCGGATATGCGTCGTTCAGATGCTCTACAACCAACGCGCTTTGCCGGTGGGCGCTCAATGGGCTTTTGGAAATAATCAATGCTTTCTTAAACCACGTAATCCATCAGGAGCGTGGTTTAATGCTCGTATTGCTCGGTTTATTACTATTGGGTTATTTTTACGTTCGGATCGATCCGGCTAGTGAAGTTCGTAGGATTTCACTCCAAATTAACCAAAACCAATGCGAGGAAGTTTTTAGCTTAGCTGTATGCGAATACATTCTTGGGCGACAGAACTTAATTGAAGCAGATGGATTCTATTGGCTTACTGTCCGTAGAGTGTTCATTCTTTATCTCAACAATAATCGTAATCGGGTCAGGGAATTAAACGTACGTCAGATGCGTTTTCAGTTGCAAGAATTGTGTGGTCGCGTCGGACATCCAGAGGTTGCTGTGCCGATTGATGCTATCATCAACCATGCCATCGATGCACTAAAGCAACATGGCATCAACCCGAATACAAGAATGAACGTATCTCGTGTCATTTGGACAATCATCCACAAACTGCATTGGGGGCCGTAAGGTCTCCAATGCAGTATTCCAATATTTTTAAGAATGATATTATTTAGATGAGTAGAACAAGCTACTTTAATTTACAGGAGTTTTAATTAACATGTCAGCACATGTCATCCATTCATTATTTTGTGCATTTGACTTTCCACATTTCTTCGAGCTTGTGCGTCGTAATCCTACACGTACTTATCACGCAAGTACCTTAAACAATGCTTTCTTATCAGATAACATGAAAATGGAAGTTGGAGAGAAAGGGCGTTGGCACGGTTACCCGATCTGTATTCCGAATGGGGACATCGTCAATCACGTCTACTTACCTACTCCGTTAGGTGCGATTCGTTTGAAGCAGCGCGGAGATGGTTCTATCGAAGCTGCGATATACGATACTGCTTTCTTGAAGTGGTGTGCACGCTGTACTGGGGAACGAGTATTCTCTCGCTTCGGCATTGAGAACTTGTATACGCTACGTCACATCTACTTGCGTAGTTTCTTAAAGCCGTATTCTTCTTTGAGTGGCATTGAAGGTGAGGGTTGTTTTCTCGTAGATACGCTAGTCAAAGAGGTTAAATATCGCTTCCACACGCATGGGGATTTGATGGTCGCATCACTGAATATTGATTTGGACTTCGACTGTAGTTCAGATGAGCCCCTCACCGAATACTTCCAATACGAAAAGGTAGTCGCAATCTAAAATGAATAAACCACTTATTCTACTGGCCATTGTTTCAAGCACCTTACTCATTGCGAACGTTAAAGTTCTACGTGGGTTAAAAGAAGTTGACATTCAATGTACCGCTCACAGCGTCGTTACAAATCGTTCCAAACTTATTGTCACTGAGGTGATCGATAAGCACCGTTACTTAATTCACCGTGGCGCAAGCGCTACACAATACCAACTACCAACCAATTGCGAATTCAGTACAGCGCCTAAAAACTACGTAAATGAAGTCTGGGGAAATAAACAATGATTATCACCGTCACCGAGATCATTAAAGATGACAACGGTAAAGATCAAGAACATCGCTTGAGTGTACGCTACGATAGTTATAACGGAAGCACGATCGAATACACTGCTAAACGCGCAGCACTTGTTGTGAGTCTAGGACAAGACACGATTATCTTACGCACACATATTGACAACGCTGCTGCACTACGTTCACTGGAGAAGAAACTTGTAGACGCAATTAACCACGAACACAGTACCCGAGTCGGCGAGGCTCTTATGGGCCTAAACCGCAACTTACAATCAACGAATAACCGAGCAACTGAACAATGAGTATTTTCACAAGAACCCTTGACCTTACCAAAGATGGCATTCCCACAATCGTTACTTTTGATATGAGCCGCTTCTCTGGCATGGCACTGAACCCGTCAGTGACTGATCCGACCAAATACACGTTGAAGATTTGTTTGGATTGTGGCGAAGCGGTGTATGTGAATTCTAACACTAAGGGTGTCTTTGCCCTTATGGACCTGACGGAAGAAATCACTCAAGCACTACTCAAATTCAACGACCAAGCCTAAACCATTATCAAGGGGAAATTTCCTAATGCGCAACATCCATTATTTAAGCGACATTATTGAAGAAACACTTAAACGTAACCCAGACATCGACCCATCAGTGCCTCCTAAGTCCGCTGACTTCAATCGCCTTTTCACAGAAAAGCTCATTGATGTAACTGTCAGTAAGTTATCATTACTCGGGATCACGTTCGTTGCGTCGAATGAGTTGGCGGCGGCGGCAGCGGTTGCAGAAACTAAAGTCAGTCCCGGAGACGGCTTACGATTCTCAGCAACGCTCACTGAAACTAAAACCAAAAATCATTCATCGTTCGAGTTGATCGTGTGGCAACTTAACGATGGCCGCGAGTTTATTCAAGCAGTACAACCTACATGGACTGCTGATCGAATCGGTTCTAAACTTAAAACACACGACACTAAAGATTATGTCTTAGTTCCATCCAATTGCGTAGGGTTCTATATCCTCTCTGTTAAGTCAGGGTATAACTTTACCTATGAAGATAAGCGTGACAAAGAACCAAGTCACATTAACCAATTCAATTTAATGAACGTTGTAAAGTTCAATGTTACAGGTAAATGAAATGAGCGATAAAAAAGAATTGCGCGGTTTCGGAAGTCACTTACAAGGTGGCATCGTGGAAGTCTACTCCGATGGCGAATATCGCCTAGTCACTGGAGAGGGCGAATCTAAACTACCTGCTGCGTCACTACAGATGCAATCTGGCGATCCGAGCGTGTTAGGTTTAAATGGCTTTACCATTGAAGACTTATTGAACGTCGCTATTGATCGCATCACAGCGTACAATGAAACCGTACCGCACGTCTTGAATGACGGAGCACTCACCATGATTCGTCAGGCAAAGCTTAATTTGAAGCTACGTGAAGATCGTCAGGCCAAAGCCCGCGAGAAAGCGGAAGCTAAAGATAAACCTGCTGAATAGTCACTGATTCATCGCAACCGTAATGGTTGCGATGAATCGCTTTTTTTTGTTTTTTTTCTATGTAAGAGGCTCAAATGAAACTACATATTAAAAACCTACGCGCAGACAGGCATACGAGGTTAGCGATTATTCCCGCTGACGCTCAATCTAATGTTGAGGTCGTAGGTACCGCTAATCCCGCATCCGTCAAAGTAGGGTCAATGGCGTCCGTCTGCCTATCCCCTTTAGTGACTAAGATATATTGTGCCGACGGGGAGTCACGAATACATACTAACGGCATGTTCAATGCTGGGGTATGGGACATTTACGTTTCTGGAATACTGGTTGGGCAAGGCTTATCCGATTCGTACGCTATCCGTAACTTCTTCAACACTAATCCGCAGTATGAAATCACCCATGAGATTATTTCTAGTGGCTCGAGCGGTGAATCTGGTTCTGGTTCTGGTGGTTCGGGATCAGGCGCTGTTTCAACCGTCACCACTAACCTTAGTACGGAATACGGTCAACCGATCGAGTTCGTTAACCGCGCCATGAGTTACGTCTTGAATAGCAGTTCATTCACTGGGAACAGTACGATCGCGGTTGAAGATTATTCAGTCAAAGCTTGTTTGAATGTATTTAAAGAACCTACGAGCTCTAAAGTAGACTTCGCCATCAATGGGTGGGATGTCGTTCAACCTGAAGCGTCGGGGATTACTCTTAGTGTCTGGGTAGATGATGCGGTAGAACCGATCGTTGGTACGGTTGCCAATAATTCACCTGTTGATGGCGGTTATTACCCTTGGGAATCTGCTGAGTTACGAGAGCTAGGGATCAGTATTATCTACGGGGTTTCTTACAGTACCGTCGACGGTGGTACGCCACATGCCACAGAATTTCCAACCCTGCAAGTGGCGAACTGGTCGACCGATACATCACGTAAGATCAGAGTCGCATCCAGTGCCATAGTCGGGGCTTGGGATGGGTCGTACTCCTTACTTGGCACAGTCGCTAAGAATGCGCCTGGCGATTACACCTTAGACCTAGGGCCGTTCTTGATATGATTTCTTTATGTACTGTTGTCAGCGGTCGTTTATGGCAATTAAAGAAAACGCTAGACCATAATCTCGACTTCACCCGAGTCGACGAGGTAGAGCTGTGCATCGCAGTCTATAATGACCGCGATGGCGTTGTTGATTACTTAGTTGAGAATTACCCTGACCACCTAGTCGACGGCAGACTCAGGTACGTTGAGTTCGCCGATACCTACATGCCGATCGACGGCAGCGCATTCGCTTGTGGTCATGCGAAGAAGTATTCACACTCAATAGCGAACGGTGAGGTGCTATTTAACTTGGACGCGGATAATTTCATGGACGATGAAACGATGCGTAAGTTGAAAGGGTTAAGACCAAAGGAAATTCTAATCTTAGACCCTAGGACTATGTTACCTGACGGTAGAGCTGGGAGGATAGGGTTACATAAAGACCTATACCGCCGTTTAGGTGGATATGTCGACAAAGGCCGTAGTGACGACATCGACCTTGTGTTCCGAGCTACTATGATGGGATGTCGAACGGTATATCATACCTGCGCCATTCCGCCAATTTCAAATGAGGAGTAAGATATGGCTAATCCAAGCCCAGTGAACCGAGAGGTCGGTAAGAAATATCAGGCGTTCTTAAACTCTAAGTTGCCGGCAGGGTACGCTAAGCTCGTCGAGGACGGCTTATGCGGCAAGATGACAGTGGCTGCAACATATGTCGTCTTCCAGAACAAGAATGCTACTGCGGTGACTGACGACACGCTAAATCGCTGTGCGGCGTTGTTGGGTGAGAAAAACACTACGCGCATTCGCACAGTTGCACAAGTAGAAGCTGCTGGGGCAGGTTGGGATAATGCAGGTTTCCCAACAGTACTTTACGAGCGTCACTATTTCTGGCAACTCACTAAAGGACGCGTTGGCGTTACTGCGTTCTCTAACTCACAGCGCTCTACTAAGTATACCATTGATGCTGATAAAGATGGCATTAATGATTCTTGGGAAAACGTTGCGGCAGCATGCTATTACGATGCCCGCGCAGCGTTCCAATCGATCAGCATGTCTAAGTTCCAAATCATGGGCAAGTGGTACGATAAGCTTGGCTATGCTGAACCTTGGGAAATGGCTTATGCGGTGAGTCGTGATGAGAACGTACACTACGAACTATTGGTTAAGTGGATTCTACTCAATGGTAAGTTAAGTACATTCAAAGCGATTGATGGTAATGCGGCGAACTGTCGTCCGTTCGCGTCATTCTGGAACGGCGGAGGGTACGCTACACACAATTACCACGGTCGACTAGCAAGTACGTATACAACACTCAGTAAGAAATATGGTACCTAAGTAATTGATTGCGTCGGGGCTTCGGCTTCGACGCAATCTAAAATTATGAAAATAGATATTATTAATGTGAACAATAACCTTTAAAGGAACAACAATGGCTTACGTCACCGAGAAACCATCAGAGAAACGTGTAAATGTAATTCCTGTACGCGCACGCATCATCGATGCACCCAAGGTTGCCGATGCACCTAAGGTTAAAGCGCCTAAACCGAAAGGTAGTGTCAGCGCCGTTAACTTCGAAGACACTTACTATTTCCCTGCATACAATCCTAAGAACCCAGAACATGCGGGATTGGGTATGTTCATCGTACACACTGATTCAGAAGATGCGCCTAAGGTCGTGGTCACTGAACTACGTGAACTACTAAACGACGATCTAAGTCGCAGTAAATCCATCGCGGATTTATTACGTGTCGTGTTCCCTAAATACATTAGTTCTCGCGATTTCTTAGACGCAGTGGATATTGCGGTCGTGACGCTGCGCAACTACTATGGCGCAAGTACAATGCAGCAAATCGTCAGCCGTTTCGACGACATTAACTTCTTTGACTTAAAGTGGCTAACTGCATATGGCCCTGCTTTAAACTTAGATAAACTCACGGTTAAAGTATTTGACTTTGACGGGAATGAAGTTAAACAGGAATGTGAAGACATCGCCCGTTGGAGCATGGTTGAAAACTATGCTGTTCTTGAAATGGAATTAGACACAGGTGCTAAAGTACATCACTACATCACGCCTAATTACTTACCTGACGGCAGCATGGAATATCAGTTGATTCGTGCAGATCAAGTTAAGGACGGCTATAACTTGTACGTGGATGTGCATGGTAACTTACACGTTGTTGATTTCCGCACGCTGTTCGGGAGCTTCATGCAGTACGACATCAGCTATGCTTCGGCACGTTACTTCTGCGAATATCACCGCTCACCTATGGCTAACCTAGGTACATCAGGTGAGGAGTCGGCTAACGGTTTATCGACAGGTAGTAAGTTTGCTCTTGCGCACATTGACAAAACGCTACACTCCAATCGTCAAGGCTACTTAGATGCGATCGCGTCGGGTGGCGACGATGCTAAAACCATTAACGCTACAGTCACGGACACTGAACAAAATGAAGACACAGTTATGCATCCTACCGAGACTGCGGAAGATACCAAAGATCTATAGTGTGTGGACTACGATACTCAGTCGTTATCACGAGGGGATATCTGATTGTGTCATCGCTGAAGATTACGACTCTGTTGAAGATCGCTTGGAGGCCGAGGTCGTTAGGACTGTAGTGCGCTCCGTTTTAGAGTTCGGTAATTACGAAGGTTCTATAAACGGTTTCTATAGCGATTGCGGCGATGAGTCTGTCGACATGTCACTTGCTGAAGATATCGTAAACAACGTCTTCAGCGGTAGCACCATCCGCGAATACAGTGAGGAGCATGGCGATCAGTATATTGATGTTGACCTATACGGGCTAGTTCAGGATCTTCGACTACTACTCTGTCGTCATCTTGACAACCATAGATTCATCAATCATGAGGGCAGCCTAAATATTCGCATTATTGAGACCGTTCACCCGTTAGTCCCTGAGGGCGTCGGCGGAGACTGGTTGATTAATGTGGAGAGTCGCATTCATGACACTGGACTGATCGTTGTTCCGACCATAGATGAGTTTAAGACACTCCTCTATTATTGGCAAGAGAAGTTCGGTGAATATGTAGGGCACGCCAATAGCGAAAAGGCTGTAGATGAAGTAGCGACATATATCGGACGTCAAAATAGCAAATACGGTGGCTCGGGATTGGAAATGCCTCAAGTCAGCATGGGTAATCCATATAGTCACCTATCGGACAAGCCGTTCAGATATGTTGACAGTCAAGGGCTAAGCCAGATCCTACTATTGGAGACTAAGCTCGACGCTTGCTTTGCTTATTACGTTAAGACGATCAATGATCTGATTCAACGCGGTAATGAAAATGACGTCGGTTCAAATCACCGCCACTGGGTTAGGTTCTATAACCTGTATGAGCGACCCCTTGCGTGTCACTGTTCAAACTTTTCAAATGGGAAGTCAGCTTCTCGTTTCTGTCATGGCTTAGTCATTGCTGGTATCTCAGAAGCGATGTGGGCATGACTCATTGAAACTAATTTAAGGAATGTATTATTTAGATGGATGCAAACATCTAAATGAAAATTTTAACCACAACGGGCAATCTAATGAGATAATCTCATTCGCCCACTTTAAGGAAGACTAAAATGTCACAAGCAACTATCAACGAACAACAACGCGCACTTGTAACTAAAATCGAAAACTTCGTTGAAGTAACGAAAGACGGTGCAGTAGCGGACGCTGACTTTGTTT
>JACCDV010617469.1_pt1 | contig 18868 bp, 16 predicted proteins | sample 7446131 | NCBI WGS metagenome assembly JACCDV01 (sample SAMN15323448, study PRJNA562643) | freshwater metagenome | isolation source: river surface water | place: USA:Blue River Watershed | collected 2017-08-17 | reverse complement strand
TGATTCGGCAGTAGAGGTCATAACTGAAAAAGGGGTTAAATTTACACACGTTGTTGGGAAGGTGCTGCATGCTCTTAATAACATATTTTATACACTTGGTCAAGTAGTGTGACAGACCACTGTAGCTTTAACAACTCAATCTATGTCACTTTTGTCACTTTTTAACCCGCCCGAGTGGGGTCGAGCGGGCCGTGCTACAATATCCAAAACGGACGTTACAGGCCTTAACTGACAACGGTTCTAGCACGAATCGCTCCGCCCTAAGAGATTTTCAGAGACAAAAGAAACCTTTTGTCTTGTGCTTACTTGGTTTTCAGAGGTTCTAACCTCAACTAATTCTTTTTCTATTTCTTCGAGGTTATCGAAGATGAATTTGAATGGTTTACGTAGAGTTATATTGAGTTTTTGGTCTTTTAGGATGGAGTCCGAACCTAAGCAGGCAAAGATAGCTCTCTTCGTCTCTAAGTCGCCCTTAAGGAACCAGAGGCTCGCGTAGCGTGCGAAGTTAAAGGTTCGTTCGCTCAACTCCAGCCAACGTTCTATAGCTTTGCCTTGAGCTTGTAAGTCAGCTTCTAGGGCATTCTTTTCCTTTAGGAGAGTTCCTTTGGCACTCTTGTATTCAGTATCACTTATCAAACCTCCGTCAGCGTTAGAGGGCGATGTGAGGCGAAGTAGGAGGTTATCCAACTGCTTGGTGATTTCCAATAACCGAGATTGTTTCTTTGCGAGAGTCTGCTCGTTGCTTTGTGCTTCGTTCTGTCTTACTTCGTGAAGATATTTTATTGCCCAATCTTTGAACCTGTCAGATATGGTCAAACCTTTTATAACAACATCAGCTTGTGCAACAAGTTGTGAAAGTTCGATAGTTTTTTGAGGGCATTTCTCGTCAATACGTTTTGTACATCGGTAGTAAATATAACGATGAACATTCCCGTTCTTTTGTCTTTTAATTTTCTCTTCTGCTGTAATAGAAGCTCCGCAGTTACCGCAGTGCATAATCCCTGTGAACGCAAACTTACGCGCAAGTGGACGTGGTCTTGTCTTGTTGCCAAGCAATGCCTGTACATGCTGGTACTCTTCTTCGCTTACCATTGGTTCATGTTTACCTATGTGCCATTCGCCACTGCCTTTAGGATATTCGTAATGACCAGAGTAAAAAGGATTGTTGAAAATTTTATATATTGCAGAACGACATAAATTCTTTGTGGTGTGTCGTTTGGTTGAGCGTGTTTGAAATTTCCAATCCTTTGTAGCTATTTCAAGTATTTGTGGAGGAGTGTAATTACCAGTAAGCATCATCTGCCACATCTGCTTCACTACATCAAATCTTTCTGGGTCATTAAAGATTTTGTTCTGACCCTTTTCTTCAAAGTTTTTCGTATTCAAATATCCGAGAGGAGCACGGCTTGGATACCATCCCATATCCAATTTTGATTTAATACCTCGTTTCACTGCATCACCATTATCATCAGAAGACTTCTTCGCCATACCGAACTCCAGAGCAAGCATAAACTTATCGTTAGAAGTATTGCGATAGATTCCGTTAGTCGTTTTTACTTCAACCAATTTACCTTCATCCATTGCAGTGATTATCCAGCCTCCATCAAAAGCGTTACGCGCAAGACGATTAGGATGCCACACAAGGAGAGCGTTAGCTTTACCAGATTCTATTTGTTTCATTATGTGCGTGAAAATAGGTCGTCCGCGCTTGTGTGCTGACTGACTCTCACCCTTATCTTTTCCTGTGTATCGCTCAACCACATTCAAGTGTTCGGTCTGTTCAAGTCGCTCCAAATCTCTCTCCTGGTCTTCCAATGAAAGCATTTGTCGGTCTTCACCAATCGTACTCTTACGAGTGTAAGCAATATATTTCAGTTGTTGGTTTTTGAGTATCATATTATTTTCTGCTGATGATTATGAAAAAGAGAAGCAAGATAACTGCAAAGAACCACTCGGTAGTAATGAAGGGAAAGAATCCTTCCAATCCTTTGAGGATTAAAATCATAGGAAAAGCGATACCAAGAAAATATAGCCAGGGAGCAATTTTCTTTTCGTCTTGATTATTGTTTGTCATAGCTTTTTTGCTACGACAGCTGTACAACGCAAAAAGGGACAGCTGAGTAGCCTGCTGCCCGTAGGAGTGAATGCACGAGGCACCACTTACGGAGGTCTCAACTGCCCCTTTCAGCCCATAAATGGTGCTAAAAAAAGCAAAGACCCCGTGCTTATATTCAATTCCTACAGGCAGCAAATTAAGTATAGCATTATGACAAAACATGACAAGCTCATAAGTTGTTAAATGTGAATATCTCATAGTGTTAGCCAGCTAGGTAATTCAGCTGTGGGCATAATGCCACGTTGACGCAGAGCACGGAGGATAGTTTTGAAATTGGGAGTTTCTGTTTCTCCACTTTCGTAGATTTCTTCCAAGACTTTTATAATGTCTTCTTCACGGAAGTAAGGAATCACCACAGACGTTGTTGCAGTCGATAGACGTTCGAGTAGTTGCTTTCCTTTTAATGGAATCTTTTTTTCTTCAATTTTTGGGTTGATTTCTTTATCTGAATCCATTAGATGAATTCCTGTATCACCAGTGTTACCGTTATCCAGTATATTTTGAGACTGTTGAGGTGGTGTTTTTGATACTGTTTTCTTTTTACTTAACTCTTTTATAACAGTATCAAAGTTGATACTTGTTACTTCTCTCCAGCCATAGTGTTCGAGTAAAGAATATTTATTTGGCAGTCGCCCTTTTGAACGATGTATGACAGATATAATGTCGTACCTCTCTAGTATCTGTAATGCCCTGAATAAAGTATTTCTATTTGTTATGCCCCCGAGTTCCATTATTGTTTGTGCTGATGGAAAACAGGTTTGAGTTTTATGATTGGCAAACATAGCGAGAAGGCAGTACACAATCGTCACACTGTGAGGAAAAATTGAAGCGTAATCATTCTTGAAATACTCATTATCCAAATAAAGGCGTGTCGGTTTTACGGACGCTCTTACTTGAGTGTTCCTATTAGGGTCTTCTTCAAGACTGAAGGCTCTCTTATATAATTTGTTGAAGGCGTTATTTGTTGGCATAATCTTTTACCCACTCTTCTTTGATTGGACGATAGATTGCATTGAAAAAAGTGAGGAGGTTTATTCCTTCTTCAATAGCAAGTTCATCAGAGATTTCTTCTCCGAATTCCAGCTTCCATATTTCTTTGAATTCTTGGAGTGCTTTTGTGCTCAACATAAAAGCCCGCTATTGGCTTGGTAGGTATCCCTGGAAAGGCGACCTACAAAGCCAGCAACGGGCTTCGAGACATTCCAGGGATTTATCGCCCCAGACTTATTGTTTGATACGCTTTGAGCTAAAAAGCTGCCATCGCATCCCACAAAAAGTGAGGTGAAATGGTAGCTTCTCAATGGTTCCTACCTAGCGGGTTTCCCTTCGCCCGAATCGCTACTTCCTCTTACAGAAGCAGGGAGTGATTTGATTCACCCAGGGATAATTTAATGATAGTAAGTTTAGAAAAATATGTCGATAGTAGTAGATGCAACTAGAACGTACTAGATGTAACTAGATGCAAAGACAGTTGGGGATAACTTTTACTAATATGACAAAAGTTGCCAACTGCTTATGAAAAGAATAGAATCAAGGGGTATGGGCAAACATAAATTTTTTACTCTCCAGGAGATAGCGAAGACTATAAAAGTCAGCGAACGTTCGATGTATCGCTATATAAAAAGTGGAAAGTTAAAGGCTACAAAACTTGGTCACTGGAGGGTTGAAGAAAAAGACCTACAGAGCTTTATTAAGAAAAGCTCAAATGAACGAAAGAATAAATAAGATGATAAGTAAACAGGACATTTTAGATATAGTTCAGAAAACCGCTAAGGAAAACGGTGGTGTTCCTCTTGGTAGAGAACGGTTTGAAAGAGAGACAGGTATCAAACCTTATGACTGGGGTAAGTATTGGGCTAAGTTTACAGACTTACAACGTGAAGCAGGTTTTTCTCCGAATACTCTGAACTCTGCTTATGATGAAGAATTCATCCTAGAGAAGTTTATTTTACTGATGCGCGAGTTGGGTCGCTATCCAACACGAGGCGATTTACTTGTTAAAAGTACGAGCGACACAGAATTTCCTTCCCCAAACACTTTTGCAAGATTTGGTAATAAAAAAGATACAGCTCAAAAGCTATTTCAATACGCAACAGAGAAGAGATACGATGACATTTTAGAAATCTGTAAACCCATTATCGAAAATTCCAGGAAAGATGAAAGCACTGAAGGCGACGACTCGGATACCAATCTGAATGTAGGTGCCGTCTACCTCTTTAAGCATGGCAAATATTACAAGATTGGAAAAACTAACGACACTGTACGAAGAGGAAATGAACTCAAAATTCAGTTGCCCGAAAGTTTAGATTTAATCCATGAAATTAAAACCGATGACCCAAGCGGGGTTGAAGCATATTGGCACCGCCGTTTTGATACGAAAAGAATGAACGGAGAATGGTTTGATTTAAATTCTGCAGATTTAAAGGCTTTTAGGCGTTGGAAAAAAATACTATAACTTTATGTCAATAAAAATCACTTATTTTGTTCATGGCACGACAACAGACAACGAGAAAGAAATTTCATCTGGCTGGAAAGATGTTGAACTTTCAGAACTGGGAGTAAAGCAGTCCGTTGATTTGAAAGAACAAACAAAAGACCAGAAGTTCGATGTGGTTTTCTGCTCTGACTTACAGCGCGCACATAAGTCAGCTCTGCTTGCCTGGGAAAGAGTGTATGAAATTATTCCTGATGCACGATTGCGCGAATGCAATTACGGCGACTTGAATGGGGCTTCATCAGACATTGTAGAACCAATGCAAGAGGAAGAATGTATTACAAAGCCCTTTCCTAATGGAGAAAGTTACGAGGATGTAAAGACTCGCATCGCCGACTTTGTTGATTTCCTAAAGAAAAACTATGATGGTAAGCATATTGCAATAGTTGCCCACAAAGCTCCGCAACTTTCACTCGATGTTTTGATTAAGGGTAAAACTTGGAAAGAAGCTCTGGCGGAAGATTGGAGAAAAACTAAGTCTTGGCAACCTGGCTGGGAGTATGTTTTGGAATAATTTATGAAAATGAATCTCGTACTAAAATCTGTAACACCAACAAACTTCAGAGCAATAAAGGAAGAGGTGCTGGAAGTTGATGAGAATATAACAACAATCGTAGGAGCCAATGAGAGCGGTAAGACCAGTCTCCTTGAAGCTATTGAGTTGCTCGACCCAGAAATGGAGATGCAACCTTCGGATACGAAAATAAACTCCGCTTATTCAAAAAAGAATGTTTTACCCGATATTGTATTTAAGTTCGAAGCAAGTCCAGAGCTATGCAAAATTCTCACAGAATACACAAAGTACTTTGAGAAAAATACTGAGTTTCTAATTCACCGAACCGATAATGATGGACTCAATATAACACGATTAGATGGTGAAGAATTTCCTTACGTGGAAGCATACAAAAATCTCTCTGACGTTGAATTAACTGTCTCAACGAATGCTGGACAAATCAACCTTGCGCCTGGAGGTCACACAACGGCTCCAGGTGTATTTGCAAAAAATAGGAAGCTCATAAAAGATAAAAAGATTGGTAAAATTCCAACGGAAGAGAAAGATAAGTTGCTTTCAGGAGAACTTTTTGAAACCATCGAAGCTAACATACCGAAGGTTTTCCTTTGGAAGTATTCCGATAAATATTATATCCCGAAGGATGTTCCTATAGATTTCTATAACAATCGTGCTGAATACGAATCTGTAATAAACCTCTTTAAGCTAGGTGGAGTACCTGAAAATGAGCTTGCTTCACATCTACATCTGACAAATAGAGACAGCGTGTATAAAATTAACTTTCTAGAAAATGATGTTGCCCCTAAGGTGACTAGGATACTTAACAATACCTGGAAACAAAGAAAAAACATTAAACTCAAGTTGCACTTTAAAGAAACACTACTTGAAATATTGGTTGAAGAGGAAGGTTATCAAATTGACCCAAAGAAAAGAAGTGAGGGACTACAGTGGTATCTATCTTTTCTCATCAACTTCCGCTCTAAGCTCTCAACTCTTAAAAACAATGTCATTTTGTTTGACCAACCAGGAGACAAGCTCCATCCAGGAGGTCAAAAGGATTTACTAGAACGCTTTGAGGAATTAGCTGAATATAATCAAATCATCTACTCCACACATACTCCGTTTATGATTAGTAAGCAATATCCTCACAGAGTACGCTTAATAACACGTCCAGGTGACGATACGAAGATAGTCAATTCACCAAGCAAGAAAGAGATATTTAAGGACGAACTTCTAAGAACATCGTTAGGCTTTGCGCTTTCTGATATAGCACCTGTGGCAGAGAAAAATATTCTTGTAGAAGGTTTACTTGATAAAGTTGTGCTCCTTGAATTCATTGAGAAAGCAAAGAAATTTGGGTTCACGATGGATATAAACCATTCTGTATTTATTCCTGCACACGGTGCATCAAAAGTTCTTTACTACGCAAATTTTATTAAATCTAACGACCTCACAGTAATTGCATTGTTTGATAATGATAAAGCGGGTAAGGAAGCGATTAAGCAGAATAAAAGTAAAAAGGTTTTACAGAATAATGAAATTATCTTGGTATCAGCTGCTAACACGAATGCAGAGACAATTGAAGATTTAATTCCTTTAGATTTAGTTAAAGACTCTGCAAACGAAGTTGGTAAGCTGTCTAAGACAAACTACCAGCCACTTACAACACTAAAGGTACCTGCGATGCAAGGCATCATTCAGCACTTTGCAAAAGAAGGCATTACATTCGAGGACGATATTAAATTCAAAATATCTGTAAGTATTATTGAAAAATTCAGAAACCTCAAAATCACAAAAAATGATTTGGGGGGTAATCTTAAGGGACTCTTTGATTTGGTAAAGTTAATAAAGAAAAAGATTTAGTGGAAAAATCCTAATTTGGTAAGGGTATCCCCGCCAAAAAGAAACGCTCGAAAAGGAAAACACCCACCACCCGATTTTAGTTTTCAGTAAAGTAGTGCGAAAAGAAGGGGTATCACCAGTGTAAGTGTTGTTTAGTGTATTTTGATACTGTTTAGCACTAGAGGTACCAGGACTCCCTATACCAGTTCGACTGATTCTAGGGAGAGACCTGGTATAAAGAAACGCTCGTTATCTGTCTGCCAAAAGGTTATAATCTCATCTACTACCCTCCGCCAATTAGAGCTAGCATGAGAGGGGTAGCCTTCTCGAGCGCACAACAAAGGTCAATAAAACAATTAGCCAGGTACAAAAATTAGAAAACAGTATCACTCTTGTATCCCCATATAAATCATGTCATTGTACCCAATATGACAAGAACAACTTCGAATATTACGAGCAAGACTTTTGACATAACCTGGCTTTTAAGTATTGCGCAAGACCAGCCAACAAAAGACGCTATAGAAAAGATTTGTAAATGGAACGACGATATTAAGAATGGCATCTTTAACCCTTCTGATGAGGTATTCAGTCTAAAATTGGGAAAGCATACAATCTGGCTGAGAGAGTCTGAAGCATGGTTTGCTATCCACCTGTATGATCATATTTTCAAAGAAAAAGAGCATCTTCTCTGTGAAGATTTTGATGGCAAGGGTTGCTCAACGGTAGTTGATATGGGGGCTAATATCGGTATGTATTCTTTGGCGATTGCTGATAATAATCCTGAATGTAAGATTATTTCTTTTGAACCAAATCCCAAAGCCTATGAATTGCTTTGTAAAAATATTGAAAGTAATAATGCAAAGAATGTTACGTTAGTTAACAGAGGTGTATCAGAAAATGGTACCCCGTTTGACATGAAGACATTGGATGAGGGAAGTGCATATGGTGGTAAGTATTTAGGAGAGATTAAAAATGAATATCGTATGTGGATACAGCAAGAACGATACAAAAATATCAAAGTTCAATCGCTCTCAGTGCCACAGATTTTTGCAGAGTACAGTATAGATACTATTGATATTTTAAAGATGGATATAGAGGGTATGGAATTGGAAGTGTTGGAAGGTGCTGTGCCAATGTTTCCTAAAATCAAAAAAATTGTTTTTGAATGGCATGATCATGCGATGAAAGATGAAATTGTGACTCTTCTAACAGGTAATGGTTTTAATATGGTTTTTGATGATGGGAGAGAATATGGTAATTTATATTTTGTGAATAGTGCGTTATAAAATGTTTATATTTTGAAGGTAAAAATTTGACTATACTATGAATCGCTTGTTTATTATATACATTGTGTTTACTTAAAAATCTGATAAAATAGAAGGAATGAATGAAATTATTTTAAGGATAAGAACACTTCTTCTTATGTTGTTCTTATCCTTAGTATATAATATTTTAGTTTTACCTGAAACAGTATATGCTTTTTCAGATGGTTCTGCTGCCATAGATCTCATTGGTCAGTATGTGGAAAACGATGGTGTTACGCCGGACTATACAAGTAGTCAAGCCAATGATACTCCTAGTTTATATGGTTTGAAAAATGCTGGAATTGCATCTGCTATTGATTCAGTAGGTCACCGATTATTTGTGCCTGATTTTCAGAACCATCGAGTCCTTGTTTTCAACCTCAATTCCTCTAACCAGCTCGTCGACAAGGCCCCGGACTACGTGCTAGGCCAGTCAACCTTTTACACAAACACTGCAACCACCACTCAATCGGGAATGTCGGCTCCGACGAGTGTCGCATACGACAGCGCCAACCAAAGACTCTTCGTAGCGCAAAGCGCAAACCAACGCGTCACGGTATACGACGTGGCCTCCATCACGAACGGGGAGAATGCCATAAATGTGCTTGGGCAGACTACGTTCACTGCGAGCACCGCGACCACCACTCAGTCTGGTATGAATGGTCCTATGGGGTTGTCATACGATAGCACCAACCAAAGGCTTTTCGTTGCTGAAACTACAAATCACCGTGTAACTGTGTATGATGTAGCCTCTATTACAAATGGGGAAAATGCAGTTAGTGTTCTGGGTCAGTCGAGCTTTACAACTAGTGCCTCTGCTAATACTCAAGCAGGTATGAATAATCCGCGAGGAGTTGCATATGATAGCACAAACCAGCGGTTATTCGTATCTCAAATAGGCAATAACAGAGTCACAGTCTATGCTGCTACAAGCACCATAAGCAATGGCGCACCTGCATTGAGCGTTTTGGGCCAGTCAACGTTCACTGCGACTGCTGCCGCAACTACGCAGGCAGGAATGAGTAGTCCGCGTGGCATCGCTTATGATGCTGCTGGCCAACGTCTGTTCGTAGCGGGTAATGGCAATCATCGTGTGACAGTATACGCCGCTACAAGTACCATAAGCAATGGCGCACCCGCGATCAATGTCATTGGCCAATCAAATTTTACCAACGGATCTGCTGCAAATACTCAATCCGGACTGAATTCACCGGTGGGTTTATCATACGATGATACAAATAACAGGCTATACATTGCAGAGGAAAATGGTGATCGTATGTCTATACACAATGTTGCAACTTCAACTATATCTGATGGTGCAAATGCTATCGATCTCATTGGTCAGTATATGGAAAATGATGGCGTAACTCCTGATTATTTAGGATCATCGGAAAATGACGGTCCTGGACTATATGGCTTGTCATATGTTCCGAATGGTAGTGATATCGACTTGGTCAACCATCGGTTATTCGTTGTTGATCCTGTTAACTACAGAGTCCTTGTTTTCAACCTCAATTCCTCTAATCAACTTGTCGACAAGACTCCTGACTACGTCCTCGGACAGTCGACCTTCTACACTAACACCTCAACCACCACCCAATCGGGCATGAATTTTCCACTGGGTGCTACATACGACAGTGCCAACCAGCGTCTGTTCGTGGCGGACGCCAGCAATAACCGCGTCATTGTATACGACGTGGCCTCCATCACGAACGGGGAAAACGCAGTCAGCGTGCTCGGTCAGTCCTCTTTCACCACAAGTTCCTCGGCAACCACCCAGTCTGGCATGTCTTCTCCTGTTAGTATGGCATATGACAGCACCAATCAGAGACTCTTCGTAGCGCAAAGCGCAAACCACCGCGTCACGGTATACGACGTGGCCTCCATCACGAATGGGGAGAATGCCATAAATGTGCTTGGACAGACTACGTTCACTGGAGCCACTTCGACAGCGTCGCAGTCGGGTATGTCTTCTCCGGTAGGTATAGCATACGACAGTACAAACCAAAAACTCTTTGTTGCTCAAAGCGCCAGTCACCGCGTCACGGTATACGACGTGGCCTCCATCACGAACGGGGAGAACGCCATAAATGTGCTTGGGCAGACTACGTTCACTGGAGCCACCTCAGCAACAACTCAATCACGTTTGGCTTCACCACAGGGTTTGGCATATGACAGCACAAACCAGAGACTATTTGTTTCGGATGCGAATAATAATCGGGTGGTGGTATATGCAGTTGATTCCATCACTGACGGCGAACCAGCCGTAAATGTGCTTGGAAAAGAAACATATACAAGTTCATCTCAGAACATTACTCAGGCGGGAATGTCTTCGCCGGCTTCATTGATACATGATTCAACAAACCAGCGTTTGTATGTGGGGCAAGCTATAAACCGTATCTCGATATTTGAAGTAGCTCCTATTTTAGTTGAATTATCAACATCCACGAGTATTTCAGTAAGCGAGTCTGGAACAAGTACCTTTGCCCAGTTGTTAGTCCATGGAACCACTACCGCAACCTCAACCGTTGATCTTGATATTACTGGTGGTACCGCAACGATAGTGACTGATTTCACTTCCTCAGATCCAATTACTATAACTATTCCACCAGGGGTCTATGATGGGTCAAGCACCACAGCGATTTCAATAACTCCTCCGACTTTATTACCAGATTCTGTTGTAGAGACGGGTGGGGAAACGATCATATTCACACTTACGAATCCGAGTAATGCAATTATAGATGATGCTGATTCTGATATGACAACTCAATCTGTTTTGACATATACTATACCTGACGACCCGATTTCCGTTGCCTCATCAACAAACAATAGTTTGGATATTGTAACGAGTTCACGAACTGCGGCCTCAGCCCCGAACCTTTCTCCAGCTGAGCTTATGGCAATATTTGGAAATAAGGTTTATCAACCGCCAAGCACTTCTAGTCAAACAGTTTATGATTTCCCTGGATCTGTGATTAATTCTGGTCTTAAAATATATGGATTGTATTCAATAAGAAAGAAATCCTCAGAAGTTAGAATTATCCAAAAGCTACTGAACGCTGATCCTGTTACAATAGTAGCGACTTCAGGCCCAGGTTCAGCAGGTCGGGAGACAGAATATTTTGGACCAGCTACAAGAAGTGCGGTTCAAAAGTTTCAACTAAAATACAATATAGTTTCTTCTCAAAAAGATTCTGGATATGGTATATTCGGTCCAAAGACTAGGTCTAAGATGAATGAATTATTGAAAAAAAAGTCCGAATAAATTAGTTTATAAATAGACGTAATGGTCTTTATTAAATAAGAATATTTATTCTGAGTTTACACATTTCTTATACATAAGGAGAGAATAATAATTATTCTACTCAAAACTGTGCATCTCCACCTCCATCCATATGATCAGCAAAATCCCCAAATTCCCCTTTTTCCAATTCCAAAAATGTAGTATGAACCCCATCGAACTTGAGGCGAGCAACACCTGTTGGTCCATTTCTATGTTTTTCAATTAGAATCTCAGCAATTCCGTCTTTTTCAGCATGATCCTTATATCTATCTTCGCGATGTATGAACATCACCACATCGGCATCCTGCTCGATAGATCCAGAATCTCGAAGGTCGGATAGACGAGGCTTACCTCCGCGCTTTTCAACTTCTCGGGAAAGCTGTGATAGGGCAAGGACTGGAACATCTAGTTCGCGGGCCAAATGCTTGAGGGAACGGGAAATCTCAGTGATTTGTTGCACCAAATTATCACTTCCTCTGCTTTGGACAGGGGCCATAAGTTGTAGATAGTCGACAATAATGAGACCAAGTCCTTTCTCTGCTTTTAGCTTGCGGGCGAAGCTTTTCATTTTGAGAATATTAGTTCCTGCCTGATCATCGATATAGATAGGTGCTTCGCTCAATCTCCCAATACTATCCTGAATAAATCGGAAATCATTGTCATTCAATCCTTTAGCAGTGCGCAATTTCCATGCATCTACTCGAGATTCTGATGAAAGCATGCGCTGTGCTAATTGTGCAGCACTCATTTCTAGTGAGAAAACACAGACAGGGATCTTATGATCAACGGCCGCATGGCGTGCGATATCTAATGCAAATGTCGTTTTTCCCATCGATGGTCGTGCTGCTAGGATGATAAGATCAGATTTCTGAAGCCCTGCCAGCTTATTGTCGAGTGCTTTGAATCCAGTAGGAACACCTCGCATCTCATCTTTATTGTTATGAAGCTTTTCAATCGTGCCCCATGTATCAAGGAGAGCAGACTTGATGTCCATAAATTTATGTTTATGTCCCTTGCTGGTGATTTCAAATATTTTCTTCTCGGCTTGGTCTAGTATTTCTTCCAAAGCACCATCCTCCTCATATCCCATTTGATTGATACCTTCAGATGCCAGGATGAGGTTACGCATAGCGTATTTCTTCTGCACTATTTCTGCATAATATGTGGCATTGGCTGCAGAAGGTACTGAATTTACTAACTCAGCTAGGTATGAAGATCCTCCGATAGTTTCTAGTTCTTGCTGTTCTTCCAAACGAGTTTTTAGAGATAGTAGATCGATAGGGACTGCCTGTGCATGGAGAGATGAAATAGCTCTAAAAATTATTTTATGTCTCTCACTATAAAAACATTCCTCGGAGATGGCATCCATGAGGTCATTGAGAACTTCATGCCGAAGCATTATGGAACCAAGGACTGCCTGTTCTGCATCTAGGCTATGAGGAGGAATGCGAAAATCACGACCTGAGGACTTGCTTAGTTCGCCATATGAATAACCGGCGAATTTCTTTTTTCGCTCAGCTTGGTCTTTGGCGTTTTTTTCCTGGGTAAGGGAATAGTCCATTTATGGGCTAAATATAGCATGAAATGGATATCAATTTTTTATGAAATCTATGGTCAAATGTGCTTAAGCTGTGCACAAGGTGGGGATAGGGAAATGGTACTGAAAATTAGCCCTTTTTACCCCTCCTGTGAAGCACTGAATTTTTCATAAAAGTGACAAACCATATCACAAAGACAGACACAACGGCATAACTCATAATGGTCTGGATAAAGCCAAAGTCCATCATATAGCGGTTGAACTCACCTGATGTGATAAGGACGATAAAGAACCAAGAAACCAGAGATAGGGCACAGGTGCTAATCAAAGCATCGCTATGTTCTACAAAAGAATCCGAAAGATGGGCATACTTATGTTGATGTCTAATTAATGCCGGAAGATGGACCTGTCGGATGAGCAGGGTAGAGAATAGTACAGCGATCTCTATCAAAACCTTGGCTATAACGACACCGGCTAGATGCCAATTGACCGCATATTGGAAATTCATGGATATCATGGTGATCTCAGCAATGATGATCCATATGATGAGGACTAGCTGAATATTGTTCAGCTGTTTTAAAGTTATAATCTCATGTCTTTTGAGAATATGATGTTTAAGAGAAAGAAAGAAGAATAGGTCATTGATAAGCGCGCATCCTGCGCCAACAGCGATTGCTAGAACATAGAATGCAATTAGTGTGAGCATGTCACAATTATATCAATTTTTTATTGACTGTGTAACCACCATCCACATCTTTGATTTCATATCCGTGTGAACTTATCTCATCCCGCAATTTATCCGACATGTCCCAATCTTTCTGATCGCGAGCAACCTGACGTTTCTCCGCCAATTCTTTTATTTCATCTGGAATGCGGGAATTTTCGATCATTGTTTTTGCATATTCATACGAGGCGGGTAGTAGATTTAGCCCGAGTACTGTATCAGCTTTTTTTATTAGATGCATTTTGTGAAAAGGGGATAGGTCGCTCGAATTGATGATTTCTTCATATACGAATGCTAGGACTTTGGGTGTATTCAAATCATCATTGGCCAGAGTTTTTAATTTTTCAATATTATCTGCTACAGCATCATCGAGAGATGCGGAATGCTCCTCAATATAGCCGTCAAGATCGGAAAACGATTGAGCATTTGGTGCATTGACACCTGCTTGCAAACGGATTTGGGCAATCTTGCTCACTAGATTTCGATATGAGCGTTCCGCATCAGTGATTGCATCAATACTAAAGACAATCGGCGCCCGATAACTGGCATTTAGCATCCAATATCTGATGCCAAGAGGGGAAAGACCCTTTTCCACGAGACTCTGAAGAGTTATAAAGCCTTCACCAGATTTTGCCATCTTTTTACCCCCTTCGAAAATAATATGGGCATTATGTAGCCAATAATTGGCTAGAATCTTGCCAGATAGCGCCTCAGTCTGGGCGATCTCATTGTTGTGATGAACTGGAATATGGTCTATGCCTCCAGTATGAATATCGAATGTCTTGAAATTTGCCCATTCGACATCTGCGCCACCTAGATATTTCATTGACATAACCGAGCATTCTATATGCCATCCTGGAAATCCTTTTCCAAAGGGTGTCTCAAATCCAAGCAAGTCATTGAATTTCCATATGGCAAAATCGCGGATATTTTTTTTCTTGCTTTTAACTATTTCATCATAGCCAATACGGCTTTCTGCTAGATCATCATTCGAAGAGATTCCACCTAGTCGTCCATACTCCGTTAGACTATTCGTATCAAAATATATTCCATCATCAGTCGCATAAGCATTTCCTTTATCCAATAATTGCTGAACAAAAGAAATATCCTCATCAATATGATCACTGGCAAAAGGATAGAGATTGGCCTGCAAAATATTCATCTTGGCGCAATCCTCGCGAAAGGCATCGAAATATCGAAGGCCTAGCTCTTTCATATTTTCCCTTGTCAATTCTTTGCCTTCTCTGCGAAGGGCGAGGGTCATCTTGTCATCGCCTTGGTCGATCTCATCATGTTGGAGGTGACCAATATCAGTGATATTCATGATTTGAGAAACGTCATATTCATTGAGCTCGAATACCCGGCGAAGTACATCGGAGGCAACATATGCGCGGAGATTTCCGATATGTACATTGTTATATACGGTAGGACCACAATGATACATGGAGACATGCCCATCTATATTTGGTTTGAAAACTTCTTTCTTTTTGGTCAATGTATTGAAGAGATGGATGGGGATAGGAGACATAGTGGGGTTTTTGGCATTATAACATAGACATGATAAAGGAATTTATATTGACCCAAAACGCAATCCTTGCGATAATATGGACAATATTAATATGAAAAAAATCTCACCCGTATTTTTGTGGGGGCTTATTTTAACCATTGTATTTGGGGCGGGATTCTATTCTGGTCGGTCCAATTTTGCCGACGCTAGTTTTGATAATGCACTTGCCGCTGGAGGGAATTTAATCAAAATTCCAACTTTCATACTTAGTCCAAACGCAAAACCTAAGTCTGCTGAAAATGTTGATTTCAGTCTGTTCTGGGAAGCATGGAATATGCTTGATCAAAAATATGTTGCAACTCAGGGCGCTGCAACAGGGACAGCTTCAAGCTCTGATCCAATGATCAGCCCTAATCAAGCCCGCGTTTACGGTGCTATCAGAGGCATGGTGGGTAGTTTGGGGGATCCATATACAGTATTCTTTGACCCTGAGGAGGCTGACCAATTCGAGTCACAAATCGAGGGTAATTTTTCAGGGGTAGGGATGGAGCTCGGTATCAAAGACGGATTTATAACGGTAATCGCCGCGCTCAAAAATACCCCAGCAGAAAAAGCAGGGATGCGCCCCGGCGATAAGATTATTGAGATCCAGACAAGTGAAATGAATAAAGGCACAATGGACATGCCTGTCGAAGAGGCAGTCAAGCTCATTCGAGGCCCAAAGGGGACAAGGGTTACCTTCACGATACAAAGGGAGGGGGTTGAGGATACCTTCAAGTTATCTATGCTCCGTGACATCATCACTCTCCCAACTCTAGATAGTTCATATGATCGAAATACTGGGATTTTCACAATAAAACTGTATAGCTTCTCAGCCCAATCATCTGCATTATTTAGGGATGCCCTCAGAGATTTTGTAGCGACGGGGTCCAACAAGTTAATTTTGGATTTGCGAGGTAATCCAGGAGGATATCTTGATGCGGCTGTAGATATGGCTAGCTGGTTCCTGCCGGCTGGTAAGGTTGTAGTAAAAGAAGCTTCAGGCCAAAATGCCACAGAGATAGTTGAAGTCAGCAAGGGATATAATATTTTCACAAATAATCTCCGAATGGTTATTCTCATAGATGGAGGATCTGCCTCTGCCTCAGAGATCTTGGCGGGGGCTCTCAGTGAATATGGAATCGCTACTCTCGTAGGTACAAAGTCATTCGGCAAGGGGTCTGTCCAAGAACTAGTCAAACTTGATAAAAATGCTGCGATCAAAATTACTGTGGCAAAGTGGTTCACTCCAAATGGGGTATCTATCTCAGATGGAGGTCTAACTCCGAAATATGAGGTCAAGGTATTACCTGAAGATCTAGAGGGAGACCCAAAGACAAGACGAGATCGGCAGAACGAAAAGGCAATTGAGTTATTGAAATAGCTATGATATAGTCTTAGAACTTAAATTTAGTCAAAAATAGATCATGAAAGTAATCCTACTCAAAAATGTCCCAAAGACGGGCCGACGGCTTCAGGTTATAGATGTGGCCGACGGCTTCGCTATGAACTCACTTTTTCCTCAGAAATTGGCAGAATTAGCCACTCCTGATGCTATCTCCAGAGCTGAAAAGCTTCGAGCTTCGGAGGAAGCTGAAAAGGCCGTTCGAGAAGACCTACTACTCAAGAATCTCAAGTCTATCGATGAGGTCACTATCCATATGACAGGAAAGGCCAATGAGCAGGGTCATCTATTTGCTGGTATTCACAAAGAACAGCTTATTCCAATCCTTAAAGAAGAGGGGAAAGTTGATATTGATGCTGAATATATAATCCTCGACAAGCCATTGAAGGAAGTAGGGGAGCATGCGGTTGAGGTCAAGGTTCAGGACAAAAAGGCGACGTTTAAGGTTGTGATTGCGGGGGAGTAATATCAATTCCTAAACATAATTCCAAAAGAAAAATCCGATTTTAAATCGGATTTTTCTTTTGGAATTATAGATTGCTTTGCTTACTCCGCATCTACATTCGCCACTTTCTTTACCTGTACGGTATTGTCGATGGAGATCTTTCGTTTTGTTGAGTACTTTACGATGCCAGCCTTGGTTGCAAATAGGGTATGGTCTTTGCCCATATCTACATTCTTACCAGGAAGGATTCGAGTGCCTCGTTGTCTAACGATGATCGATCCAGAATTAGCTTTTTCTCCAGCATAGAGTTTGATACCCAAATACTGTGGATTTGAATCCGTGAGGTTTTTTGCTGTTCCGGCTGCTTTTTTAGTTGCCATGGTCTATTGGTAAATTGATTAGTTTTTAGTTGAATCGATATTTCTTTATCAAAATTTAATGTCTGATCTGCCATACTTTTGATCGGGGTTAAAACCCCAAAGCAATATCAAATGTCAGGTACTGATTATACAAAAAAAGCCATAAATGGCAATAGGGAGGGGCAGGGTAGCAAATTGGTCATATGGTGGTATGAATTGATGTTTCTGTATAGGAGCAGGGCAGAGAAGTGGGTTTTGGGCATCATCCTGATTTCACTGGCTTTTTCCTGGGTAGGTATGGCATATCTAGCATCAGTTTTCGAGGCACCAGTACCAATCATTCATTGCAACAATCAACCCTTAGATTCATAGTATGAATTATACCATGAATATCGGTATCTGTACATAGTGCTATGGGAATTATACCGATATATAGAGCCATATTATAAAGTCTAGACATACCTGTTTTTTACAGAAACTCTTTGACTAAATGACTTAAAAATGCTACCATTGTGCATGTAAGCACGATGCGTATTTATATGTATTCGGTGCTTTTTAATTTAGTGCAAGCGCATAAAATTCGGACTATAGACATGCGCATTATAAGTTAGATCACGAATTATTTTATCTCTAACAATCGGACTGGCACTAGCTGTATCCGGATCGATGACTAACCCGTCAATCGCCAAAGATTCAGCCTCAGCCAATTCCACACAGATCGCCGTCTTGACCCCCAAGCAGCAATCAACTTCTCCAATCACCAATGCGGTAGAGGCAAGATCAGTTGCAGGTACGGAGGTCCAAGAGCAGGGTACATTACAGCAAAATAACAAACAGAAAACTGACCCGAATGCAGGCGTACAGGAAGCTCTAGAGGTATTCTTCGCTGATTTACCCCTAATGCTTGTAATCGCCAGATGTGAATCAGGAGGTGGCTTAAATGGCTCTCCTCGGCAATTCGGTCCAGATGGAACCTACCTCAAAGGAAAGGTTGTTCCTGCTGATACAGGTGTATTGCAGGTAAATAAAACCTATCATTTAGCTAGGGCACAAAAGCTCGGATACGATATCGAAACACTTGCCGGCAATATGAGCTATGCTCGATTGCTTCAGAAAGAGCAGGGGTATTGGCCATGGATCTCTTCTTGGAAGTGTTGGGGCAAGTCTCCATTGGCGGCAAACTTCAATGCACAACGAGAAGCGCGTCTAGCTGCAAAGGCTGCGAAAGCCGCAGCACTAGCTTCGGCTGAGGCTGCAAGCGCAGTTAATGCTGAGGCAGTGGCTAATACAGCATCTGTAACT
>JACCDV010988853.1_pt1 | contig 18873 bp, 16 predicted proteins | sample 7446131 | NCBI WGS metagenome assembly JACCDV01 (sample SAMN15323448, study PRJNA562643) | freshwater metagenome | isolation source: river surface water | place: USA:Blue River Watershed | collected 2017-08-17 | reverse complement strand
GAAGAGAAGTCAAGTATGCTGCTGCGTTTAATGAAATCTATGCATTGTAGTCCAGAAGAGAATTTGCTGCTACCTGCAGTTGGCAAGCAGTGACTAGGTCCGGCGATATAGTCTCCAAGGCTTTCACAAGAGTTGCTGCCAAGGAAAATAGCACCAGCATTGCGTATGCCATTAAGAGTACTTGCTAATTTATTTTTAGCTACTTGGATCTCTAAGTGTTCTGGAGCATATTCATTGATGATCTCAACAGCTTCATCTAAATCTTTTACATGTAATAAAGCTGACCAGTTTTTTAAACTGCTACGTATAGTGTTGATTTGCTCCGTTGATTTGTATCCATTAGCTAGAGCTTCTATTTGATTGTTTAATTCAATTTCTGTTGCTTGTAAGGTTTTAAAACAAGTGCAAGCTAAAAGTACAGACTCCAGTCCAGAACCATGTTCTAGCTGACTTAATAAATCTGCTGCAATTTGTGCTGGCTTGGCTGAGTCATCAGCGATAACAGCTAACTCACTTGGTCCATAAATACCATCTATACCCACCTTACCAAACACATGCTTTTTCGCTAGGCTGACGTAAATGTTTCCAGGTCCAACTATCTTATCAACCGCTTTAATAGATTCTGTTCCATAAGCTAATGCTGCTACTGCTTGGGCTCCGCCTATACCATATATTTCATCAACTCCAGCTAATTCTGCTGCAGCTAAAATACCTGGATTGATTGGTGGTGGGCTGATCATTACTATGCGTTTAACACCAGCAACTTTAGCTGGAATTGCCGTCATCAACACAGTAGAAAGTAAAGGTGCTTGCCCGCCTGGAATATAGATGGCGACTGAATCTAAAGCCTGGTATCTGATGCCAAGTCTTTCTCCTAGCTTACCTTTGTAATGCCAACCTTTTTTAAAATTATTTGCTTCCGCTTCTGTAAGATGGAATTTTTCTATTCTGCTTTTAGCGTTCTTAAGAGCTTTTTGTAATTCCGGACTAAGTTTATTAAATTCCTTGCCAGTTAATTCAATACGAAATGGATTAGTTGCTTGTAAATTATATTTGTATCGATCAAACTTTTCTGTAAACTCGGCAATAGCTTTATCACCATTAGTTTTAATAGCTTCAAGGATTGTTTTAACTGCTTGTTCTTTATCAGCTAGATGTTCATCTGAAAGCCGAGCGGCGATTTGTTTAAGTTTGCTGAGGTTTTCAGTGGAGATCATTTTAGTAATTATAGCGTGAGTCGATTTTTAATTAAAAACTATAGTCCTATTCTGAAACACAATAATTTTGTCTTCGACATGGGCTTTGATTGCTCTAGCAAAGACCAGCTCTTCCAGGTCTCTGCCACGGGAGATATAGTCTTCGACATTGTCTTTAAAGTTTACTGGTGTTACGTCTTGGGCAATGATTGGACCCATATCTAGATCTTCTGTTGCATAGTGAGCAGTAGCGCCGATGACCTTCACGCCTTTTTCGTATGCTTGATGATATGGGTTTGCACCTTTGAAACTAGGTAGGAAGCTATGGTGCACGTTAATGATGCGATGTGGATAATTATTAATGAAATCTGCACTTAGTATTTGCATGTAACGAGCCATGGCTATTAAATCTATATTCAGTGGCTTCAGTAGCTTGAGTATTTCTGCTTCTTGTGCTGGTTTAGATTTGGCATCCGCTATAGGACAGTGTTTGAAAGGTATATTATAAGACTTCGCCACATATTCTAGATCAGGATGATTGCTGATGATTATAGGAATGTTTACGTTGATATCACCATATTTATGTTTTTGCAAAATATCATATAAACAATGATCATATTTAGAAACAAAAATTGCCATGTTCTTTTTTTTGTAATTAAAGCTAACTTGCATTTCCATATTTTGGGCTATTGGGCTGAAAGCCTTTTCTAGATTATCATTAGCTACTTTGAAATTACTTATATCTACTTCTAAACGCATGAAGAATCTATCATTAAGTCCAAAAGAATGCTGTTGTGAGTCAAGTATGTTGCCGCCGTTTTCAGCTATAAATTTAGTTACTTCATAGACTATGCCTTTGCGGTCAGGGCAGGATATTAATAGCCGAAGGGTGTGCATATTTTTATTATATCCCGTTGCCGTCATCGCGAGGAGCCCCGTAGGGGCGACGTGGCGATCTCATTGATTGGATGAGATTGCGGAGCCTGTCCTGAGGAGCAAAGCGACGTCAGGAGCGCTGCGCTCCTCGCAATGACGGGGACCTTTCAAGACATTCTCTTCTTTATAAATCTTTGTAAATTTTCTGCTTGTAAATAAGGATTGGTTTTTTTCTGTTGTTCTAAAGTATCGTGATGTAAGTGATGATAATTATGTCCAGGATGAATTATGGTGCTATCTGGAAGCTTCATTAATTTATTAGCTAGGGTATCGTATAGTGTTTCAGCGTCACCACCAGGTAAATCACAACGACCACAGGCATCTAAAAATAAAGTATCTCCCGAAACTAAATTACCATGACAGAGAAAACATTGTGATCCAGGTGTATGTCCTGGAGTATGCATGAATTGAATTTTGATATCGCCTAGCTCCAATATATCTCCGTTCTTAACGTCTTTAATGTTCTCACCAATTGGTTTATAGAAGTAAGCTTCATGCTCAGAAACATAAACTGGAATATCGTGAGTGCGTAGTAATTCATCTATCCCGTTTGTATGATCGGGATGACCATGAGTGATTAAAGCTGAACTGATTTTATAACCTGAGGCTGTTGCCTGTTCCCTAATATAATCTACATCCCAAGCTGGATCTATCACGGTGCATTCTTTACTAAGTTCATTTGCTATGAAATAAACATAGTTTTGCATAGGACCAATTTCCATTTGCTTGATTGTTAATGGTAATGCTTCAGGCATTATTTCATTATAACTGTATTTCTATAGCTAGTTTGCTTCTTAGTTAGCTTCTTTAATAAAGAGTTGCCATAAATAATCTGTAGCTTTATTGAGAGTCTGGGATTGACTTCTATACATATATATAGGTGTATGTCTGCTATTGTGATTAGCTACATTAACCAAGCTATTGCTGCTAATCTCACTGATAACGATACCTCTTGGAATATATCCCCAGGCTAAGCCTTTGAGTAGAAATTTTTTCATTAATTCATAATCTGCTACTTCCCAAATATTGCCTGAAGCATCATTAGTATTGATTTTTAGCTCAGTTAAATTTGAAAAACATTCATCATTCAAACCCTCTTGTGCAGCGGGATGGCTATTGTGGCAAACAGCCAGCTCTTCTATCGTTGTTACTAATTTTCTATCTAAGCCAGTTTGTTCTTCTAATGCTGAGCTAATAATTAAATCGCAGGAATTATCAAGTAATGAATTTAAATCAATAATCCCAGTGTTTACTTTTAGATTAATGGTGACTTTGGGAAACTTGTTCTGGAATTGAGCAATAACATTACTTAAAACTGTTCCAGGATATAATCTAGCTACTTCTAGATTTAAAGTCGTTTGCTGACCAGCTTTGATCATACTAGCGTAATTTATCAAATCGTCTTGCATCTTAAGTATATGGATTGCTTTTTGGTAAATTAATTCACCCTGTTCCGTTAATTGCGGTCTATAACTATCTCTGTTAAATACTTCTATTCCTAAATTCTTTTCTAAATTTTTGACTGCATAGCTGATTGATGATTGTGCGCGTTTTAAATTTTCCGCTGCTCCTCTAAAACTACCGGTTTTTACTACTGCTATTAGAGCGGCTAGCTCTTCATGATCAAATGGCATAAAAATCATTTTAACACGAATTATCGTATTTTTACTTCCCGCGGAGGGATAATACCCAATTTATGAACGGATTTTTGATTGAATTTTGGTTTAAGCTTATTGAATGCCCGTAAATGAGCAATTAAAACAACAGACTCTCAAAATAGTAAAAAAGCTTAAAGCTTACTATGGTGATCTTAAATGTTTTCTTAGACATAAAAATGCTTTTGAGTTAGTTTGTGCTGTTGCTCTTTCTGCTCAATGTACTGACGATCGAGTGAATATGGTTACGCCAGCACTCTTTAAAAAATATCCCACTCCTGAAAAGATGGCTGAAGCGAAACTAACCGATGTTGAGACTATTATAAAAAGTTGTGGCTTTTATAAAAACAAATCTAAGAACCTGGTGAAGCTCGCTCAGCAATTGGTTTCTAATCATGCTGGTGAACTGCCTGATAATATAGATGATTTAGTTAAACTTGCAGGCGTTGGTCGTAAGACAGCTAATGTCGTTTTGGGAACTTGGTTTAATAAACCTGATGGAGTGGTAGTTGATACTCACGTGAAACGCATCACTGGTCTGCTCGGTTTAACTAAAAATAGCGATCCGGTAAAAATTGAACAGGATTTAAATTTATTAGTGCCTAAAAAATACTGGAATAATTTTTCTCTTTGGCTAATATCACATGGTAGAGAAACCTGTATAGCTCGCAGACCGAATTGCTCTAAATGTATTCTTAAGGATGATTGCAAATATTTTAATAAGGCTTTAGCATCTTTCTCTGTACCCAAAAGGGGTTTATAATTGAATCGAGTATTATGACTCTAGTATACTTAGGAATCTCATTACCAAATCAGATTGAACATCCGCTGAGAGCTCAGCTGAGAAAGTTTGATTTGGAAGATTTACTTAGTGTAAAGCTATCACATGATGAGTACCCTTTATTGTTGGATACTCTTAAACAGTCTCCTTATGTCGATGAAGTAACTTTACTGACTACTTGTAACCGCTTTGAGTTGATTTTCTTTTTGAATAAAGTTAATGACACTATTATTGCTGAGTTGCAAGCTGCTGTTCAATCTATAAACAAGTCACAGATTGATTTAGATGTGCTTTATGACAAGGATGCTAGATTCCAAATTCTGAGAACCTATTGTGGACTAAACAGTGGTTTGGTTGGTGAAGATGAAATCTGCATGCAGTTTGACATCTCTTTTAAGCAAACTTTTCATATGGGTTATTTAGGTAGAGAAGGCATGGAATTGCTAGAGGAAGCTAAGGCTTTGCGTAAACGTATCGATGCTACTTTAAATCGTGAGCGTGTATCTTACTGTGAAGTCGCTATTAGAGAGGCTTTGGGACATTTTACTATTAAGGACTACCAGAACATTATAGTTATGGGTTCTGGTAGTACCGCTCATCAATCTTGTTTGTCTTTAATTAACATGGGTTTCAAGCCAGAGAATATAACCTTGTTGCATAGAATTAGTTCTTCTTCTACTCAAGTTGCTGTTATTAAAGCTTCAGTAGAATTAGAAGGTATGAATTACGTTCGTACTAAATATGGCTATCACACTGATAGAGTTAAGGCTTTGGTTGCTAATGCTGATTTGATTGTTTTAGGTATTGATTCTAGATTGCCTTCATTGCATTTTACTAAGCATTTTAAAACTGGAATTATAGATTTTAGTTCTAAGCCAAGTTGTAGCTTTGATGACGATGTGGATTTAACTAACTATGCTTCTAGTGAATCCTTGGATGCTTATGTAAGAGCTTATTCTTTATCAAGGAATAACAACCCTGAATTTGTTGCGCAATTGGCACATGCTGAAACTATGATAGATACTAGGTTTGCTTCGCTTGTTAAATTGAGTATTGTTTAGCTTGGGTCTTTTGGATCTGTTTGTGCAGTTCTAGTTTCCGGTTATTGAGTTCTTCCCACTCTAAACTATCTTCATCTAGATTCTGGAGTTTAGTGTTAATCTCAGCTTTCTCTTTTTGTAATATGGCTTGATTTAGTTTTACCAAGAGCTCTTGGTATCTCTCTTCTTGATCTTCATTGTGAGTGGATTCTAGCTTAAGTCCAATAGTGGCTAGTTCTTTGGTGAGTTTGAAATCAGCGGCTAGCTTATTAGCAACTAAAGCGAATTTAATATCGGGATTGCTGATATCAGGATTCTCGAAACTAACATCACTAATGGTTTCTAAGATATGTTGATGTACTTCGTCTATAAGTTTGAGGTCTTGCCCTAAGAAATCTTCTAACAATTTTCTTTCACGTAAAATTAATACTATAAGCTCTTGTTCAGCGGCGTAGACTGCATTTTCTGCATACATGATATGACCATTGCTTTGTTTGTTTAGAGGTTTAGCGCTTGGTTTAGCGGCTGTTGTCTGTGCATATGGGTTCTCTAGCTCAGTTCCTGAGCTTAATTCAGTGTTGAGCTGACTGTTAAGAGTTGTTTCATCTATCCTGAATTTTGCAGCAATGATACGTTTGTACTCTGCTAATTCTATTTTGTTGCTAATGAAACGCAGATACTTGCTTAGCTCTTTAATAGCTTTAGCTTTGCTTTGCGGAGAACTGAGATCAGTTGTTTGAGTAATTTGCTCGATCTTGTAGTCCATTACTAGAGGAGCTTGTTTAATGAGATTCTGAAAACCAGTTAAACCATGATTTTGAATAAACTCATCAGCGTCTTTTGCTTCAGGAATATGCAAGATACGAGTTTCATAATCATGTCCTGTAAGTACTTGAGCGATGATCTCCACTGCTCTGTCACTGGCTTTCTGACCGGCTTCGTCACTATCGAAACACAAATAAATACGTTTAGCGGCAGTGAATTTTGCCATGGTTTTTACTTGCTTGGCAGTGAGGGCAGTACCCTGATTAGCTACAGCGTTTTTAATACCAGCTTGATGAAGCGATATCTGATCGAAGTAACCTTCTACAACTATTACTCCATCTTCTTTACGAATAAACTCTTTAGCTAAGTCAATGCCAAATAAAGTATCTCCTTTATGATAGATACTTGTTTCTGGTGAATTTAGATACTTGGCTTCTTGTTCCTGTTCTTGTCCAGGAATCAACCTTGCCCCAAAAGCAATCACTCTGCCTCTTTCATCACGTGTAGGTATCATTAAGCGCCCGCGAAATCTATCAAAATACTTGGCATTCTTTTCACTTTGTAAAGCTAGACCTGCTGAAACTATCTGTTGCTCGGTGACATTAAGTTTGTCTTTGAGTAAAGCGATAAGTTTTCCCCAATTGCTTGGATCACTGGGTGAGTAACCTAATTGATAACTGCTAATAGTACTAGTGGATATTTTACGCTCTGAAAGATAGTCTCTAGCTGCCTTTGCTTGCTCTGAACCCAAAAGTTGATCGTGATAGTAAGTTGCAGCAAGTTCGTGAATGCGAATTGCTAAATTGAAATTTTCCGTATCTTCTTTACTAGTACCTGTGCCCGTAAGCTCTACTCCATATTTTTGCGCCAGCTCTTTTAAAGTTTCTTTGAAATCTTTTTGGTAGTAATCTGACCAGAATTTAAAAATATCTCCACCAGCGCCGCAAGCAAAACATTTAAAAATGCCCTTGCTCGGGCTAATATACATGCTTGGTTTAGTGTCGTTGTGAAACGGACAAACCGAAACGTAATTTGCCCCAGATTTCTTCACTGGGATAATTCCAGATATTAATTCAACAATATCGGCACGGTCTTTAATTTGTTGAATGGGGTCCACTAATAAAAAGTATAGCGTGGACTAAGTGAGTAAAATGTTATAATGTATGTATATGTCTAACGGTAATATTAGAGAGCTTGATTCTTCGTTAGGATCTAATCCCACTAAATTTTATGGTGCTCTAGGAGCCAATATTGATGCGACTCAGCAGGCTTCTGCTGATATTGATAATTTATGGCAGCGTAGTATTCTTGGTGATTACACTGTCCCTGAACAGGATGAGTTACGACAAACTACTATGATTACTAATTTACTCAGAGGATATATGCGTATCGCTCAAGAAGAGCAGGTTGCAGAAATGAAAGCTGCCTTAGAAGCTAGTAAAAATTTGAAAGAATTGGCTATTGGTTAATCATAAGTATTTTCTTAAGGTGTGTATACTAAGGCTTCTTGTAATGATTTGAAACCTACTTTTCTTGATAACTGACCCAAAGCATTTAAGTTTTTGAAAAGTAAAGTATATTTGAGTGGTATTTTGAATCCATGTTTGCGGGCTTCAATCATGATACTCGTTCCAAGTTTTTCTAATTCCATGTCTGAATCAAGTTTAGAGTAAATTGCTGTTCTTATAGGGTTAAGATCCTTGCCAGAGTTACCTTCTAGTTTTTGTAACCAAGTTAAAAATATTTCTGCTTTGGCTTTTGGGTTTTGCTCGGAGGCAAGATTTCTTAAGAATAATTTGTCTTCTAAATTAAATTCTAAAAACATGCCACGATCTAAAATTGCTAAATTCATATCATCATCAATTCTTAAATTACCCGCTGATATATCAGAATGGACAAAACTTGGTTTAGCTATATCCAATACTCCTAAACCTTTAATTTGTGCCATGTAATGTTGCACAGCTAGAGCGATTAATTCCTTGCGTTTATTAGGATCTGAAACTTTTTCTATTTCAGTTAAATTAAAACCATTAATAAACTCTTCTCTTCTAATTTTACTACCATTGCTTGTCTCTTGAGATTTAGGGATGCGAATACTTGAACCAAATTTCTTACTAGGTTTCCAATCTTGCCATTTAGCAAACTCTTTGTCTTGATCAAAGAATGCTTGATCCTGAAGTTCTTTGCTAATCCACTCTTCAATCAAATCTACTAATGGTAATGCTAGAGCATATTGTGGATTGCGCTTGGCAAGTGAGTTAACAGCCTTCTTAGCTATATCAATAAAAATACTAGTATGATAACTTGCATTGGGATTTAAAATTCTTACTACTTCCCTTGTTCCGTTATTAAGAATCACTTCAAATACGCTGAATAAGGAACCGCCACCTATTCTATTTCCTAATTCTTTAATCTGGCTAGCATATTCAGGTGAATAACGTTTAATAGTTTGCCATGCTGTTAATTTATTTTGTCCTTCAATTGCGTCGTATACTCCAGAAAATTCTTTCTGCATATCTTCTGGTAAATCTACTGCTTGCCCAAGTAATTGTAAGAATCTTACGCCAGGGGCTCCAAAATTTCTGGCAAACTCTAATGTCATTTGTAATGGAGTGAACTTTAAACTTGATTGGGCGTTATTATTCTCACCTATTGCTTCTAAAAGTGGAGAGTAATTAATAACACCGATATCTTCATTTTCATTAACTTGTTCACCCATGAGCTTCTGAACTCCAGGGATTCTAGGATCATCATTTTTAATAGTAACTTTAATGTTAGCTTGTGGATTTCTAGATCTCAATTTATCACGGTCACAATCTTCGAGTATTTTTATAGCTTCCTCTCTCCATGAACTAAGTTGCTTTGGAGGGTTAGCTATTTTATCTCTTAACAAAGAACTGAGTACCAGAGATAATTCATCTCCAGGAGTTATTAACATCATCTCTTTTAATACTTCTTTGACAATAGAAGCTATAGTATCTTCCCCCTCTTTAGGAGGAGTTAAGTAAGTTGCTAAAAATCCCGATAATAATTGCTGTCGACTTGTTTGTGTTTCAAGTACACCTTTGTGTCCTGATAAAAGTTTTCTAAGTAAGAATAATTTCTCTATATCTTGAAGTCGATAAATAGTATTTCTTGTTGATTCAGGAGTGACAAAAGGATTAGGTTGATACTTTTTCCCCTGGATTTTATTATCCCAATCACCCCCTTCGCTACACTGTCGAACAATCAATTGTTTAAGTTCTGTTTCATCATGACTACTTTGTAATAAAGCAAGTAATTTCACAACTCTACTTTCATTTCGTTCATAAATAAACTGACTGGCTCCTTCATAAGCACTAGCTTCACCTAATCTGGTTAAAGAAGATCCTTGTAAGTCTAATCTTTCTTTTACCTTGTTGATTAATAATTCTAATTCTTCTGGTGTTCTGGCTTTGTTAACTATAGTCTTAAAAGTTTGGCTAGAACCAGTGAAATTTTGGAGAGGGAACTCTTCAAAGCAAAATTGCAAAGTATCCTGAAGATTTTTGTTTTTAGTTATTGAATCTGTGACGAAAGATTGAATTGGTCTTGATACTGTTGGATCAACAATTATAAAACTGAGTAGAAGTAAATCCATTTCTTTGCCTTGAATACCTTGTTCTAAATCAAGGAATGCAATACCTTTATTTAGAACTCTTGTAAATTGTTCACGAATAGCTTTGTTGTCTATTTCTAAAGGGAATGGCATTTTTTTGCAAAATACTTCAAGTAATTTAAAATATTGAGCTTTATCATCAAATTTTTCTAATGTGGCTAATAACACAATAAAAGCCTCATTGCAAAAAGTTTCAAATGCAGCATCTTGAATAGATAACTGGGAATCCTGGAATTTTGGTATGCCTACTTTCTCTAGATCTTTAGAGAAATGAGTTAAATTATCAGCAATCTCAAAAACAGTATTTATTTCCAGTCCAGTATATTCTGTACCAGAAACTATATCAAGGTATGATTCACTTGAATCACAAAGTATTTGCGCTAAATGAACTTTAGCAAGTAAATTTTCAGAATTAGCATTTTCTGATTCGGGCTCTGAATGGAAAATTTCATTTAAATATCCCTTTAATATTTGCTCACGTGAATAATCTGAAAAACGATTAGCCATAGTGCCATAATTATCTTCACCTTTATCTTCATTGTCTAATAATGGCTGAATTTGTTGTTCAGTTAGAGTTTTGGGTAAGCTATCAAATATAGATCTTAATTCTTTCATGAGGCGAACACTAGTGGCATCATTTAAATATGGATCTAACTGTAGAGTTTTCAGTTCTTGTTGAATTTCTACAAGCCTTTTGATTTTAGTTTCAACAAATCCTTCTGCTTTATCTCCAATGATTTCTTGTAAAATTTGATCGTATTCAGGATATATTTCGGCATAAGCTTCTTTATTATCAACAAAATCACTTGTAGTAAAACTCCAATCTGTTTTGGATTCTTGTTCAAAATCTTTTATTGCGTCTAAGCATTCCTGATAGCATTCTGCTTTACGATCCTCTTCTAGATCCATTTTAGACAAGATTCCATAGGTGAGAATCCTTGTCCAGCGTGAAGAAATACTCTGTTGTTCATCGGAGCTAAAAGCGAACTTCTCATCATGTTTCTGTGCAGCTTCTAGTAAGCGTTTTGTATCCTTGAGAAATTGTGTGAAATCTAAGCTGTCTTCGTTATCATAAAGACCATTATTAATGGAGATCCTCATGATATTTTCAATAAATCCTAAACTTTTTCCTGAAGTGCTAAGTAGGGAAGTATCTTGCTCTAATATAGTCACTAACTTATCTGTAAAATTAATTCCTGTGTTTACCAGAGCCTTCTCAAAATTTTCTGCACGTTTTGAAAAATCAACCGAAACCTGAGAAGATAAATCTTCTTTATTTTTTCTGAGATGAGTTGATTGAAACAAAGGATCTTTAATAGCTGGTATATCAAATTTTACTTCTAATAAAAATGCTTTAGTTAATGCCTTGCTCTCTGGGTCCAAGTGATTTAATTCTGAGTCTAGCTTTCGCTCTATTAAGCTAAGAACTCTTTTTAGAATTGCCTTTGAAGATTCATATCGAATAGCTGCATTTGACAATGGATCTATTGTTTTTCCACCAGCTTCATCCATCGTCTTTCGATCATGATGATTGACAAAGTCAAGATAGAGTCTGGGAACCACATAAGCCAAGGCTTCAATACTTACATTTTTTAAAGCATCATTAACATCTTGAACCCAAGTATCATATTCTCGTGGACTAGTTGGTACTTCCTTTAATAAAGCAGAAGAAATCGCTTGCTTAGGAAGTGCTTTAAGTGGCTTTTGTAGATTAGTGTCTATTGGAGTAAGATCTTCTAGTAATTTATGTGTTAGCTTAGCTTCAATGGAATCCAATTCAATTAAGCCTGTAAGCGTTTTAAGATTTAGTATGCGATCTGTTATATTGCCATGAGCCAAATCCCAAGCTTTTGGATTTTCTTTTTTAAGTCTTTCTAAGAGTTTGACTCCACCTAGTGGATTAGAGTCTTCTATTTGCGATAGATGATGGAAAGCACCAGCGTCAGCTTTATATTCAGCCTTTCTTGCATAACCAATACTATTGAGAACTGAGCTGCTAATTTCTGATTTATTGGAATTAACATGATCATCATTTAATAAATGAAAAACTTCGTGCATAATTACGAAATCTAATTCTTCTATAAATCCTACTGTTTCTATAAGTTCAGGGGTGAGTATAATATTCCAATTCTCAAACACCATCGCATTTACACCTAATCCATGTTTTGCTAGTACTCTCACTTCAGGCATTTGTTTTATATTTAAACTAGGGAAAAGAATTTTTAATCTTGAATGAATTAGTTCCATAGCAGGACTACTTGAATCCAAGAACCCATAATCAATTTTCATTTCTTGAAACTCTTGAATCGCGCGAGTCTCTTTTTCCTTAGCTTCCTCATCTTCGGAACTTGATGCTATGGAAAAATAAGCTTCTCCATTTGGGGAAGCTGGGATAATATTTGCTTGGGAATTAGCAGCAAATGCTTGTTTCGCTGTCTCGGTATTGACAGGATTTGAATTAAGATTTCCAACTGCAGCTGTAATATAAACTGGCTGTGGCAAAGTAATTAGCGTTTTATTGTCAGCGTCAATCATTTGCTACTCCATGCAACACAAGATAATTTCTGATAATGATAGCTCATTTTAATCCACGTTTGTTAAAACTTATTTGAAGTATTTTGCCGATAAGCGTAGCTTTAACCTAAATTAAGCATTTTTAACTTAATTATCGTTGATAAACCTTGGTTTTCTTGGGCTTTTTAATTTAGGTTAAGAAAAATTGTTAAAGGTTAAGAACCAGGGGTATAAAAATTTCAGTAAGGTTAAGGCGGGGAGAAAAGAAAGGGTAAGTATTTATGTCATTAAAACTTTTACTTGTGGACGATGAAGTTAACTTGGTTGACCCAATGTCCTATACATTACAGCAAAAAGGCTTTGAGACTGCAATTGCGTATAACGGGCAGCAAGCGATGAAAATGTTTGAATCTGAAGATCCCGATTTAATACTTTTAGATTGGTCAATGCCGGACATCTCTGGAATTGAAGTGCTGAAGCATATCCGCAAGAGCCAGAATTTTGTGCCAGTAATTATGATTACTGGTAAGAGTGCGAAGGAAGATATCGTAGAAGGTTTAAGTGCTGGTGCTGATGATTACATCACCAAACCCTTTAACTGGGAAGAGTTGATGGCACGTGTTAACTCTACAATTCGTCGCGCGCAGCAACCAAATGCTTCACATCCTAAGCGTATTAGATTTGGGAAGGTAATTTTAGATACTAAAACACATAGAGCTTGGCTTGAAGACAAAGAGTTAAACCTTAGTCCTAGAGAGTATTCTATGCTTGAATTATTCATGCAAAATCCTAAGCGTATTTATTCGCGTGATGAGTTGATTGAAAAAGTTTGGGGTCTAGATTTTGATGGCGATTCTAAAACAGTAGACGTGCACATTTGCTGGCTACGTCAAAAAATTGAAGAAGATCCTAATAAGCCTAAGATTATTCAAACGGTTAGAGGATTTGGTTATCGCTTAGGATCATAGTCGTCATTGCAAGGAGCGAAGCAATCTTATATTAGTATTGTGCTAACATTGTTGCCGTGAAGGTTATTGTTACCAAACTACGAGAAGATGCTCAGCAATTCTGCTCTCTGCTTGAGTCTCAGGGCTTAACTAGTTTTCTTTTGCCGTGTTTAGAGTTTACTGAACCAAATGATAACTACTTAGCTTTGGATAAAGCAATTCGTGAGAATCATTTGTATGATTGGCTGTTTTTTTTGAGCCGAAAATCTGCTGAAATGTTTTTTTCGCGTTTGCTTGAACTGGGTGGACATCTGTTTCATATTAGTCCTAGTTTGAAGATTGCTTGCGTTGGCAATTCTACAGCGGCTTTCATTAAAGATGAAATTGGTTTCCCGGTGGATTTCGTTCCTTCGCAATTTAATTCAGCTACTTTAGCTGTAGAGTTTTTGGATAAATTTGCTTTAGCTAATATAGAACCGTTAAGGGTGATTTTGCCACGCTCAGATAAAGTAGAAGATGATTTGGTGGATAAGCTTGAACTGGGTAGGCATTTGGAAGTCACTCTCTGTCCAGCTTATAGCTCTAAGTGTCCTGAGCTAAATAATGAGTTGCTTGCAGAATTAGATGAATTAATTAGATCACAAGAAGAATTATTGTTTACTTTTACTAGCTCTGAGATAGTAAGAAATTTTTCTAAAATTCTTGGTAAGCAGCGTTTGGAAAAAATTCTAGCGAATAAGAACTGTCGTTTTGTTAGTATCGGTCCTCGCACAAGCGAGACTATAGGTTTAGAATTGGGTGTAACTAATATACTTGAAGCTCAGGAAGCAAGTCTTGTGGGCATTTTGCATCAAGTAAGTGTTTAACTATATGCTTGAATTATATTAAGAAGTGGAACGGTACGGAGTAACGTCAAAAGTGTGGCATGTTACAATCTAAGCATGGTGTATAAGAAGCCTCACAGAAATTTTAATAATAATAGACCCAAAGAAGCTCCTAAGCGTACCGAAATGAAGGTTGGTTTGGATTTGATTAATATGAGCTACGATGAGGCTAGATCTCGTTTGATTGAGATTATTCGTGATAAGTCTTTATTTGAAGTTGATTCAGTATTGCCTTCTGGAAGAATTACTTCTAATTATTTAGATATGAAGGAGACTTTGCTTGGTGCAGAGGGTTCTTTCTTAGCAAGTTTGACTTTGTTACATTTGCTTAAAGACGAAGTACAGTTCATTGGTGGTTTATTTGATAAAACCTATAGTTTAGCGGCAACAACTTCTCAATTAGCTTTATTGCGTGGTCAGCAGATTGGTACATTTTTTGTGCGTGATAGTTATGATGCAAGACGTCGAGGTTATTCTAAATGGATAGAAGGTCCACTTAAACCAGCTACCAAAGTATGTTTAGTACAAGATGAAATTATTGATGGTATAAAAATGATTGAAGCTATTAGAAGAGTTCAGGATGAAGCTGATTCAGAAATAGTACAAGTTATTTCAATAATTGATCGCTTAGATGGTGGTGCCCAAAGGCTTCTAGAGTATGGTGTGGATTATAGTTCAGTCTTGACCATGAATGATATTATAGAACCTTCTTATCGCTAAGCTATGTTATACGCTGACTATCATAATCATCCACAAGCTCATAGAGAAGATCTACCTTATTCAGAGAAGGTATTACAACCTTGGGCTGATAAAGCTCGGGAACTGGGTTTGAGGGATTTAGCTTTTACTGATCATGATCGTTATAAAGCTGGAGTTAGTTTTAGTGAGGTAGAGAAATTACGTGAACGTAATCCTGATATTCAATTCCGTTCTGGAATTGAGCTTGATAATGATCCTGAGACTAGTGCTGATGGACGTAAGTGGGTAGAAAAAAACTGGGATAAGTTAGATTTTGTTTTAGGTTCAGTGCATTTTGTGAAGGACTTTCCGTTTGATCATCCTCATCATATTAAAGAATATGAAAACTATGATATTAATGATTTATATCGTGAGTATTATAAAAATATCCAAGTGATCGCTAGCTCTGGTTTAGTTAATTCTATGGCGCATCTGGATTTGATTAAGATTTTCAAGTTCTTTCCTACAGTGGATTTGACGGATTTATATCATGAGACTCTTGATGTGATCAAAGCAAATGATTTATCGATTGAGATTAGTACTGCTGGTTTGCGCAAACCTATTGGTGAGATCTATCCTGATAAGAAAATAATTCAGATGGCGAAAGACAAAGGCATCACCTTTACTATTGCTGGTGATGCCCATGCTGCTCATGATCTTTGTCATAACTACGATAAGCTTGAGGCTTTATTGCGTGAGATGAAGATTGATCAAGTCGCTATTTATGAAAAGCACCAAAGACGCTTGGTTAGTGCATTTGTTTAGCTATCAAACGCTGCCAGGGTGCCGATTATCAAGAACCCAACTGTAGCTACTCCACCTAGAGTTATGCCTATAAGGGTGTTTCGTATGATGTGTGATTCTTTTTTCTTGGCAGGGGGTATATATCTTGGTACTGGATAGTTATACTGTTGTACTTGATTATTTGTTTGTAGTTTTTGCTCTTGATATTCATAAGCAAGTACAGAGTTTACCGTGCTTTGACCAATTAATATAGTTGCTAATGCTATTGATGCTATTTTGCTTTTCATTTTTATCTCCTTTAAATTATTTTGTGGGTCTGTCATTGAATGATTGTTGCAAACATCACTTTGCCTCTTGATATAGTGGCTTCTTTGCCTTTACCAAGAACTCCTGCAACTGTCGCTAAGCCTGTTCCTGCGCCAAATAGTATGCCTGTTGCAGAACCTACTCTGGTAGCACCTTCTAAGATTTCAAATGTAGAAGCTGCCCCCATTAAGGCTCCAGCCATAGGCATTAATTTTCTGTCGCCATTTGCATTTGCTGATAAATATATGTGGTGAGCTTTCCCTTCCACATCAATTAATTCGCCACGACTAACGCTTAGTTCACCACCACGACCAAAAGATCTAGCTTGTTTAAGTGTGTCTACATATGCGTAACCTGCTCCACCTTGAGCAAATATTTTTTTGCCGTCGATATAAATATCATGAACTATCTCTAAAGGAATTGCGTTCCCTTGTTCAATATCTTTGGTGTTGATGTCATATTGAAAGCGCACGGGAATGCCATTCATTATGTTTTGTGATGTAGTTGTCTCAGCACTTGCTGGTGCTGCCATTATTATTGATCTGATTAGGATCATTATTGCGATTGTCAGTTTTGTCAGTAGGTTTTTCATTTTGTTCTCCTTTTGTATACTGTGTATGTATTTAACTATACAATGTATTATATGGCATTAATTATACAGTGTATGATTAAGGTTAGTTAAAATAACAAGATTAAATATTGTTAATATTGCTTAGGTGACTTTTTTTAATCCGGCAATAAATAATTCTATGAAACTATCTACTAATGCTTTTACTGATTTGGCTTTTACGGTATCAAGTTTACCTGTGAGTGCGAGGATTGCAATACCATGTAGTGATGACCAAAGTACTTGGCTGTAGATGCGTACTTGTGCTGGTTTAGAACAAAAATGAGCTATATGTGATTCCACTAAAGCAAAGTTTTTTTGTATTCTTTCTTCATACCAGAGAGGTAAACTCTCTCCTTCAGCTTTGGGGTAATGAAATTCATATAGAGCTTTCCAGCGTTGATTACTGGCTAGTCCGTAATCAACGTAGGTGTGAGCAATTGCATAGAGTGCTTTTTCGTGAGAGCTTGCTTTTAAACTTACTTTCTCTAATCTTTCATAAATTTGATCGAGAGTAATGGCGTTAATTTTTAGAATTAAGTCACCAAAGTTTTTATACATCTGATGTACAGTGCCATGCGTGTAACCAATTTTAGCGGCAATTTTACGAGTACTTACTGCTTCAAGTCCACCTTGCTCTATAAGATTAGTCGTGGCATTTATAATTAATTGCTCTAACTCTTCTTTATTGTGTTCACCACGCCTAGGCACGTAGTAATTATACTATGTATAGTCATTTGCCGAAATTCTGCCTGGTCATAGTTGCTGCTAGACCAAAGTTATTCTGGGATTGTGATACTTCCTTAGCTATAGCTTCATCCATGAATTGATAAAACACATCTTCAGCAAGACCACTATTAAACATACCTTCTTCAGGCTTGGGACGCATTTGCTTTAGTGACATTTGAATAAACATTGCTTCAAACTCTTGGGCAGCTTTTTGTTCTTTTGCGGCTTGCTTTTCTGGGCTAAGTAGGCTTATAGACGAAGGATCTTGAGCTTTAGCTGTTGAACGTTGAGCATTGAGTGCTTCTTGTTGAACGCTTTTCATTAAATCAACATTGTAACTAGCCAAATTAATTTCCATTATAAGCGTATTTCTTTTCTAAAATATTCTTGTTTATCAAAACTATCTGTAAGTACTAACCAGTACCTTGTTTTTGTGGTTGTTGGATTGAATTCAAATTCATACATAGAACTTGATTTAGCTGGGATAGCTTTAACATCGTGATAAGTGAATCCCATATTTGGTTTGACGGTATAGCCAAGACCATCAACGATTTTTAAGTTGCTAAGTGGGATTGAATGACGCATTTTGTTCTCGATTTCTACAGCAATTTTATTGTTGCGAACATTTTTGATATATGCTGTAACATCTTGAGATGCAATTGTAGGCATTTGCTGTTCTTTGTAATCTTGATTATCCATGGATATGATGTTTAAGGTCATTGGTAATCCAGGATTGATTTCTATATCCTTACCTTTTTTAGCGATAAAAGATATCAATGATAAACTTGCTCCACTAATAGCTCCGATTGCTAGGTTTGAAGCAGTACTTGTACCAGTTCCTAATATGCCGCCAAATTTAAATCCTACTATAGCGCCAGTTATGGCTCCACCAGTGGTTTTTAGAGCTGCTCCACCAACGAACTTCGCTGTGGCATTAGGATCTTTAATGATAGTACCGTCAGCATTGATGTTGTAACTAGTGACATTGTCAGGGAAAATGATTTTCTCAAAGTTTATATCCACGCGTCCATCACGATTAAATGATTTAGCGTTGTCTAAAGATACTACTGTTCCTAAAACGCGACTGCCTTTAGGAATTAATATTTCATCACCTGCACCAACTATATCTTCAACTATTCTTGCAGAGAAATGTTCACCTACTTGAGTATTCTCATCAATAGGCCACTCGGCGATAATCGGTACTGGAGTGCTTTCCATAACCCCGGCTTTGATAATTGGGGTAGCATGGGCTGGTTTGATTAGAGCAAAAAGTAAAATCAGTAAAAGGATAATTAGATAGTGAGATTGCTTCGTCGCTTCGCTCCTCGCAATGACAGATACTGCGCTTGCAATGACAGATATAGGGTTCTTAATTACGGCTGCTTGATAGCGGT
>JACCDV010404380.1_pt1 | contig 18889 bp, 15 predicted proteins | sample 7446131 | NCBI WGS metagenome assembly JACCDV01 (sample SAMN15323448, study PRJNA562643) | freshwater metagenome | isolation source: river surface water | place: USA:Blue River Watershed | collected 2017-08-17 | reverse complement strand
GCAGCAGGTGGTGGTAGTAGCCCGTGCGCCGCTGGCTGGCTTTCTGGAAGTCCATGTAGCTCAGCGAGAGCGAATGCTCGTGCTCCCACAGGGCCTCGGGCTTGAGCATCTCCCGGGCTCCGGGCAGTGCGAGCAGGGCGGCCACCTTGGGGCCGACCAGGGCGCGCCGCCAGACCAGCCAGGTGTCCCACAGCGCCTGCGTGTCGACCCCCAGGGCCATCGGCTCGACCACCGCACTCGCGTTCTGCATGGTGCGCAGCGCATCCTCGCAGACCTCCAGAATGCCGTCCTCCACGGCCAGATGACTGTCCAGATCACCGAGCCAGCCCACCCGCAGGCCGCGCAGGGCTTGCGGGTTGTGCTGCAGGCCGGAGACATCGAGGGCCCCGTTGAGCGACAGCGGCTGGCGAGGGTCGTGCCCCGACTGGGTCGCCAGCAACCGGGCCAGGTCGCGCACGCTGCGCGCCATCGGGCCTTCGCTGCCGAGCTGGTCCACCCAGACATCGGCGCCTGGGCCGTAAGGCACACGGCCTTGGGAGGGGCGCATGCCGAAGATGTGGTTCCAGCCCGCCGGGTTGCGCAGGCTGCCCATGAAGTCCGAGCCGTCGGCGACCGGCAGCAGACGCTGCGCCAGCGCCACCGCTGCACCGCCGCTCGATCCGCCTGCGCTGACGCTGTGGTCCCAGGCGTTGGGCGTGGCGCCAAACAGGTCGTTGAAGGTGTGCGAACCCAGACCCAGCTCGGGCATGTTGGTCTTGCCGATGACGATGCAGCCTGCGGCCTTCATGCGCGCGGTCATGATGCTGTCGGCGCGGGGCATCTGCTTTTCCAGCACGCGGCTGCCCATGGTGCTGGGAAAGCCCAGCGCGTGTCCGGTGTCCTTGATGGCCTGCGGGATGCCGTGCAGCCAGCCCCTTGACTGACCTTTGGCCAGCTCGGCGTCGCACTGGCGCGCCTGTGCCAGCAGAGCGTCGGTCGGGGCCAGGTTGACGATGGCGTTGAAGCGAGGGTTCAGTTGTTCGATGCGATGCAGGTAGGCCTGCATGACCTCATGGCACGACACCTTTTTTGCATGAATCGCATCGGAGAGGGCGGTGGCATCCAAGTCGGTCAGATTGAAGTCTGGGTCTGTGCACTTCATGATGTTCATGCGCCAACGCACTGCATCGGCTTGGGTTCTCCGCCTAAAGTACTGTTTGGATGCGACGTGACCATACCCCATTGAGCCGGTACGCTCAACTGGGGTCTGAAGGCGTCCGCGTCACTGTGGCTGCGACTGTAAATTGATGCTTTTGGCGATCGCGTTGTAACTCTTGATCTCGAAGGCATAAATCCTATCGAGCTCTCCCAGCGTTCTCGGAGCAAGGATGGCGTTGCCAGTCCCCTCCAGATCTCTGCGTAGAGCGGGATTTTGCATGGCGTCATACGCTGCCTTGTTCAAACGATCTGCAACGCTATAAGGTGTTGATTTGTGGGCAACCAACCCGGCCCACAATCCAAACTCCATGTCGCTCAGTCCAGGCATGGCTGCCATGGCAGGGTATTGAGCAAACAAAGGGTGAGGCGATTTGGCCGTAATGGCAATGCCTCTGAGCTTGCCATCCGCGATGGTGGACATGACCGTTCCCGCCATGGGCAGGAAGGCGAAATCAATCGTTCCACCGATCAAGTCAGGAATCACGTTGGCTATACCGCGATAGGGGACGTGCAGCAATTTGGTGTTGGTCAACTGGGCCAGTTTTTCACCCGCCAGGTGGTACAAAGATCCAGGACCCACACTTCCATAGGAGAGTGGTTTGGCCGAGGACTTGCGTGCCAGCCCAATGAACTCTTCCATGTTTTTGACGTCCAATCCCGGCCTCACAGCCAAAATCGTACTTGTCCCCACAAGCTGCGCAACCAGTCGCAAATCTTCTGGTTTGTAGCGTATGCCTTGAATGGCCAAAGGCGTGAGGATCAGCTCCATGGGGCTGGCCAAAATCACGCTGCTGCCATCGGAAGGTGCGCTCAGGGCTTTCATCACGCCAATAGAGCCTCCGGCTCCCCCTACGTTGTCGATGACCACGGTTTGCCCCAGCTTACTGCTCAGCTCAGGCTGAAGTTTCCTGGCCACAAAATCCGAAGCCCCCCCCGCAGGGTAAGGCACGATCATGTTCAAGTTCTTGTTTTGTGCCAAGGCGTGGTTCGATATCAAACTGGCACCCATGGGCAGGGCAAGCATGGTGTTGATGATTTGGCGACGAGAAACGGTCATGTCTAGCTCCTGGGTTTGTTTAAACGGACCAAGTTTTCAAAGGCAACCAAATCGAATCCTTGGGCTTGGCCAGTCTGAGACCTGACAAACAGAAGCACTATCAAAAAAGCGCAAAAGTCAGATCGGTGATTTCCTAGGTGTTTTCACAACTAGCCGTCTTTTTTTTTCGCGCGATCCAAGCTGGTTGAAGGCAACTCGTTGAACATCTGTTTGTAGTCCTGGGAAAATTGACCCATGTGCCAAAAGCCCCAGTGCGAGGCAATGTCCTGGATGGTCATGCCGGGCGGGGCCTGGCGCAGCGCACGGCGAACGCTGTTCAGGCGCAGCGAGCGCAGGTACTTGATGGGTGTGGTGCCCAGCACGTCCTGAAAGCAATAGTTGAGCTTGCGGCGGCTGGTGCCCACTCGGCTGCAAACCTCGAGGATGGACAAGGGCTCATCTGCGTGGCCCATCATCAGCTCGCAGGCGCGGTCGACCAGTTTCTTGCGGCGCTCCAGGGTGGGCAGTTCGGAGGTATCCACCTGCGAAGGCAGGGCTTCGAGCCATTCCATCAGGATCTCGTCGCGCAGCTGGCGCAGGGCTTGCGGGTCGTGCTGGCGGTGGGCCAGGGCGCTGGCCTGGTCGAGTACGGTGAGCTGCAGATCGCGCAGGCTCTGTGCCTTGATGTCGGTGGTTTGCAGCACCAGCTGCTTTTCAAGCCAATGCGCCAGGGGCTTTTGGTACATGCGTTCCCACAGGGGGTTGAGCAGACTGCGCTCCACCACCACCGCGATCAGGGTGAAGTGGGGCGGGGTGGTCAGGTCTACTTCATCGCCTTTGCCGCACATGATGGCGTGGGTCGGGACCCGCTGGCCGTTGAAAAACAAGTCAGGCGAGTCCTGCAGTGCCATGGCAAAGCCGTACACGCTCTCATGCAGCCGCCCTCGCTGGCGCAAGGCAATGCTGGTGTCCTCGCGCAGCAGGGTCACCTCGGGCAGCTGTACTTGGTGAATGCGCCCTTTGAATTGGCCGGGCGACATCTGCTCGTACTGCAGTGCCCAGCCTTGCTGGGCCAGGGCATGCTGGTCCATGTCCTGGGTGTCCAGCACCTGGACCCAGGGGGAATCAGGGGTGTGATGGTGGGCGGGTGTGCTCATCTAAGGCATACAACGCGGTGCAAATGCGTGCATCGGAGTGTGCCCGCTTCCACAGAACAAGCTTTTCGTGAAAACCCGGGGTCCTCGGTGCCTAATCTTGATAGTGCCTTGGTCGCCATGTGCATAGCATGGATGACAGCCCGAAAGAGACCCGATGAAACTGCGCCTGGCCGTTTTGCTGACCAACGACGACACCTCGCCGTTTGCAGCGCGTTTTCCGGACGACGGGCAAAAGGTCGTACAGCTGCTTCAGCCCTTGCGACCCGACTGGATTTATGAGGTCGTGTCGGTCAAGGACGGGGTGTTGCCTGCGAGCCCCGCAGATTTTGACGGCTATGTCATCACTGGCAGCCCGGCCTCGGTCAACGACGACGGCCTGCCCTGGGTGGAGCCGCTGCTGGCTTTCATCCGGGCTGTGCACGCCGCTCGCCAGCCTCTGATTGGTCTGTGCTTTGGCCACCAGGCGGTAGCTCGGGCGCTGGGCGGGCAGGTGTTGCGCCACCCCGCAGGCTGGGGCTTGGGCACCGCGCCCACGCACTGGCAGACCGCACGTCCCTGGATGCAGCCTGCGCAAAGCACCACCACCTTGATGGCCGCGCACAACGAGCAGGTCACCCGCATGCCCGAAGGGGCCGAATGCCTGGGCGGCAGCGATTTTTGTCCCATTGGCTCGATGCAAATCGGCCAGCACATCTGGACCACCCAGTTCCACCCCGAAATGCCGCTGGTGTTCATGCAGGCCTTGCTGGGCTACCTGGCCGACAAGATCGATGCCGATACGCTGGCCCGCGCCCACGCCAGCCTGGCTAACGCAACTGATGAGCCGCTCTTTGGCCAGTGGATGGTCCAGTTTTTGGAATGCGCAAGGAAAAAGAACCCATGACCGTCTGGAATCCCGTGGACGATGGCCACACCGACCTCTCCAGCCACGACAGTTTTGTCGCGGGCGCGCCGCACAACACCTTCAAGCGTCTGCGCGACCAAGACCCGATGGCCTGGTGCGACTGGGCCGATGGCAAAGGCTTTTGGTCGGTCACCCGACATGCCGACATCCTGGAGCTCAACCGCAATCACCAGCGCTTGTCTTCGGCCCAGGGTATCCGGATGGAAGACCAGACGCACGAGGAATACATGGCACGGCGCACTTTTCAGGAGACCGACCCGCCTGAACACACCCGTACCCGGATGCTGGTGGCCAAGGCTTTTTCCAAGCCCATGATGGCGCTGTACGAAGACCAGATCCGCGAGCTGTGCGTGGGCATCCTCGACCAGGCGCTGGCGTTGGGCGAGTTTGATGCCACCCACCAGATCGCCCGCCAGCTGCCTATGCGCATGCTCGGGCGGATCGCTGGCCTGCCCGAAGAAGATCTGGACTGGCTGGTGGACAAGGGCGACGCCCTCATGGCAAATACCGACAGCGACTTCACCAGCCATGTGGTCGACAAGATGGACACCGAGGCCTACCGCTTCATGCCGTTTCGCTCGCCCGCGGGGGCCGACCTGTACGACTACGCGGCAAATCTGATGGATCGCAAGCGCGTAGCCGGCGACACCAGCGGCGTGCTGCACCTGATCACCCAGCCCGATGCTCAGGGCAACGTGATCAGCGACACCGAATTTCGCAATTTCTTTTGCCTGCTGGTGGCCGCAGGCAACGACACCACGAGGTATTCGATCGCCGCCGCATTGCACGCGCTGGCCAACCAGCCGGGCCTCATGCAGCAGCTCAAGGCCGTGCAGGGCGAAGCCGCCTGGGAAGGCGTGGCCGACGAGTTCATCCGCTGGGCCTCGCCTGCGACGCATTTTCGACGCACCGCGACCGAGGATTTCGAGTACCACGGCAAGCAGGTCAAAGCAGGCGACAAAGTGCTCTTGTGGTTCATCTCGGGCAACCGTGACGAGCGAGCCTTTGAGCAGCCTTTCACTGTCAACCTGAGCCGGGGCGTGAACCGCCACCTGTCTTTTGGCCAGGGCGGCGCACATGCCTGCCTGGGCATGTGGCTGGCGCGGCTGGAGTTGCGCGTGTTGATGCAGGAGTTGATCAAGCGCGTCGACCGCATCGAGCAGACCGCACCGCATGCCTTTTTGCGTTCCAACTTTGTCTCGGGCATCAAACGTTTGCCCGTGCGCATGCACCTGATCTGAGAGGAACCACCATGTCGAATGTTCAAGAACGCCTGCGTGTGTTGTTTTGCGATCACCTGGCGATTGCGCGGGGCAAATATGTCACGCTCAAACCCGGGCAGGGCGGAGGTGCCCGTTTTTGTCGGGGCACCTTTGGCGTGAGCTACGAAAAAGAGCTGATCCCCGTGCCCGGCGCCATGGTCATGGAGGGCTTGCCCGACATGGAGGCCGTCTACACGCCTGAAGACATCCGTCCGGGCTGGCAGCCTTTCACCCAGGTGGCGGTGGGTGACCTGAAGGCCAACGACGGCACGCCGCTGCCCATGTGCGGCCGCAGCGCACTCAAACGGGCTGTGGCCGACTGGCAGGCCATGGGCTACGACCCCATGGTGGGCATTGAGCTCGAAGCCTTTGCCTTCCAGATCGAGCCCGACGGCTCGCTCAAACCCTACGACACGCCCGCAGCCCATGTCTATGCCACCGGCCCCTTTGCCGACCCGAGGGGCTTCACCGACGCCCTGTGGGAAAAGGCCACGGCCGCGGGTTTTCGCATCGACAGCATGAACACCGAGTACGATGCGCCGCAGTTCGAGTTCACGCTCACTTACGACCGCGCCGTCAAGGCGGTGGACGACATTTTCCTGTTCCGCTTGCTGGCGCGCGAGGTGGCTTTCCAGCATGGAATCGTCCTGACCTTCATGCCCAAGCCCATCCTGACGGTGGGCGGCAGCGGCGTACACATCAACTTCAGCCTGCGCGACGGCCAGGGCCACAACGCGATCTCGGGGGGGCACGACGCCAGCCAGTTCAATTCGCTCACGCTGGGTTGCACGGCCGGGCTGATGCACCACCACCAGGCGCTGGCGGGTCTGCTGGCCCCGAGCGCCAATTCTTACCAACGCCTCCAACCGGCCAGCCTCTCGGGCTTCTGGCAAAACTGGGCGGTGGATCACCGGGGCGTGACGGTGCGCTTGTCGGCCGAATCGGGCCCGGGTGCCCGCATCGAACACCGCATGGGCGACGCCGCGGCCAACCCCTACACCCACACGGCTGCCGTGCTGCAGGCGGCGCGCCTGGGCTTGACCAACGCTTACCCGCTGCAGGCCTTGGAAACCGGCGACTGCCTTGAAAACAAGGACGCCACCCAGAGCGTGCCCGACACCCTGGCGGGCGCGCTGGATGCGCTCGAAGCCGACACCGTGCTGACCCAGGCGCTCGGCGAAGGCCTGGTGGCCAACCATGTGGGCATCAAGCGCCACGAGATCGAACGCACGGCAGGCCTCGAAGGTGACGCGCTGCGCGACCACTACATCCGTTTCATCTGATCTGAAAGAACCCACCCCATGCCCCAAGTGCACTGGATCATGAGCAATGGCGACCGCGTGAGCGACGACGTCAACGACGGTACCAACCTGATGGACGCCGCGCAGATGAACGGCATCCCCGGTGTGGCGGGCGAGTGCGGCGGCTGCCTGTCGTGCGCCACCTGCCACGTTCATGTCGATGAAGCCTGGCTGGCCGCCTGCCCGCCCATGGAAGAGGTGGAAAACGCCATGCTCGACATCGTCACATCGCCACGCCAGACGGGCAGCCGCCTGAGCTGCCAGCTGATCGCGTCTGCTGCGCTCGATGGCATCGTGCTGCACGTACCGGACTGAAGTCACAATGAAACAGGAACAGATCGACGCGCTGCGCCACCTGCTCATTCCCGATCAGGGCTTGCTGATCGACGGCCAGTGGGCGACTGCGGCCTCATGCCAGACACTGCCCGTGGTGTCGCCCATCGACGGTCAGCAACTCTGCACCATCGCGGCGGCTGGATCAGAAGATATCGACCGTGCTGTGCAGGCGGCTCGGCGCACTTTTGAGCAAGGCGTGTGGTCGCGCATGGCGCCAGCCGAGCGCAAGAAGGTGCTGCACTGCATTGCCGACCGCATCGAAGCCCACCACGCCGAGCTGGCCGTGTTGGGCGTGCGCGACAACGGCACCGAAATCGCCATGGCCTGGAAGGCCGAGCCGGGCAGCGCGGCGGGCACCTTCCGCTATTACGCCGAGTGCGTGGACAAGATCAACGGCGAGATCGCACCGACGCCTGAGGGCACGTTGGGCCTGATCCACAAGGAGCCTGTGGGCGTGGTTGCGGCCATCGTGCCTTGGAACTTTCCGCTCATGATCGGTGCCTGGAAGATCGCCCCCGCTTTGGCCGCAGGTAACTCTGTGGTGCTCAAACCGTCTGAAGACGCCTCGCTGTCTTTGTTGCGCCTGGCGCAGCTGTGTCTGGATGCAGGCTTGCCCCCGGGCGTGATCAATGTGGTCACGGGCACGGGTGCCGAGGCGGGCGAGGCGCTGGCCCGGCACATGGACGTGGACATCCTCACGTTCACCGGCTCCGGCCCGGTGGGACGTCAGCTGCTCAAGGCTTCTGCCGAGTCCAACCTCAAGCGGGTGTATCTGGAGCTGGGTGGCAAGTCGCCCAACATCGTGTTCGAAGATGCGGTCGATCTGGCGCAGGCCGCCAAGGTCTCGGCCATGGGCATCTTCCGCAACAGCGGGCAGGTGTGTGTGGCGGGATCGCGCCTCCTGGTGCAGCGCTCGGTGCATGACGAATTCGTCGAGCGAGTCCAAAAGCTGGCGGCCAGCTTGCGCGTGGGTGATCCGCTGGATGTGACAAACGACATCGGCGCCATCAGCAGCGCGCGCCAGCTGGCACGCAACCAGAGCATGTTGGCCCGCGCACTCGAACAAGGCGCGCGGCTGCGCACCGGTGGCCAGGTGATCGCCCCTGTGCCCGGCGGCCAGTACATGAGCCCCGCCGTGCTCGACGCGGTGCAGCCCGACATGGACATTGCCCGTCAGGAGGTCTTCGGCCCGGTGCTGGCCGTGATGCCCTTTGACGACGAAGCCGAGGCGGTACGGCTGGCCAATGGCACGGAATACGGCTTGGCGTCTGGCGTGTGGACCGGCAGCCTCTCGCGCGCCCACCGCATGGTGCGGGCCATCAAGGCCGGGGTGGTGCACGTCAACACCTACGGCGGCCCGGACATCACGGTGCCGCTGGGCGGTGTGCGCCAGTCGGGCAATGGCCACGACAAGTCGATGCACGCTTTGGACAAATACCTGGACTTGAAAACCGCCTGGATCCAGCTGTGAATCACGAAAGCCCAACATGAACAACGACCAAATCAAGGCTGACAACGCGCAGTACCTGTGGCACCCCATGGCCCACCCCGGCGCGATGAAGAAGTCCACCCCTGACATCATCGCCAAAGGCGAGGGCTGCTGGATCTGGGACGTGGATGGCCACAAGATGCTCGACGGCGTCGGGGGGCTGTGGGCCTGCAACCTGGGGCACAGCAATAAATCGGTGCGCGACGCCATCGTGGCGCAGATGGACGAGCTGCCCTTTTACAACGTGTTCCGTGGCACCACCCATGTGCGGGCGATCGAGTTGTCCAAGCGCCTGGTGCAAATGATGCAGCCCGAAGAGGTGGCCACCGTGATGTTCTCCAACGGTGGCTCCGACGCGGTGGAAGGTGCACTCAAAGTGGCGCGACAGTACTGGAAGCTCAAAGGCCAGGCCGACCGTTTCAAGTTCATCAGCCTGCGCCAGGGCTACCACGGCGTGCACTTTGGCGGCATGAGCGTGAACGGCAACACCAACTTCCGCCGCGCCTACGAGCCGTTGCTGCCCGGGTGCTTTCACATCGACACGCCTTGGGCTTATCGCAACCCTTACACCGACGACCCGATCCGGCTGGGCGAAATCTGCGCCGAGCAGTTGGAGCGCGAGATCGTGTTTCAGGGGCCGGACACCGTGGCGGCATTCATTGCCGAACCGGTGCAGGGTGCGGGCGGTGTGATCGTACCGCCGCCCAACTATTGGCCACTGGTACGGCAGATTTGCGATAAGTACGGCGTGCTCTTGATCGCCGACGAGGTGGTGACCGGCTTTGGCCGCAGCGGCGAAATGTTTGGCACGCGCCTTTGGGGGGTGAACGCCGACATGTGGTGCCTGGCCAAGGGCATTTCTTCGGGCTACATCCCGCTGGGGGCCACGGCCATCCACCGCCGCATTGCCGAGGTGTTTGACGCCGACACCACGGGCACGGCTTCGGTGGCGCACGGCTACACCTACAGCGCCCACCCCATTGCGGCGGCGGCTGCGCTGGCCACGCTCGACCAGATCGAGGCGCTGGATATTCCGGGCAACGCCGCCCGCGTGGGCGTCCATCTGCAATCGCGCTTGCGCAAACTGGTGGACAGCTGCAGCTTTGTGGGCGATGTGCGTGGCGTGGGCCTGATGCTGGGCATCGAGATGGTCAGCGACAAGGCCAAGCGCACCCCCATGGCCCGCAGCAGCGACATCCCGGGGCGGGTTGCCAAAGCCGCCTACAAGGCGGGTCTCATGGTGCGCATTTCGGGCCCCAACCTGATCCTGTCGCCGCCGTTGGTCATCACCCGCGAGGAGGTGGACTTCATGTGCGATGTACTCGAAGGCGCGTTTGCCGCTGTGCAGGAGGGCCGGGCATGACGAGCCCTGTCATCCTGATCGTGGGCACCGTCGACACCAAGAGCGACGAGATCGGCTTCATGCGCGAGCAGGTGCAGGCCGCTGGCGGTCAGGCGCTGATCATGGACGTGGGGGTGTTGGCCAAAGGGCAGGTGACGCCCGATGTGGCCAACACCGATGTGGCGCAGGCGGCGGGCGTGACGCTGCAGCAGGTGATGGACAGCGGTGATGAAAACAGCGCCATGGCCCTGATGGCCCAAGGCGCCAGCACACTGGCGGCCGAGATGCACCGAGAAGGGCAGATCGACGGCTTGCTGGTGCTGGGTGGCACCATGGGCACTGACTTAGCCCTCGACGTGGCCAGCAGCTTGCCACTGGGCGTGCCCAAGGTGGTGTTGTCCACGGTGGCGTTTTCGCCCCTGTTGCCGCCCGAGCGCATGCCGCCCGATTTGATGATGGTGCTGTGGGCCGGGGGCTTGTATGGTCTCAACAGCCTGTGCCAGTCGGCCCTGGCGCAAGCAGCAGGGGCGGTGGTGGGGGCTTGCCGCGTGGCGCGTACGCCGCGTTTTGCACGTCCTGTGGTGGGCATGACGTCCTTGGGGTCGAGTTGCCTCAAATACATGGTGCAACTCAAGCCCGAACTCGACCAACGTGGATTTGACCTGGCGGTGTTCCACACCACAGGCATGGGGGGCAGGGCGTTTGAATCGCTGGCCGGGCAAGGTCAGTTCGCCTGCGTGATGGACTTCAGCCTGCAAGAAATGGTCAACCAGATGGGTGGCTCGGTGGTGAGTGCCGGGCCTGACCGTTTGAGGGGGGCGGGTTTGAAGGGTGTGCCGATGATCGTCGCCCCCGGGGCCACCGATCTGGTGGACTACCCGGCCTGGGGGCAAATGCCCGAGCGTTTTGCTGGGCGGCCCTCACACGACCACAACCGTTTGATCGCCTCGGTGGGCATCGACGCCGACATGCGCCGCGAATTCGCCCGCGAATTGGCCAAGCGCTTGCGCGAGGCGCAAGGCCCGGTGCATTTGGTGCTGCCTCTGCAAGGCATCGAAGAGTGGGACCGACCCGGTGCACCGCTGCACGATGCCGAAGGCTTGGCGGCGCTGGTGGACGAATGTGGCCAATGCGACTGGGGCGCCGCCGAGGTCTCGCGTATCGATGCCCACATCAACGACGCGGCGTTTGTGCAGCAGGTGTTGAAGGTCTTTGACGACTGGCTGGCGCGCGGGTTGGTGAAGAAAGACGCGCCATGAGTGGGCCATCTTCCAAGGCCCTGGTGCTCGACTTTGGCGGGGTCATCAGCCGAACACTGTTTGAAACCCACGACCTGAGCGAGGCGGCACTGGGCCTGCCGCCCGGCACGCTGACCTGGCGTGGCCCCTTTGCCCCCGAGACCGATGCGCTGTGGCAGGCCATGCAGGCCGACCACATCACCGAGCGCGAATACTGGATGGCCCGCACCCGCAGCGTGGGCAAGTTGCTGGGCGAAGAGTGGAACGACATGCAGACCTTTGTGCAGCGGGCACGGGGGGCGGATGTGGAGGCCGTGATCCGGCCTGAAGCCATCGCCGCCGTGCAGCAGGCCAAGGCGGCGGGCTGCAAGCTGGCGGTGTTGTCAAATGAGTTGGACCTGTTTTATGGCGCGAGCTTTCGGGAGCGTCTGCCTTTGATGCAACTCTTTGACTTGATCATTGACGCGACTTACACCGGCATCCTCAAACCCGATCGCCGGGCTTACGAGATGTGCAGCGAAGCCCTTGGCGTGTCGGGTGCGGACTGTGTGTTCGTGGACGACCAGAGCCGCAATGTGCTGGGCGCCATGAAGCTGGGCTGGCAGACGGTGCAGTTTGATGTGGTGCACCCAGCCGAGTCATATCAGCGCGCCTTGAAGTTGCTGGGTTTGTGAGCTGGGGCAGGGCCTGACCCAGGGTTTACCTAGGGGCTGAAAGTGTGGTGTTTGACCGACACGCTGCACCGGGAAAATTTGTAATTACGCATAATTATTGAAAATTACGAGACAAGCCATGGCCGGACACGTCAATTCACTCCATGACCAAGTGGCAGAGCAGCTGCGAGCGCTGATCTTTGCAGGGGAGCTGTCGCCTGGAACGTTCGTGTACGAAACGCGACTGTGTGAACAGCTGGCGATTTCGCGCACACCGCTGCGCGAAGCGCTCAAGGTGCTGTCGGCAGAGGGATTGATCCGCCACGAGCCGCGGCGGGGCAGTTTTGTCAATGAAGTCACCGAGCAGGACCTCGACGACATTTTTCCGGTCATTGCCTTGCTGGAGGGGCGTTGCGCCTTTGAGGCCGCGCAGCAGGCATCTGACGCCGACATTGCGGCGCTCGACATCCTCCACACCCGACTCCAGGACAGCGCCGCACAAGGACGCATCCAGGACTATTACGCTGCCAACCATGCGATCCACGAAGCGATCATCGCCATTACAGGCAACAAATGGCTGGCCCAGGTCGTAGGCGACTTGCGCAAGATCCTCAAGCTCGCACGGCTGCAGCAGCTCAACGCGGCCGGGCGCTTGGCCCAGTCGCTGGCGGAGCACATGGCTATTTTTGCCGCCTTGAAGGCCCGTGATGCCGATGGTGCAGAAGCCGCCATGCGCACCCATTTGACGCGCCAGCGCGAGGCCTTGCGTCAACTGGCCCGCCAGCACACGAGCCGCATCGCTGCGATCTCCTCAGAACAGGAACAAACCGGGATGTCGACATGAACACCTCCGAATGGATCGGTCGCACGGTGGCGGGCTGGCTGCCCTCGGGCAAACGCGCATTTGTCGTCAATCAGGCGATGCCCGAGAACAAGTCTGATGGCCGAGTGATCAGGCCTGCTGCCGCTAAGGATGAGACCCGACGCTCTTCACGAGAACGTCTGAATGCCACATTGCGCCAGAAAGAAGAAGCACTTTCGCCCCGTGTGCTGCGGCGTACGCTCACTGAATTGCAGGCCATTGTGGATCCTCGGGTGAGCGAGGTCGAAGGTGGCAAACGAGCCCGAAGTGTGGCCCAGTGGTACTCGCTGGCCACCCCCGAGCAACGTCAGGACTGCTGGCTGTTGATGAGCGAGCAGTTCTCGCCGGACGCCAGCAAGGTCAAGGCGGCACGCGAACAGTACGAGGCCGCGGTGGGCACGTCCGATGAAGGCGTGGCTGAAATTCGTCTGCGCAAGGCGCTTGTGTCTCCGCGTACCCGGTTGCTGCAGCGCTTTGCGGTGTTCCCCGAGGGCATGCGATTTCTGGTGGATTTGCGAGCAGCGCTCATGCCTGCGCTTAAATCCGATAAGCGTTTGCTGGCCCTGGAAGCTGAACTGGAAAATTTGTTCGCCACGTGGTTTGACGTGGCTTTTCTGGAGTTGCGCCGCATCAGCTGGGACTCTCCTGCCAGCCTGGTTGAAAAACTGATCAAGTACGAGGCGGTACACGACATCAAGAGCTGGGGCGATGTGAAAAACCGGCTGGACTCGGATCGCCGTTGCTACGGGTTTTTTCATCCCCGCCTGCCTGACGAACCGCTCATTTTTGTCGAGGTCGCGTTCATGCGCGAGATCGCCACCAACATCGTTCCACTTCTCGACGAAACCGCAGAGGCGGTCGACCTGAGCAAGGCAACTACCGCTATCTTTTATTCCATCAGCAACACGCAGGCTGGACTCAAGGGCATCAGTTTCGGGGACTCGCTGATCAAGCGCGTGGTCGAAACACTCAAAGCCGATTTCCCCCGACTCAGGACTTTTGCAACGCTTTCGCCGATCCCTGGCTTGCGTTCCTGGTATCAAAAAAACGCGCCACGATTACTTGCTGAACTCTCCGAGAACCACCGCCGTACATTGGGTCGATTCATCGGTTTCGAGCCCGTCACGGCAGGGCACATCCAGGCCTGGCTTGATCAGGGCCCCCACCTGGATGCCAGAAGTCCTGGCGCCCGCTGGATGCTTCACTGTGCCAGCCAGTACCTCGCTTATGAAGTGAATGAAGGAAGGCCGCTGGACCCGGTGGCACGTTTTCACCTGGGCAATGGAGCGCGCATCGAGAATATCCACTGGATGGCGGATCCCTCTACCAAAGGCATGCAACAGTCCCTGGGCATGATGGTCAATTACTTGTACGACCTCGAAAAACTCGATCGCCACCGCACGATGCTGGCATCAGGACAAATACCAGTGGCTGGTGCGGTGACTGATCTGTGCCTATGATCTCGCCACATCAAAACAGGAGACATACCCCATGACACATTCGACAATCCTTTTTTCGCGCCGCAAAACACTGCAGTTTCTGGGCACTTTGGGTGTGACCTCTCCCCTTGGAGCACTGGCGCAAGCCAGCTGGCCCAGCAAGCCGGTGACCATGATCGTGCCGTTCCCGGCCGGCGGCGGCACGGATGCTTTTGCGCGCCCCCTGTCGGCCCAGTTCTCGCGGCTGACCGGCCGGCAGATGGTGATCGACAACCGCGGTGGCGCGGGCGGCACGCTGGGTGCCGGCGTGGCGGCCAAGTCAACGCCTGACGGCTACAACCTGTTCATGGGCGCTGTGCACCACACCATCGCGCCCTTCATGTACCCCCGGATGGACTACGACCTCGAGCGCGACCTGGTGCCGCTCATCCTCGTGGCCAATGTGCCGCAGGTGGTGGTGGTCAACCCCAAGAAAGTGGAAGCCCCCGATTTCAAGGCCTTCCTGGAACATGTCAAGAAAAATCCCGGCCGCCTGAACTACGGTTCGGCCGGAGGTGGCACCTCACACCACCTGGCCGGTGAACTGTTCAAGCTCCAGACCAAGACCTTCATCACCCACATCCCTTACCGAGGCGCTGGCCCGGCCCTGCAGGACCTGATCGCCGGCAACGTCGACATGATGTTCGACGCACTCGGGTCTTCTGCCCAACACATCAAGGCCGGGCGCATCAAGGCCCTGATGGTGTCCGGCAACAAGCGCAGCCCGGCCTTTCCGGATGTGCCCTGTTCGGCTGAACTGGGTTTGCCCGACTACACCGTCTCCACCTGGTACGGGGTCTGGGCGCCCAGGGGGACACCCGCCGATGCGCAGGCGCGTGCGATCGAGGAAATCCGCAAAGCCTGCCTGACCGACGAAGCCAAGGCCGTCTGGGCGGGGCAGGGGGCCGAATTCCCCAACCTCAGCGGTCCGCAGTTCGAAGCTTTCATCAAGAAGGAACTGGCCAAGTGGTCCCAGGTGGTCAAAGCCTCCGGGGCAAAACTCGATTGACCATGACCTCACATAACCTGTTTTCGGCGCTGCGCGCCGCTTTCCCTTCCGATCTGGACACCGTCGCGGTGGAAACCGACGAGGGCCTGCGCTACAGCTGGCGCGACCTTGACCGATCGACCGCCATAATGGCCAACTTGCTGGCATCGTTGGACTTGCCGGCAGGCAGCCGCATCGCGGTGCAAGTCGAAAAATCGGTCGAAGCCATGGTGCTGTACCTGGCCACCTTGCGGGCCGGTTATGTGTTCTTGCCGCTGAACACCGCCTACCAAAGCGCCGAGATCGAATACTTCATCGGCAACGCCGAACCGGCCGTGGTGGTCTGCAGTCCGGCCAACTTCGGTTGGGTCAGCAAGATCGCCTTCAAGGCCGGTACGAAACACGTGTTCACGCTGGGCGATGACCGCACTGGCAGCCTGCTCGAACGGGCGGTGCACCACAGCGACCGGCACACGCCTGCGGTGAAACAGGCCGACGACCTGGCCGCCATCCTCTACACCAGCGGCACCACCGGGCGCAGCAAGGGCGCCATGCTCACGCACGGCAACATGCTCTCCAATGCCGCGATGCTCAAGGACTACTGGGGTTGGAAGCGTGGGGATGTGCTGATCCATGCCTTGCCGATCTTCCACGTGCACGGCCTGTTTGTGGCCATCCACGGCGCGCTGATCAACGGCAGCAAGATGATCTGGATGGCCAAGTTCGACCCCCAGCGTGTGATTGCCCGCATGCCCGAGGCCACCGTGTTCATGGGCGTGCCCACGCTGTATGTGCGCATGCTGGCCGAGCCAGGCTTGACGCGCGAGGCGGTGCGCAACATGCGGCTGTTCATCGCGGGCTCAGCCCCGCTTTTGCTGGAAACCTTCAACGACTGGCAGCAGCGCACAGGCCACACCATCCTGGAGCGCTACGGCATGAGCGAGACCGTGATGCTGACCTCCAACCCCTACAGCGCCGACAAACGCTACGGCCAACAGAGCGAGCGCCGGGGCGGCACGGTGGGTTTTCCACTGCCAGGTGTGTCGCTGCGGGTGCGCGGCGACGATGGCCAGGATTTGCCCGTGGGCGAGATCGGTGGCATCCAGGTCAAAGGGCCGAACGTGTTCAAGGGCTACTGGCGGATGCCCGAGAAAACCGCAGAAGAGTTCACTGCCGACGGTTTCTTCAAGACAGGGGATGTGGGCAAGGTCGACGAGCGCGGTTATGTGACCATCGTGGGCCGCAGCAAGGACCTCATCATCAGCGGCGGCTACAACGTCTACCCGGCCGAAATCGAGGGCTACATCAATGAAATGAAGGGCGTGGCCGAGAGCGCACTGGTGGGTGTGCCGCATCCGGATTTTGGCGAGGTGGGGGTGGCGGTGGTGATCGCCAAGCCCCGCGCCAGCCTGCAGCCCGAAGCCATCGTGGCCGACCTGAAGTCCAAGCTGGCCAACTTCAAGATCCCCAAGCGCTGCTTTGTGGTGGCCGAGCTGCCCCGCAACACCATGGGCAAGGTGCAGAAGAACCTGTTGCGCGACCAGTACAAAGGACTCTTTGCCTGACCGCCTGCTGGTCTTGCGCACACGCCAAAAGGCCGCCGATGCGGCCTTTTGTCTTTGTCATGCTCAGCGCAGCACCAGCACCGGCGTGTGGCAGTGCGTCAGCACCTGTTGCGTCTCGCTGCCCAGCAGCAGCCGCTTGACGCCTTTGCGCCCATGCGAGGCCATGACCACCAGGTCGGCCTTGTGTTTCTTGGCGGTGGCAATGATGGCGTCCGACACCACATCGGACTTGGCGGTGAGCGTCTTGCAGCGCACACCCTTGGCTGTGGCCGACTTCTGCACGCCGGCGAGGTTTTCCGCTGCGGCATCGGTCCATTGCTTTTCAATGCGGCCGATTTCTTCGGCGCTCAGGGGGATGCTGCCCTCAAAATAGGTCTGGGGGTAGCGCGGCACCACCTTGAGTGCGAGCAGTTCCGCGCCGCAGGTGGCGGCCATTTCAATCGCGCTGACGACCGCTTTCTTGGACAGGCTCGAGCCATCGGTGGCCACAAGGATGCGTTGGTACATGGTGTTGTCCTCGGAGGTGTGGGGGTGATGCCAGCTTAGACCTGACGGTTTGGCGCGGACTTGATGCAGGTCAAGAGGTCTGGAGGCTCCTTCGCCTATCGTCCAGACATGACTTCCGTCAATCTTGCCCATGCCCTGCCGGCTGCCTTGCAGCCAGACGCCGCCGCGCAAGAACGCCTGGGGCTTTTGGACGATCCCCGCGAGTGGGCGCAGTTCAGCCAAGCCGATCCGCATGAGGAGGGCTGCTGGTCCTCTTCCGTGGTTTTCGAGGGCATGCACTGCGCTGCCTGCGCGATCTCGATCGAGGAAGCCCTGCTGCGCGTGCCGGGTGTCCGGGAAGTCCAGGTGAGCGCCGCCAGCCACCGGGGCCGGGTGCGCTGGTCAGCGGGGCAGACCCGTCCCTCTCAATGGATGCAGGCCAGTGCCGCTGCCGGCTACGCGGTCGTGCCCGCCAACGATGCCCAGGCCCACGAGCGCCGCCGCCGCGATGCGCGCCGCATGGTCTGGCGGGTCGCTGTGGCCGGCCTGTGCATGATGCAGGTGATGATGTACGCCACCCCGGCCTATGTGGCGGCGCCGGGGGACATCAGCCCCGACATGCTGCACCTGTTGCGCTGGGCCAGCTGGGTGCTGAGCCTGCCGGTCATGCTGTTTTCCTGTACGCCATTTTTTTCCGCGGCCTGGCAGGACCTGCGCCAGCGCCGCATCGGCATGGATCTGCCCGTGGCCCTCGGCATGCTGGGCACGTTTGTGGTGAGCAGTCTGGGCACCTTCGAGCCCGACGGTCCCTTCGGTGCCGAGGTGTATTTCGACTCGCTGACGATGTTTGTCTTCTTCCTGCTGATGGGCCGCTGGATGGAGCTGCGCATGCGCGATCGAACGGCGGGAGCCCTGGAGGCGGTGCTCAACCGCCTGCCTGAGAGCGTGCGCAGGCGCACGGCCCAGGGGGGGTGGGAGCGCGTGTCGATCCGGGCGCTGTCGGTGGGCGATGTGGTGGAGGTGCTGCCCGGCGAGGCTTTTCCGGGTGACGGCACCGTGCTGGCCGGTCTCACCGAGGTGGACGAGGCCCTGCTGACCGGCGAGTCCCGGCCGCTTGGACGCCAGTCGGGCGATGCCGTGATTGCCGGTAGCCACAACCTCAGCGGACGTGTCGAAGTCCGGGTGGAGCAGGTCGGGGCCGCCACGCGCTATGCCCGCATCGTGGCCTTGATGGAAAGCGCCGCCATCCACAAGCCGGCCATGGCCGGCTTGGCGGACAGGCTGGCCAAGCCCTTTCTGATCGCCGTGCTGCTGACCGCCGCTGCCGCAGGCATCGCCTGGTGGCCCCAGGGGGCAGGGCACGCGATCATGGTCGCCGTGGCGGTGCTGGTGGTGACCTGTCCTTGCGCCCTGTCGCTGGCCACCCCTGCAGCCATGCTGGCCACCGCCGGTGCACTGGCCCGCAGCGGCGTGCTGGTCCGTCATCTGCCGGCCTTGCACAGCCTGGCAGAGGTCGACACCGTGGTCTTCGACAAGACCGGCACACTGACCCTCGACAGCTTCGGTGTTGCAGCGGTCCATGTGCGTGCAGGGCT
>JACCDV010149791.1_pt1 | contig 18890 bp, 20 predicted proteins | sample 7446131 | NCBI WGS metagenome assembly JACCDV01 (sample SAMN15323448, study PRJNA562643) | freshwater metagenome | isolation source: river surface water | place: USA:Blue River Watershed | collected 2017-08-17 | reverse complement strand
TTCGAAGCAGGAGATAAAATAGGAACTGCGGGCGCTATAGTAAAATTAACGGCGGGAACTGGTAAAACATTTGTGGCCGCCGGTATTATCGCGCGGTGTAATACAAGGGCGCTATGGATTACACCTAAAAAACCACTAGTAGTGCAGGCTATGCGCGATGTTGCATCAATGTTAAAATGTAAAGATGAAGATAATGGAATCATAACAGTAAATTGTCAATATAATTCTAAACACCCTGAGTGGGCCGCGAACTTTGGTATAACATATATGACATCATCAGCGGCCCTCAAACTGCCGCCGGAATATTTTAGACAATTTGGACTTGTTGTAATTGACGAAGTTCATACGACCGGGAGCGCGGAAATGCGCAATTTATATTGGAAATGTCAGACTAAATATATGGTCGGACTAAGCGCTACTGTCGACGAGCGAAAAGACGGCGGCGACATGATTTATCGTTGGCAGATAGGTAAAGTTGTTGAAATGCATCAAGATAAAACCGCGGCCTTTAAACTCCGCGCCCATGTTATTAAATATCGCGGACCACCGGAGTTCACAAAAAGGCTCACGCATGCATCAACTGGGTTCACATTTACTCCGTATATGAATGATCAGTTTATTGGTGACCCTTATAGAATGAAATTGGCGGCCGCCGAACTTATTAGGTTATATGATGCTGGACACAATATTTTTGTTTTTAGTGAAGAAATTGAACCGTTATCAAAAATATATGAACAATTTAAACAACTTCTAACTGCCGCCGGGCGCGCTGATGTTGCTGCGCGCGTTAGTGTTGCGGAGTTCGTTGGAGGTTTATCAGAGTCAGCGCTCAATAAAATAATCGCGGAGTCGCAAATTTTGCTTACTACGTACGGGTTCGGCGGCACCGGAATTTCTATTGTTAAAATGACTGCTATTCTATTTCTTACACCGCGGGCTGCTAATATGACACAAATTATCGCGCGTATCTTGCGGCTAGGTTCGGATCAGTCAAAGATCCGCGAAGTTGTTGATATTGTCGACTGGAATACGCAAAAAAGAAAACTTTATTCGGACCGCCGAATTGCATATGAATTTTATAATGCAACTATAATGACGCGCAACATTTGCTATACTGATCTTATATCAAGCCCAGAAACTAAATCTGGCGATATTCTTCTATAAATGGATGAAAGATCAAAACCGCCTACGCCATAAGCAAATAATAAGTCCATGATTCGTTCAACCATAATTAAATTATATTTATTGCTTAAACCTCTTTCAACTGCCGCCTGAAATATACGGCTTCCGCGGTATTTTATTAAGGTCTGCGGCATGTAAAAATCGCCGCCGGAATAGTTATCGTTAATATAAATACCATCACGTGTTAACGTAAGCAGCGGCACATTTCCCCCGAAGTAAGATTCAGACACTATATATTCAAGTAATGTTTGCACGTGATCAGCAATTGATATACTTGATTTTTTAGGTTCTTTATAAGCAAAGATAATACAATTAACTAAATCGCGCAAACTAGTTGGCTCGAACATTGCGCGAATTTCAACAATAGATGCATTTTCGTGCGGCATCAAGAAATAGTCAGATTGTGTTTGTCCCATTTTAATAAACCGCGGGCAAAAAAATCAATTTTCAATTAATTAGTTGCGCCGAAGAATTTAGCTACACTTTCGCGGCCGCTTGATATTAACGACTGTTTTTCACCTTCAGTAAGCCCGAAATGTGTGCTCGATATGCCGCCGGTCGGTATAGTGATGGTTCTCATTTTATCCGCGGAGTCTATATGAATTTTCTGCGGCGAGTCGCGAATGGTGGCAATAAGTGAACTCGCGAAAGATGCAATAGACTCAATCGGCGGCCATTGTTTATTAATATCTATGTCCGACTTAAGAGTTAGCCCGAGTGTTTCTTCGGGAATGGTAATACTATCTCCGTGAATTACATGATATGCGCGCATAGGATAATTATCAAGGCAGCCGCCGTCAACCCATAAGCGGCCATCAAACTCCACCGGCTTAAATACAATAGGAATAGAACATGATATTCTAATTGCGAGTGCAATTTGCATATCGGGGTAATTACGCCGCGAAAAGTACTTTACATTTCGCGTTGATAAACAAACACCGGTTATTATTAATTCTTTTCCAGTTATGTTGTGTGCTTGCTGAAATGTGATATCAGGATTTCCGAGTAAGGTTTTGAGAATCGCGGATATTTTTTCTGTTATTATGTCGCCGCTACATAGGCCCCAAGTGCTAACAATATCATATAAATTTCGCAATTTCCAACTAGAACAATCTAGTAAATCTGCAAAGTTTGTTTGTCCGAAAAATTGCTCCATAAATTCTATCGAACCGCCGCATGCTAAGATCGCGGCCGCGATAGATCCCGCGGAAGTGCCAGCGAAGGATTCTATTCCATCTAAAATTCCAGCGATTGATAACTCATGTAATGCACCAAGGTAAGCAACACCTCGAATGCCGCCGCCTTCGAAAACTAGGTTTTTATATCTTGGAAGTTGACCATATATATATCTAGACATTTCTTTAAGCAACATATAACAATATAAATATTTTAGAAAAAATCAATTTTTATCACGGTACAAGTACAGATTATACGCGTGTTACAACTACAGGCTCACTAAGTACGTATTGATGAGTTTCAGTAGGCACGTGTTTGATTTCATAATATTTGTTTGTAAATTCATAACCTTCACTGTAAGTGGCCGCGGAAACTGCATTAATAACGATCATTAATTGCGGACAGCTTTTAGTTATAAATCTGGTAAATTTGCGGTCATATATCAATATCGGATATATCATAATAACATCTCTTGCTTCAGATTCTGTTGTATACTCTCCGATTAATGTGCTAAAATATTCTTTATTTATTCCGCAGACTACAGTATACGAATTAAATTCTTCACTTCTGAGCTGTAACACACCCGATGTTACTGTATCGGCAATGATTTTATACTCTTTCTTTTGGAATTTAGAAAGGTAGAAACGTAAGGCGGCCGCGCATAAATTTTTATCTAGCGTGTGGCTAAATTGGATGACGTAAAGCATTTTTATAAACATGAAAAAATTAGTTTCAACTTTCTTCATCCTCAATAAACATTACTGTTGCAAATTCAAATATATTCATATCGCCGGAAGAGGTATATGACTGTTTTAATTGCGAGTACCAATTTACTGACTCACTAAAATGCGCGACTAAAACTACAGGGCCGCGGCATCTTAACGAATATAACATTGGCAAGCTAATGTTAGTTGTACATATACACTGAAATGGTGGTACGGTGCCGCAGAATTCTACATATTTAGGTGACAAAATCACTAACGGCCGTTGATTATACCTAAGAATTTCGTCGCAGATATCAATAGTAGCAAGAACAGGATCAAGATGGTCACACACATACGCGGGGATGTTAATGTGTTCAAGTTCAATTAGCGTTGTTGTTTTCATATTTATATTACTGCGGCGTGACATTCAATTTTAAGATTTTCAATTTCGGCGGCCGCCAACTTGTCTTTATAGGTTTGAAGATATTCATTAATGTCAGACTTTACTGCGTCTTTGAATTTTTCCACCGCTTCGGACGGAGCTTCAATAGATACATCTTCATAACTTTTACCTACCGCCGCGAGCTCGGGATCTTGTGAATCTGCGGCCGCGGATATTTTACTGTTAATAAGTTCATTAACATCATGAAATATTTGATTTTTATATGCCTCGTATGTTCGCGCATTTCCAACTCGTGGGTTATAATCGAGTAGTGTTAATGAATTAAGTATGCGCGCCGCGCGGCCGTTTGCACACACCGGGAACCCGTTTTCAATTGAATCTGCAAGGGCATCGGCTACCGCTTCTTTAATAAGTGCGGAATGTGGACGATTACGTTCCTCTTTAGACCGCCGCCAAACAGAGTCGAGTATTTCGTCATCGTTTTTATTGAATGTTACAATAGAAGTTGGATGCTCGCGCAAAGTTTGCAATGTTCTAAGAGCATTTATTTTGCGTTCCTCGCTACCAGTATATTTTGACTTTATATAATCTTCTATTTCCTTTATTGAATCCGCGGGTTTAATACTTGGTGAAGTAGCCTCAATAATATTTAATGATGCGCGCAAGTCGTTGTTTAGTTTAGTATCATGAACATTTTGTGGGTCGTTCACCATTTTAGCGGCATCTTCAAAATAATTATTAACCGCGACTGTTTTATTTTCTGCGTCTTTCATCGTGTTTTCAATACGTTCAGCTACAGTAGCAGCGCGCGCAATTGGTGCTGCAGTATCAATTATATGTGCAAATTCAATATCTTCAAAGTTAAGACCCCGCAAAATTTGTTCGTTAAAATCCTCAGTTTGGCCGATCATAAATAATGTTTGTGCAGGTTCAATTAACGCGCGGCCGCCGATTACGTCAAGTAAGAAATTAGCATAATCACCGCCGGTAAATCGAACCGCGGCCAAATCCCCCGGATTAATATTTCTTCGGTTACGCCGCCGTAATAGCCCCTCACGGCCGCCAAGTATATTGGTAAATCTTACTCTGCCTCGTAAAAACTGATCCATCGGTGTCGGATTTTCCATATTATTAACAGTATTAATAACACCTTGTGCATAAATATCATTATCTCCTGCTGAAGCTTGATACATGCGTTCGGCGGCCGCCGAACGCGCTTTATTTCGTAAAGGTTTACTTATATAATAAATAATAAGAACACATAAAACAATAATCGCGGCCGCGACTAGCAATTCCAATGTCGACATTAAAATTATACGGCTATAAAAAATAACACTATATTTTTTATTCTAAATTGAGATAGTGTCTCGCGTCAACATAATCGATCACATCGCCGGCCCCCGCGGACCTAAATGAGTCATATGTGGCGCCACCGTTAGCGTGCCATTTTTCAACCCTAGAAGCATTAAACTTCTCCGCGGCATCCGGCAGCAGCGCGAGCACTATTACGATGCCAACAATAGCGGCGGCCGCGAGTATTGGTATAAATTGTTCCATACTGATAAAAATTGAAGATTTATATATAATGAAATATTTATAATGAATATTAATGCTATTTCTGCGGGTATTGATGAAGGATGGATAAACCTGATTCTAGAAAATGCCGCCAACGAACTTGCATACGCACTTAAGGCATTACAATCAGTCTCGCCTGCCAGCCTTTGTCCCAATGAAAAATTAATATTACACGCGTTTAGATTATGTAAATTTAGTAACTTAAAATGCGTATTGATAGGTCAAGACCCTTATATTAGTCGCGATTTAGCTTGCGGACTTAGCTTTAGTGTGCCTACTGGTGCTAAAATTCCACCATCTCTTATTAATATATATAAATCAATGAAAAATTGCGGCGCTATAAAAGTAATTCCCGATCACGGTAATTTAGAAAAATGGGTGGCCGAAGGCGTCCTATTATTTAATTCAGCATTAACTACTATATCCGGACTTTCAAATGCACATAAAGGTATATGGCACCCATTTGCACGACAAATGATACGCGCGATCGCGCAACTTCCTAACGTCTGCTTTATATTGCTCGGCGAATCCGCGGCCAATTATAGCTATGATATTCCGGATACAGCGCGTATATTTAAATGGGGTCACCCATCTCCGCAAAACCATGCCTCAAATTTTGCAGCGTGTGATGTTTGGATTCAAGTTAATAAGTATCTCAACTCGCGCGGTATCGTGCCTATTAATTGGGAGCTGGTTAATTTTTGCTTTGAAAATCCGCGGCCGCAAAATAACATATTATATATCTTTACTGATGGTGCTGCGACGAAAAATGGCACCGCCGATTGCCGCGCGAGTTGGGCTTATGTGATTTCCGCGGCCGCCGATATCTGTGGCGATAGTGGTTTAGTTACCAATGAACCATCGAATAATCGTGGAGAATTGCAAGCAATAGTTAGTGGTATTGCGCATGTCGCGAATAATTTGCATCAATTTGTAGAGCGCGAAATTTTAATTGTTAGTGATTCACAATATAGTTTAAATTCTATTTTTCTTTGGTATGATGGTTGGATGAAGAAAAATGATACATCTAAGAAAAACCTTGATCTTATATCCGCGGCAGTTGAAGGTGTTAAAAAATTGCGCGCGGCCGGCTTTGTTGTTAATTACCGCCATGTAAGATCACATATACCAAAACCTGCGGATAATTATGAGGCTTTTTTATGGGAAGGCAATAATTTATGTGACGCGGCCGCGACTACTCTATTACAAAATTGAATTTATAAGCACGTAATTATAAAATGTCACAACATCTAACCGAAAAGAGTCCTGCAATTGCACAGAAATACGTCCTTAACGGTATTACTTTGTTGCCTCATCAGTTAACTGCAATTAAGCGGTTAATAATGATCTCAACTAATAAGTATGAACAACATAATGATGTCGAAATTGTTACATCTCAGGCACTATTATCGGAGCCCTTCGGTAGCGGCAAAACATTTATTATTTTAGCTTATTTGTTGCTGCAACCGATTCCGCGAATGACGCCCGAAACATTTATGTTTAATAACAACGTTGTAACAAGAAGTTTTACAGACGAAAACGCGCTAATTCCGGCGGCCGTGATCCATGTTGGTAGCGGGGTGCTCAAACAATGGCTCGAGAAGATTAGTATGCATACTAAATTAAACACTTTCGTTGTTGGTGGCTATTATGATTTAGTAAGATTTAAGGAGTTAATTAACACCGGCGAAGTTAAAAATTATGATATTTTTCTAGTGAAGAATGGTATGGTCGGCGGTGATTTAAGTTTCATCCCAAACCACGACCGTAGTATAATGCCGGTGATTAACGCCTTCACAAATCTGGCGGCAGGTTATTGCTTCGCACACTGTGTTTATGATGATTATGATAGCATCAACATCCCGCAGAATGCAAAATGTCCAAGTGCTCTATTTCATATTTATGTAAGCGCTACTAATAAAGCTCCGAATTTTTACTACAATAATTCGTGCAAAAAAGAAGAATTTCCGTTCTTCGTACGGCCTTCAATACTTCAGTTTAAGTATAATAATAAATATAACTTTGAGGTACATAATAGCAAGAAATTTATTGATCAATCAATTGCACTTCCGCGGGTTATCAAAACCGCAATTAAGTTCAAGTCCTTTGATGACGGGCTTATTAATTTAATCGGTGTAATGGACAATAATAGCGCGGCAGACATTGTTGAAATGTTAAACGGTGATGCGATAGAGACCGCGGCCGCCAAAGCTGGTATTGTTACACACAGTATCGGCGGCATCTTTGAAAAATTGCTTGGTCGTAATTATAACACATATCGCAGCTGTAGTCGCAGACAAAAATATCTCGAGAAGGTTGCAAATTATATTGTTGATAACTTAGAATTCGATACCGCGAAATTGTCAAATACCGCGGTTGCTGAATTTGAACGCCGGCTTAAATTACAGCGCGGAATTGAAGAAGTGTTAACACATATTAATGACGATATTGATAAGATTATGGTAGAAGCACAAGAAAAAAATGATGCCGCACTAAAAGATGCGCGGTTAGCCATCGATAGAGTTGTTGATAATCTTCAAGGCGGCATTTGTCAAATTTGTAGATTGCCACTACAGGGCCGCTCGATGTTTGTGTCAAAATGTTGCGGTAGTGTTTGGTGCGAAATTTGTGGTTTTAAAGGTAATAATATTCGCGCACAAACACTTAAAAATGATCAATCTGTAGTTATGGGCCGCTGTGCTAATTGTAGAAAAGCAGTTAATTTAACTACCGATATGTTACTTATTACTAAAGATATTGATACAAAAGCACTAAGTGAAGACATTGAAGAAGAAAACGTTGATGAAGAAATTACAGAGTCAACAAGTGCACCTGCTGAACTTAACATTAAAACAGAAACACTGGTCCGCTTAATTAAGCATTTGCTTACAAACAGCGGCCCTTTTGAGGTAGAAGATGGGTGCGAGATAGTAAACAATGTTATTTATAATGTTGACAACTTGCTCGAAGGTACAAAAGATAAACCCGAGATTACGAAGCGCAAGTTTCTAATATTTGCCTCATATGATGAAAGTTTGGAAAATGTAATTAAAAGTCTTAATGCCGGCGGTATTAATTATCTTATGTTGCGCGGCACATATCAAGAAATGGCGCGCATAATGGTAAAATACCGCGACTCTGATATACCAGTGCTGCTTGTTAACTCGCGTCAAAACTGCGCGGGCCTTGATATTCAATTCTGCACCGATATTATGTTTGTGCATCGGATTAAAGATCCCGCGATTGAATCCCAGGTTTTAGGCCGCGGCTGTAGAATTGGTAGAACATGTAATCTTACAGCATGGTGGTTCTTGTATAGCAATGAATATGTCGAAATGTTCAAATCTAAACGAGAGAAACAATAATTTGCAGAAACGCTAATATAAATTTTTTTGCTGCCTCTATTGTAATATCATCACAGAGTGAAACTCGCAGAGTGCCCTTTTTAATATAATCGTCACATTTAAGTTCTGTTAGTACATGGCTGGCGGCCGCCGACTTCGTATTACAGGCACTACCAATGCTAACTATAACACCAGCGGTCTCTAAAGATTTCTTTAATTTTACGTTACAAATTAGCGGCAACGTACGTTTTACTACACTCAATAAAATAGTATTTACTAAGTAAAATTCATTTCCGGACAAAAATACTAATTCTACTGCCGGCAATTGCGCGGATTTCTCGCCGCATTTTGCTATGTAAGATGAATAACTACACGCGGGCATTCGGCGGCTCAGTTCGACCATAATAAATTCTTTTACTGCCGCGATTCGAGCATTTTTCGCGGACCTTGCTGTCCAAGTAAATCTTAAGCCGGCTGCTGCCGCGGCCGCCGATGAAATATTGTCAGTGCCGCCGCGAAGACCATTATTTTGAGTGCCGCCAATTAAAGCTTTAATTTGAAATCCGCGGAGGAATTGCTCCTTAATAATTAGCGCGCCGATTCCAGTAGGTCCATGATACTTATGAAAAGTCGCGCAAAAAGCATCTAAATTATTTTTAATAGGGTTCGGCTTCATTTTACCAAATGTTTGCACAGTATCAGAGTAAAATACTACTGACATTGAATGACATATCCGGCCTATTTCGGCAATATCATTAATCGCGCCGGTTTCATTATTTGCGTGCATAATACAAACTAGGCATGTGTTAGGCGTTATTTCACGGGCCACCATTGCCGGCAGTATGTGTCCACTAATTGTTGGTTTTACACATGCAATTTCACATGCTCCTTCGTCGACCATTGAATTTACAGTATTTAAAATAGATTTATGCTCGATACTGCTGACAATAATATGCGGCCGCCGTTGTGTGGCGGCACGATAGGCGCTTGCAACTGTTCTTATTATTGTTGCATTAGATTCACTTGCGCAACTTGTGAACACAACGCGGTAGTGATTTTCTGTTGGATTGTCTGTTGCGTCCGAAGATAAAATGAAGCCGCAACCTGCCGCGATTTCTTGTTTAAAGGCTTCTAACATAGCGGCGGCTCGATTGGCACTAGCGTAACCGGCGGCCGCGTTACCCTGATTACACCATTTAACATATTCTTCAATTACTTCTTTTGGCATCATAGAAGTAGCATTGCAATCTAAATACAACATATTATATATAAAATTGAATATTGTTTAATCCTTTAAATTAATGCTAGTTGATACCGAAATCCTTTTGGAAATATCTAGAAAAGGCATCATCATCAAACCTTTCAACCTTAATAAACTCGGATCCAATTCTTATGATGTACATTTGGGGCCGCGACTTGCGCAATATAAAGATAAATGTCTCGACGTAAAAAAAGATAACGCGGTTGAATATTTTGATATTCCCGAATCAGGTTATATGTTGTTACCAGGGCGGCTATATCTCGGATCAACAATAGAGTACACTGAATTTCACACTTGTATTCCGATGCTAGAGGGCAAATCTAGCGGCGGCCGCTTGGGTATTAGTATACATGTGACTGCAGGGGTCGGCGATATCGGGTTCCGCGGACATTGGACATTGGAGATCACTGTTGTTATCCCAGTAATTATATATAAAGAAATGCCAATAGGTCAACTATTGTTTCATTCGGTCCGCGGAATTCCGCGGACACCATATAATAAAAAAGACACCGCCAAATATGATAAACAAGGCCCGCTGCCGGCGGCCTCAAAAATGTATTTAAACTATAAAAAATAAAAAAATCCATTACTTATTTTTTTTGCAGTGCTCCTAGTACTTCGCAAGCAATATCGATCGGACCGCCACTAAATTCTATTGTTCTTAAACAGCCTGTAAAGGATTGTACATATATTGTACTATCATAATGATAAGTTTCTTTAGATGTATTACCATACATACATTGTATTTTAGCAACATACGTGCTGTTAGATACTTTTACACTAAATGGTTTCATACATAAAAATACATTACAACAATCTAATGAAAATATTCTTATTATACCGCTTCTTCCTTGGTTAAATACACAGTAAGTAAACCGCGGCAATCGGCGAAACCGCTCATGTTTAAATGGGATTTTCTCACCCCTAGATAAATCACCTATAGACATATGATAACGTGATTCTAAGAAAGTTAACTCTAATAATTCGGCGGCCGTATGCGCAGTAGAACATACCGCCGCGGCCTTAAATATGTCTGTGTAATGTAAATGTTCAATAATCAGCCGCCATATTTCGACAGGTAATGCTGCCGCCATTGTAATATTCAGTAGCAAAAAAATCAATTTATTTTTTTAGTTAGATTCGACAGGTTTGCTTGATTCGGCACTTGTCTTGTTAGCTTCGGCGGCCTTTCGCTCAGCTTTGCTGACTTCGGCGGCCTCGAGAGCAGCTCTATATGCATTTAATTTTTTATCTACTGTTGCCTTGAGTGTTCCATAATACGAGGTTGGATAGGTCTTTTCTAAAACTGCGGTAAAGACGTCAGTAGTTGGAAGTCCTTCTATTACAATCTTATATGTTTTACCTTCTTTCTTGGCGGCCTCTTTCTTTGCAACTTCCGCGGCATACTGAGGAGATTTTTCATCAACTTCAACGCCGGGTTTTAATGAAAGAGATTCGACTTTTTGATGACCGTCAATCAACCACTTCATAAGCACAGACATAACTACATCTTCTGTAATTGTATGAATGTGCATATCATTAGCCGTGAGTTCAGCAGCATTGCCAATGCGCGTAATGAGCTCAATCAAAAGATCATTAATATAATTGCTAATGTCGTTGCTGATTCTTAAACCGGTATATTTTGCATCACTTGCAATAAGGTCGCCCATAATTGCGCGAATGTAGTGATTAAACTTAGTCTTAGATTCATTTTCTTGCGTTGACTCTTCTGCTGGTTTATCTTCAACGGCAGCAGGTGCTGGCTTTTCTTCGGCGGCAGCAGGTGCGGGTTTTTCTTCTTCGGTGGCCGCGGGCTTCTCTTTTGTATTTTGTAACTTAGCAAGAGTCGCGCGGAGTTTCTTAAGTTCCTTTTCATACTTGTTTGTTAATTCATGTTCTTTAGCATCAAGACTGGCGGCCACTTTACTATTCTTATAAGCAGTATACTTGGTCTTAAATGATTTAAGATTAGAAACAAGTGGGAACAATTGAAGTTCTTCAACGCCGTCGCGGAATAAATGTTCTACTTTAATAATTTTCATATTGTCGCTAAGAACACTACCCATAGCAAATCGGGCGAGTTGTTGAGTTAATAAATCGAGCAAAACGCTAATGACATATGGCATGTCATTAGAAAGTCTTAACATTGAAGAGGTAAGTGCGTTAATCTTGAGTTTAGCTTCAGGCACATGTTCATAGGCCTTTGCGATACTACGATCAAGCATTTGAACTTCTTCAGGAGTAAGTTCAACAGTTTCTTCTGTACCATCTACATTTTTAACTGTCTTCTTGTTGTCTTCCTTTTGTTTCTTGAGCAATTCGTAACCATGTACAATTTTCTTGTATGGTTCGAGCTGTCCTTTAACAGTACCGTTTACTGCTTCAGTCAAATGTTTCTTAACACGTGGGGTGCTAATAACAGAGACGCCGCTAGCGTTTTTAGCCTTCTTGGGCTTAGCAACTTCAGGGGCTGGTGCGCCGCTAATTTCTTGAACTGCCTTATTAATGTCGGCAACATTCTTGTTGAGCTCGGTTTTGAAGGAGGATTTTGGTGCTTTAACTTTGGTTGACATGTTTTTATACTCCGTCAATACGAAAAATCAATTTTTTCTTGTCGTTTAATAGTATAAATGTTACAATGTTTATATTGAAAATATGTGGCCGCGGCCACCGATGCTAACTAATGTAAAAAAGAATGGCGCCATTCTTTAGGCGTCGATTAAATCTTTAATTATATTTTTAGTTTCTTCTTTTATTTTAGGTTTTGGTGGGTCCGCGGGTTTTGGGGGTGTCACCGGCACCTGTGGTTCAGGTGCGGGCTCGAGTGGTGGAGGTGTAGCGGGTGCGGGGGGTGTGGGCTCGGGTGCCTGTTGCGGCGGCTGCTCAACACGGCGGTCTCGATAAACAACTTTAACCTCATCATCTTTTCTAAATATTACCCATGCAAGCAATATAATCATAATAATTACAAGAGCACCAATAATAAAAAGCCATTTATTATCCGAAACAGAGGTCAGAATTCCGGGCATTTTAGATTCGGCGGCCGCCTGCTCGCGCACTTCTTTGAGTCTCGGGACTCTTGGCAAAACTTGTTGAACATCATCGTCATCCATAATTTAATAATATAAAGTCGCGACTATTTAATATAAAATTGCTATTATAGAATGTTCGCGCCTTTAATTGAGAAATATTCGGCGGCCGTTGACACCTTTCTAAAGACTGTTAAACCATACGCGGCATCGTTAGGCCGCGCTAAAAATGTTGTTGTGGAGTTTAAATATTTAGAGGACGCGCGGAATAAATTTAATCCAGTGAGAGAACAAGAAATTTCTTCGATTGAACAGGTCGCGGCAGTCTACGATGTTATTGGTGATATTGAGACCGCGATGGATAAAATATATCGCGCGGCCGCGGACCTCGCGCGCGAAGATAAATCATTTCGCGAGACCGCGGAAATCATTCGTAATGAGTGTAGCGAATACAAGAAATTCTCACTTGATCTCGACAACGACTTTTTTCAGGACGCGATTAAAAATAAAAAGCCTGAGGTAATTAATGAGATCGCGGATAAATTGCGTTTAAATAAATTTCACTTATTTTTGGTGCGCGAGTTTTTTACATCGGCGGGAAAGAAAGCTCCACTTATTTCGGAGAGAATTGAAGAAATAAAAAATAGACTTCTACACTCTGAAAGGTCTGATCTTATGGATGAAAAGTTTGATCCAAGTATTGGTCTGATTTCGCGATACGGTCTAATACCTGTGACTGAATTTATGCCTCTGAATAGATTATTTGAGTTAATTTCGCGGCCGTATGACACAACTGTTCATCAGGAAGACAATATAAGAGCGCTTAATGTCGGGTTAATTGGCAGCATTATTATTAAAAGACTAACTGGTAATCCTATTGAACTAAATATTCGGCCGCTGATTGATGCCGAATATGTAAACAGCCGTGGCCTTTTATCACAACCTGGCGCCGGACTCAATGAAAAAATTATTGAAAGATTTAACACCGCGCGCAATATAAATAGACTTAATACAATTAAGCCACCATATACATTTCAGAAAAATATTTCGATGGCGGCCCAGAAAGTATATATATTTGAGACACTTAATAACCGCGAATTCCGTCTCCTCGCGCATGATTTTTATACGCGCGATTATTTAGTAGATAGAGCACTAATCCGCGGCATTGAAAAGGGCTTATCAACGCGCGCCCGTCAATATAATGCAGCACAGTTAGATTCTGACTTTATGGATCCCGCGGCAACTTATATCATATCAACAGTTAAAGAGCTCAAGTCTACAATAAGTATCGATTCTATTGTTGCAAGAATATCTACGGAACTAATAAGTATATTAGAAACATCACCGATAGGTGATGATGTAGCTACGAAACTCAAACAAATAATTAGGGATCATGCTGCCGCCGTTGTTGAAAAGGTACTTGGTGAAATATTCAGTCTACCGAAATATTTTGAGGCGCGCATGACCGCCGTATCAAAAATAGATGATATTATTTCGCTATTTACTGAACTAGCTTCAAGGCATATATCTAAAAAACGTTTGCCGGCGGGAGCTAATGCTATCGAGATGAAACGCGCGGCCGCGGATGTGTTTAGAGAGGCAATATCGAGCGCGCTTCGTGAAATAGATAAGCGGCATCTTATCAGTGAATTAGACTTTAGCACCAAAGAATTATTTATGAAACAGAAGGACATTAATTTCAATTAGACATTTGTTGAAAAAATAATTATTTATCAATGAGCGAAAAAATAACTCTTGCTCCCGCCGCAAAGAAGAGACCGGGACGACCACCAAATGTGAAACCCGCGCAACCTGTAGAAATGGTAGGTATTGTTCAACAACCAACGGCGGCAGATAGCTATGTCGAAATGATATATTCCAATCCTAAACTTTTTAAAAAAATCTTTGCTCTTTTTAAGTTATATAATGCTGAAACAGTTCTAATAACATTCGCGGCCGCCGAAATTTCATTCGCGGCAGTAGACTGGTACAAAAAGACGCGAATTTTCTTTAGTATTGATTGCAGAAAACTTAATTTATATTATGCGCGCGAGGTTATAAAGATTGCGGTTAAGCGCGAAATTATGGATAAAATTCTCGGTCAAGTTGACAAAAATCATTTTAAAATTACTTTCATGTTAAGAGAAAATTATAGATCTGTAATGCATATTTCTGTGCATGATTCTCAGTACAATAACATTGATTATTACACTGTTGATCTCATTCAGCGGACCGCCGACCTTGAACATGAGTATCCACACGAGGATTACCCTTTAAGCTTTGTATTCGATGCTAAACATTTTAAAAAGAAAATCGCGGACATCGGACATTTATCTGACTATTTAATTATACAAAAAAATGGTGTTGAGCCTTTACAACTTACTTTCGACGGTGAGAAGAAAATTGATTATAGTGGTATATACATTAACCCTGAAAAGATTAAATTAGTATCGCGCGTGGCCGCCGATGATATATTGTCAGTATCAGTAATGGTAAAATATATCGCGCCCATCGCGAGCAGCATATTTGGCGAGACTATTCAGATATTTGTTGATAAATTTAAGAAGATTGTTTTTGCCGCGGAATCTGACGGTAAAAAAGACATACCAGATAGCGCGGTATGTAAGGTACGTGTTTATTCTGAAATTAAAGATTATAGAGCACCTGAAGATAAAAAATAAATTTCAGCATTAGCGCTTATGGTATTTTTTAGCAATGCGCGCGGATCTGCGAACACTGCTTATTTTTTTACCACTTAATACTGGCATATCAAACCATACAGGCGCAGAATCAATTTGGCGGCCGCCGGCACTGCATAACGCAGATAAACCACAAGTTTCTGCGTTTTTGTCTGGAGCTCTGTGGCTAAGATCGTGTTTCGGCGGCAGCTGAACAACGATGAAATTTTTTGGCGGTTCTGGCTGAGGTTTATTTTCTACTTCAATAGTGTAAGTATCGAAAACTTTATTAGGAGCAATAGTCATAAAAGCTTTTACAACGTGTTCGTTCTCAACATAGATTTCATCGCTGCCCCATGCATCAACAAAGTTGTTAAACAGCCCGAGTTGAGTTTGTTTGTACTCGCTAAGTTGATTTTCAAGTGGTTGTTCAGCGATAGAGTCTGAGACACGGGTTGGTGTTTGGACAAATGTTAACGCCATATTTATAAATAGATATTTATTATTGATTTCATTTTTTTATTTCATTGATAAAATTAGTTGACCTACATACATCATCACCTCCGATAACTTAGCGGCGGCCGCGCACAAAAACTTTTCGTACGGGAGTATATATTTATATGCATATTCCTTAAAAGCGGCCGCTGATGTTTGATTGTGGTCTGCGGGGTCGGGTTTTGGTACCGCGGAAATGCTATCATCAATACCAAGTAATCGCGGCAGCGGCACTTCGCATAATGTTTGTAATTTATTGCAGAAGTCTACAAGTTCATTCATGAATTCGCGCAGCACATCTGGTTTAATAATGTCGGCGGCCGCCGGCACTGCGGGCCCCGGCGGTATCGTAATATTGCGCACCCGTACGAAAAGTTTTTGTGCGAGTTGCCGCTCTAGTTTGCTAAATGAATGCGCTGTGGCGATTACTTGATCAATCACCAGATCGCGGACACTTAAATTCTTTATTAACTCCGCGGCCCTATCTACAACTTTAACCTGAGGCGCGCCACTATCACCAAGTAGCATAGATACGTAATTTTTTGTGTCAGAACACACATAAGTAACTTTATTAATTTCTACTATCATTGTATACAAGCATAAAAAAAGATTTAATCCAAAATTAGAAATCCAACATTCTCCTCTGCATATAATTTGAAACGCGACCCCGGCGGCATCATAATAACACACGAGGTTTCTTGTCCAATATAATTGTATGTAAGCGTTGGATGCTGGAGTAAAAATATTACGGAGCAACTTTTAAGATTAATTTTAAGCTCAGCATTATTAATTACCGCGTGCAACGTATATTTGGGTATATCTTTAACCATGTTAAGGACGATATTATCGCGAAAATCATTGGATGATAGAACTTCGCGCATTATTGATAATTTCCGCGGATTATTGATAATTTCCGCGGATTAAAAAATCAGTTTTTATTTATATAAATGAAGTTAATTAGTCAGGCTACTTTAATAAAAAAGCTAACTGTAAAACAGCAATATATACATTTATCCTCAAATCCAATATGTGACCAAGGTAGTGATGAACGGTTTATAGATGAGTGCGAACTCCGCGAAATTAGTCAATTATTAGCATGGGGTTATAATGTTGGCGGCCGCCCAAATGGTTTTTGGTTTGCAAAAGGCGGCCGGTGGCTAGAATTTACTACGCGGATAACATCAAACACTTTTAAACCTTGCTGCTATCTATATGATGTAAATATTTATGGTAAAGCAAGCGAAATTATGCATATCAAAACATGGGATGATTTTATGAGCTTTGATTGGAAGTGCCCAGATTACTGGCTTAATTACGATTATTTTGATTACGCGTTTTTTGATCGTAATAATGAAAGATGGATTTATTTATCTCGCCGAATGCCGCCACCAGATAAGGATGTGTTGTCCAAAGACGAGTCAATTAAATCCGCGCTAATTAAGAATAAAATTATTTATAATGATCCATTTGCGGCCGTGCAGAATCCAAATTATACTGAATTAATGGTAAAATTTGGTATTCCGGAGCCGCGAGTAAAACAGATGTTATTCGAACTTGAAAAATTAACTGCTAATAAAACTGGTGGCGGCCGCCAAAAGGTTGATATCGGACAGGTTAATACGTATTATCCTAAATCTTCATTATCGCAAGCCGCGGCAGTGTATGGTATTAAAAGAATGATTGCAAACCAAATTTACCTGGGATATGAACCTAAAGCGTGTGCAAAATTTATTAAAAAGTATGAAGATATCTTTTGGATTATTGAAAAAATAAAACATAAACGATGGGACGCGTTTGCGCGTAATTATAGCGGTATAATTTTTCACACTTATCAAAACGAAGCCAACGAATATTTATGGTTTGATAGCCTAGATATTGCAAGCGGCTGTATTTGGCGGCCGGAGGGAGTAGTTAATATGAAATTATACGCGGTTAAAGTCGGCCGCGATTCCTGGAATCAGGTTTTACGCAAAAAACATCACCAGTAAAATTGAACTTATATAGTACATATATTATTGATGTCACGACCAACACTTAGAATCCAAAAATCGGAGATTGTTTGCTTATTCATTGAAGTTTTCCGCGAAAATGTAATCGAGCATTGTTGTACATATGAAGATTTTGAAAAGGGAGGATTTAAAGAATTCGCCTACGGTGTCGCGATTATTACTCGAGGCGCGCAAAGTATAATTGAACAAATATCTATAAATCATTTTAAAAACCGCTATATTAAAGTTCCTAGTATTAACTTAGGAATAATTACTCTTAAACAAGCATTAAATGCACTTCGCGAACAGATAAAAAACATTATTAGCAGCCGCGGCGGCTATATTTATCCGCTGAAGAAACTAATAGAGTCAGCGGCCGCCGACTCTCATCTTATTAAGCGCGCTATTGAAGAACGCCGACTCTATAATGAATCAGTCGCTGAAATGGATGCAGAATCAATTAAAAAGATGCATTCGTATGATATTGTTAAGCGCAATGAAACATTTAAAGTTTATTGGACAGCCGCGCAAAAAATGAAAAATCTCGATTATGAAATCATAAATAACTAGCATTTATAGGTGTAAAGTAATCTCGCCACCAGGCGGAATATAGATAGAAATATCATTTCCATTTTTTATATCAATTGTTGGTTCAGGGTGACTAAAACCGACATCTACTAACATCGTAAGATTTGTTGTGTTAATGCCGGCATCATGCGATAAGTCGCGGCAATATGCCCCTGCGGATATTCTTATTCTTATCGGGCGGCCGCCTGCTGTGAAACCTATGTTAAATGGTTTTCTAATGTCCGAAAATTTATATATACTCATATATAAATTCAACATCGCAAATTTTTATATAATAAATGGAGCAGAATAATGCTAAAAGATTCAAAAACAACCGCGGAAATGTTGAACATGATGAGATTGTGTCGAAATTAATACCAGATACCATAAATGAATGCAGCGTATGCGTAAATCAAGGGTCGGCGGCCGCGGTTTGCTCTGATTCTTCTATTATTGCAGATATTGCCGCTGATTTAGGTATTAATACC